>ERZ1669250.30-NODE-30-length-84971-cov-35.831987_pt1 | contig 84971 bp, 81 predicted proteins | sample MGYA00579295_ERZ1669250 | MGnify/ENA primary metagenome ERZ1669250 (study PRJEB41166, sample SAMN08046056) | hot springs metagenome | biome: hot spring; feature: acid hot spring; material: thermophilic sediment; isolation source: thermophilic sediment from acid hot...
GCATTCAGCTCACTACCGTGTTCTTTCTGAGAATGAAATAACAGTAGATCTTCATTACAGCCTCATGAATCTGATATATCAGCTTCCTTGCCCTTATTGTTTCTCCCACCACTCTCTTCAAAGCTGAGAAGAATATCTCGACACTCCATCTCTTTCCATAATTCATCTCCCTCTTCCATTCTTCTATACCCTCTTTTCTTATACTCCTCACTATCATGGCCATGTAGGGAGAACCTCTTGGTAGTGTGGAAGAGTTCTCCCTTGGTGGAATCACAGCTTCAATTCCCTTGCTGTATAGAAAATTGAAGTTGCCTCTTGAATCATAAGCTCCATCCCAGTACACCATCTTCACCTTGTCTGCTATTGGACTGAGAATCTTCCTGAATTCCCTGCTGTCATGGGAATGCTCATCGGTGATGGAAAGAGAGACTATGTTCATGGTATCCCCGTCTATTGCAACATGCATCTTTATCCATCCCTTCCTCTTCCTGTTCCACTTGCTTGACAGCCAGTCTCCCCTATCAGTGATCTTGAATACTGATGAATCTATTATGACAGTTATTCCATCCTTTGCATCCTTGTTTATCTCCTCCATTATGCCATAAATATGAATACTCCCAATCCTCTGGAATATGGCAACATAACTTAGAGGGCGGAATTTCCCTGTGAGTTTAGAGAGATTCCTGACGAATGCTTCCAGTTCCCTGAATGGTACGTTCCACAGTGATCTTACCTTGGAAAGGAACACAAAGAATTCCTGTGGATATTCGTAAGGTCTTCCCACCTTCCCCTCATTCTCCCTCTCTAGGTCCTCTTTCCATCTGTCAAGGAAAGAGGTGTCCATGAGCACTTCTATCCTCCTTACAAGGGAGGGGTTGTACTTTGACCAATTCCTTTTATATTCCTGCTTCACATCTGCCAGTGAGGTGTTTGAGCCTGTCATGGGGCATCAAACACCTCACTCAAATTCAATCTTAAAACTTTTCAGAACTGACTCCGGGATTACTTAACACACTTTTTTGAAGAAACAAATTTTCTTATTATTTCCTGATGATCAAATGCCATTTCAATCTTTAAAGATTCACTAAGTGGTATTAAGAATGCCTTGGCCGCATCATCCCCTGCTATAGGTGGCTGATCTATATGGCCAGAAAATACTATTGATACCGTGTGCCCTCTTGGGTCTCTTCCGGGATCTGAAACAACAGTGAAAAGTTTCATTTCCTTGATGTCCCTTCCTATTTCTTCCTTCATTTCCCTCAGAAATGCATTTTCAACCTTTTCATTATAACTGACATATCCTCCAGGAAGTGCCTTCTTTCCTTTGAAAGGTTCATTTCCCCTTTCTATCAGTACTATATCCTCCCCATAAAATATAATGCCATCAACTGTAACCGCTGGCCTTATATAAGGGTGAACTGCGTAAAATTTAGAAACGCTGGTGATTCTCTTTATCTCCTCAAATAATATAATGCCTTCATCCGTAAGCTGATAATCACCATTACTCTCAATTATTGCTAGCGATTCACCGTTGATTTTCTTGAACATCTTTAATATTTCATGAATTCTCTCAGGTTCAAGACCTTTTAAATCTATTGAATTACCATTTATTTTCAATTCGTCAAGAATTTCAATTTCATCATCATTTAAAATAACGCCTGTCCTTTTCCCTTTCAGTAATGGGGCGAATTTAAAATTAAAGCTGGACATATTTTCACTTCGCAATCAGATAAAACGGGGTGTAATTTATAATCTTTACCCTCCTCTTCTCTCCAAGGTTTCCCTTCTTTACTATAATAGGATGATAATTTTCATCCCTTCCTATGAATGTCCCATCCTTGCCCTCCTCCATGATAGTTATATCAACATCCATCCCCTTAAATCTCGACATGGATTCTTCAGAAATACTCCGATGTGCTTCGTGGAAGATCTGACTCCACTGGGCAGTCTGGTTGGTCGAAGGAACTTTCCATTTAAAAGCTGGAGTTCCAGGTCTCGGTGAATATTTAGTAATATTCAATATTTCCGGTTTAACATTTTTAAGGACCTGGAGAGTCTTTCTTAATCCTTCAATATTCTCTGAGGGGAAACCAACAATGACATCAGTACTGAGCATTCCGAAAGGAAATTTCTGCCTGAATTTTTCTGCTATCTCAGTAAACTCCTGAACATTGTATTTTCTTCCCATCTTTTTTAAAACCAAGTCATCTCCACTCTGGAATGGAATGTGGAGGAATTTGTAAACCTTTGGAGATTTCATTATATCCAGCAGGTCATCTAATATTGAATAAGCGTTTTCAGGTTCCATCATCCCTATTCTTATCCTGAAATCACCATCTATTTCCGAAATCATTGATAAGAGTTCAGGAAGGTTCGTCCCTTTATCCTGCCCGTATGATGCTGTATCAAGCGCTGTTATCCTTATTTCCCTGGCTCCAGATGAAACAAGTCTTTTAACACTTTCAAGAATGTTTACTTCTTCGAAGCTTCTTAACCTACCTCTCGCTATCCTCGAAATACAGAAAGTGCACCCCCCATTGCAGCCTTCAGCTATGGGAAGGCCAACACTGAGATCATCATGCTTTATGATTGGTAAATTTCCAACTGAATAGCGAAAATCCAATTTTTTAACATTATCCAGGGGGAAATGTGTGAGGCATCCTGAAACGATAACATCCTTTCCTTCTCTTTTGATCTCTTCAATCCTCTTTCTCATCTTTTCTTCTGTATGTTTAATAACCACACAGGTGGAAAGAAGAACTGAGTCAGCTTCAGAAGCTTCCTCCACTATCTGATTCCCTTGGGAAATCAGAAAATTGGCTATCATCTCCCCCTGTGCCTGATTGAGTGTACACCCATAGTTTTCAAGGTAGAATTTCAAATCTTTTTTCACCCTTGTTTATTTATACATTATTGGGAGGTTATAGAAAATTCTAACGTTATTTATTAAAATAATTACCATTCTTTCAAAATGTATGTAGCTTATGAAATTTTCAGGTGTTTATTTTAAAAAAAATTACAGGAAACAAAGAAAATTAGATATAGGAATAACTTATCTTTTTCTATGCAGGTTAGGTTAAAGCGTGGCGAAAAAAGTACAGAAATAGAAATAAGTTCACCGATGTCCGTGTCTGAAATCCTGGAATTAATGAATTACAAGGATAAGGACCTTGTCGCAGCCAAGGTGAATGGAAAGCTCGTGGATTTATCACACATTGTGAAGGAGGATGCCACAATAGAACCTGTGAGGATCGATAGCGAAGATGGTATCCATATTATAAGGCATTCAGGCGCACATATTCTTGCACAGGCCGTTAAGGAGCTTTACCCTGAAGCCCAACCCACAATAGGTCCGGTAACTGAGGACCCTCCTGGATTCTATTATGACATACATATGAGAAATATTACTGAAGAAGATCTAAAGAAAATAGAGGATAAGATGAGGGAAATAGTTAAATCAGACCTAAAAATAAAAAGGAAGGAGCTTAAAAAGGACGATCTCAAGGAGCTCTTCAGGGATAATCCCTTCAAACTGGAACTGATTGAAGAGAATGTACCTGATAATTCTTATTCAACGGTTTATGAACAGGGTGACTTCATTGATTTTTGCCTTGGTCCGCACTTACCTTCAACCAGTTACCTTAGAGCATTTAAGCTCCTATCAGTCTCTAATGCTTACTGGAGGGGAAATGAAAAGGGCACTCCTCTTGTGAGAATATATGGAACGGCATTTCCAAATGAAAAGATGATGAAAGAATACTTTGCGATGCTAGAAGAGGCTAAGAGAAGAGACCATCGCAAACTAGGAGCTGAACTTGATCTGTTCATAATGAGACCTGAATATGGGCCATCATTCCCAATTTACACTCCCAAGGGCGTAGCCCTGAGGAATGAGCTCATAAATTATATGAAGCAGCTCAACAGAAAGGCAGGATATGAAGAGGTGTGGACTCCACACGCTTTCAAGACTTCACTCTGGGAGAAATCCGGGCACATGTCTCATTACAGAGACAATATGTTCCTGATGGAGGTGGAGAATGAAGATTATGGGATGAAGCCCATGAATTGTCCTGGTCATATTCTTATATTCCAGAGGAAGGCATGGAGCTACAGGGACATGCCCGTTAGGTTCAGTGAATTTGCGACAGTTTACAGGTATGAAAAATCCGGTGTTACTAGCGGCCTCCTCAGAGTAAGGTCCCTTACTCAGGATGATGGTCATGCATTCGTCAGAATGGATCAAATAGAGCAGGAAGTTGGAAAACTTATAGATATTATCAAGGAGGTTTATTACAGTACTTTCGGAATAAAGGAGCTTAAATTCAAGCTCAGCACGAGGGATGAGAACAACAAAGATAAGTACACTGGTTCCAGTGAGGTATGGGATAAGGCTACCAAAGCCCTAATGCAGAGCCTGGAGAACAGATCCATAAAATACGAGATAAAGGAAGGCGAAGCAGCCTTCTACGGTCCGAAAATAGATGTTGATGTCAGGGATGCAATAGGCAGGTACTGGCAGCTTTCCACAATACAGCTTGATTTCTTCATGCCAGACAGGGACCATTTTGATTTAAAATACAATGATGAGAATAATCAACCACAGCAGCCTGTAATGATACACAGGGCCATATATGGTTCTCTGGACAGGTTCATGGGAGTCATTATAGAACATTTCGCAGGAGCATTCCCATTATGGATATCTCCGGTACAGGTGAGAGTAGTCAATATTTCAGAAGGCAGTCTGGAATATTCCAGAAAGATTATTGATCTACTGCTATCCGAGGGAATAAGAGTTGACAGCGATCTTTCATCGGAGACAATTAATAAGAAAATCAGGGAGGCCCACGGTGACAAAATACCCTATACCGTGATAATTGGGGATAAGGAGGCGAACGAATCAAAAATATCTGTAAGGGACAGGAAAAATAGACAAAGAAATCTTGTCTCCCTGGAATCTTTCCTCACTGTATTAAAAGAAGAGATCAACAGCAAATCACTGGAAATACATTTCTGCAGTAACTGATTTTCCTCTTTTTTTTATTTTGAGAAATAATTGTAGCAAAATTATTAATATTGTCAAAAGCATCATTCAATATGCATATAAGAAAAGGCAGATTTTTATTGTCAATAATACTTCTCGTTATTGTTTTATTGATATCCTCAATGCCACTCGGGCCACTTCCTTCAATAATTTCAATGACAAATCCATCAACTGGGATCATCTCTCCCTACAATCAGTCAGTATCTCTGGGATTATCTTACATGAATGTGACTCAGAATGGAAGTACAGCTCATATTATAATCAATGTCCAATCTGATGGCTTAATTGGAATAGCATCCGATAAAACGTGGGGGCTATACTATGAGCAGGGATATCAGGAAGCCAAATACAGACTTGAGCAGATGGAATTTCTTAAGAGAACTGCACTTGGAACACTTGCGCAGGTAGTAGGTCCATCAGCCATTGGGACTGACATATTCTTCAGGCAGCTAGAAGATCTACAGATTGCTGAGCAGGAAAATGCAAATTTATCTAGGAACAGTACGGCTTATATAGCGATCAGTGAATTTGCAGATGGGATTAACGCTTATATAAAGAGTCTTTCTCCTGCCGAATATCCGATGCTATTTAAGATTCTGGATTTCCAACCATCATTATGGAATGTGACAGATGTTCTTGCTGTGCAGCAACTGTTTTTATGGGAGAATAGCGCAGGTGGAGTCGATCCAATATATTTCAATTATGCCCTGCAGAGTATGCCCGAGAATATAGTAAAGGGGATATATCCTGTTTATCCTGAAGGAATCCAGCATCCGATAGTTCCATATTCTCTAAATCCTGGAATATATAACGAATCAGGAAATATTGGAAATCTATCTCTCTATACTCCTTCCTTTGTAATAAATGAGAGCGAGATGAACTCTATAAATTCATATTTTGCTGACCCACCAGGACTGCCATCATGGCTCAGTTTGCTCTGGCAGGATCTAAATCTTAAATATGCAGCATTCAAAGATCTGGGGAGTAATAACTGGGCAGTAAATGGAATTAAAACTGACAACAGATCGGCACTGCTGGCGAATGATCCGCATTTATCCACAACAGTACCATCAATCTGGATAGGATTCCAGCTTGTATCTCCAGGTCAGAATGTGGTTGGTGTTATATTCCCTGGATTCCCTGGGATTATATTAGGTCACAATCCCTTCATAGCCTGGGGGGCTACCAACGGGCAGATTCAGCAGACTTATTTTTATGCAGAGCAAATATCTCCAGATCACCCTTATCAGTATTATTCCAATGGTCAGTGGCTGCATTTCAGTATTCTGAATGAGACAATATCTGTGAAAGGGGCAAATCCAGTAAATCTTCAGGTGGAAAGAGCAAATAATGGAGTCATTTTGATAAGCAAACCTACACCCATTGCGATGGATTGGACAGGATTGATACCAAGCTATGAAATAAACGCAGTCCTGAATATGGATTATGCAAAGAATGTAACACAGTTCAGACAGAATATATCAGAGTGGTTCAAAGTTGGAATCCAGAACTGGGCTGTAGCTGATAAATATGGAAACATTGGAATTTTCCCTTATGGGAGGTATCCAATAATTGAACACGGTAATCCGAGGGGCATTCTCCCAGGAAATGGAAGTTCCAATTGGGTTGGTTTCGTCCCGGTTTCTCAACTCCCATTCCTTTACGATCCTTCAAATGGTTTTGTATTTTCGAGTAATCAGATAACTGTTTCAAATAATTATCCATATTATATAGGATGGGACCAGGAGTCAGGCTTCAGAGCGGATCAGGCTTATTTTATGCTGAGCACCACGAATGGTTTCAATACCCAGAAGATGGAAGATATTCAGCTGAGTGTTCATGATTACAGTACGAATGTTTTCCTTCCTTCTCTACTATCACTGCTGAGAAGGGAAGGGTTGAATAATTCACCAGAATACCTTGCTTTAGAATCCTGGAATGGAAATTTCACCATAAACTCCACGGCTGCTACCCTATATCATTTCTGGCTTCTGAATTATATTAATCTTACGTTCCAGCCTTATATGACCGCCTTCAATATAACGGAAGGCAAGGGTTACGGTCAATTCTCATTCTTCCTTGGCAGCGATGATTATTATCACGGTCCTCTGATTGAGGATCTTATGAACTGGACGCTTAACTATCCTAATTCCATATACTTCGATGTGTTCAACAGCAACGGAAGTATCAAGGAATACAGGAATGCCTTTTCCATAATGAGTGAAGCATACAATATGACTATTTCCACGATGGTCAAGAATTATGGAATCATTTCAAGCAGCTGGCAGTGGGGTAATTTCCATAAGAGAGAGCTTTCCAGCTTCTTCGGAGTAAACTCATTAAATACATCGTCAATTCCAGCCCCAGGTGATGGAAATACGCTAAATGCAGCATATGGAATGATTTCGTCATTTGGGCCATCATGGAGGCAGGTAGTTAATATGAGCAATCCAATAAATTCAAAGGGTATTTATCCGGGAGGACTCACAGAGAACCCTCTTAGTCAGTACTACTCAAACAATTTTGTTCCCTGGAACAACGGTGTTTACTACACGTTAATACCATCAACAGTTCCCGCTGAATTCCTTTATCTGTATGTGGAAGGTGTAACACCATGAAAAATTATGTAGCATTAGTAATACAGTTGGTACTATCATTCATATTCGCTGCAATATCAATGTGGTTTATAGCAATAGCAAGCGCTTTCTTCTTATCTTTCTACATCAAAGACAAGCGGAAGATTTCAGGACTTTATTTATCTATAGCATCATTGATTGGAGTATTCCTTTATATGGCCGTTACAGGATTCACGGCGAGAATGGCTAATTCATCACTCTTCTCAACTATATCCGGAATTCCTGGAGGCTCACTTCTCCTGTTTATAATACTTGCAGTAGAAGTGATAGTAACAACTCTTCTTGCATCACTAATAGGATCTTCATTTTATAAGTAATGAGATAAGTTTTTATTTTTAACATTATTTATTTTTTATGGCGGAATTTAACTGTTATTTATGCAAGAATGCTATAAAAACTGGCGAAAAATTCACATTCACTAAGAAAGGCGCAGTGCATTTTACCTGTTTCATATCAGAAAGAAGCAAGGAGGTAAAGAAGGAGGATTTCGATAAACTGAGAGCATTGACAATTCTTATGGATAGCGAGCTTCAGCATCTCTTGAACATATTGGCCATAAAGGATATACCTGCAGAAATACAGGAAAAAATAAGGGTAAAATACAAGAATATAGAGAAAGAGGTAAATGAAACGACCCAGATGATACTTTCCCTTTAATCTGGGAAATAACATTTTTATCTTCTCAGTTATGAAGGGGAGTGATTCTATGACCGTTGCAGAAAATATATACGAGTATTCTGAAAATCTGATTAAATCAAAAATTGACGAACAGACTTCAGAAGAAATTAAGAAGAGAATCGTCGACTCCATATATGTATCATATGGTGCAAGAAACGCTGAACCCGTAAAGATTGCTGAAAAGACACTACTTCCGAGTAAAGGAAAACTTAATGCCCCTATCTATTTCCGAAATAGAAAGGCATCTGTTGACGTAGCAACATTCCTTAACGGAAGCATGACGAGGTATCTAGATTACAATGATACATACCTCTCTAAGGAAGCACTTCATCCTTCTGATAATATACCACCTATTCTCGCATATGCTTATGCTAAGGAGGAAAGTGGGGACAAGATTATAAAATCCATTGCAGTTGCTTATCAAGTTGTGGGCGCTTTATCTGATGCAGTCTCAATACGTGACAGAGGATGGGATCATGTCACATATATATCAATTTCATCTGCTTCAGGACTGGCCGCATTGAACGGATACGACAAGGATAAATTCATACATACACTCAATCTTGCTATTAACAATAATATCAGCCTGAGGCAGACAAGAGCAGGAGAACTTAGTATGTGGAAAGGAGCCACTGCAGCCAATGCATCCAGGAACAGTGTATTTGCTGCGATGCTGGCAGGGGAGGGTTTCACAGGACCTGCGCCCATATTTGAAGGAGAAATGGGGTTCTTCAAACAGGTCTCTGGAGAATTCAAGCTGGATCTAAACAAGAATTACATTCTTAAAACTATGATCAAGAACTTCCCAGTAGAATATCATGCAATGAGTGCCGTGGAAGCTGCCTTAAATGTTAAAGAGAAAATAGGTAATGAAAAAATTGAGGAGATCAGGGTAGATACTTTCTCCGTCGCGCATAAAATAATAGTAAAGGATATAGAAAAATTAAGACCTAAAACAAAAGAAACTGCAGATCACAGTATGCCTTACATAATCGCCTATTCATTATTATATGGTTCACCAAATCCATCATCATTCTCAAAGAAGTATCTTGAAGACTCGAAAATACTTAATCTGATAGATAAGATAAAAGTATCAATAAGTCCAGAATATGACAAAATGTATCCAGAATATCTTCCTGTAAAAATTACGGTATTCACCAAAACAAGAAAGGAAGAAAGCGAAGTGCTATTCCCGAAAGGACATTTCAAGAATCCATATACATGGGAAGACCTATTAAATAAAGGAGAAAGAATAATGGACTCAAGGGATAGGGCAAAGGAAATATTGGATGCAGGGAAAAAATTTGAGAGAATAGGGGCAAAGGAATTTTTTGATGTGGTAAACAACACTCAGTAAATTCAATATTTTTTTCTTTTTCAAAAAATTTTAGTAAGCAGTAGCGCTATATGATGGTGATATCTTTATGACAGAGGAAAAAATAGGATGGAATCTAATTAATGAATCAGAAAAGAAAAAGATTTTTGAATTCTCTGAAGAATACAAGAAATTTATAGGTGAAGTGAAAACAGAGAGGGAGGCTGTGAAATTTTTCAGGAAAATGGCAGAAGAAAATGGTTTTAAGGAGATGAATGGGAAGGTCGTTCCCGGTGGTAAATACTATGTGGTAAAAAATGAGAAGGCAATAGCTTTAGTCCATCTTGGCAAAGATCCATTTGCAGATTACAAGGTCATAGCGGCCCACATGGATTCCCCAAGATTGGATGTGAAGCCACATCCCTTAGAAGAGGATAAGGAATCACATTTTGTTCTTATGAAGACGCATTACTATGGAGGAATTAAGAAATATCAGTGGTTCAGCAGACCTATGGCACTTCATGGGCTTGTAGTAACTAAGCAGGGTAAGAAAATTGAAATTAAAATAGGGGAGAACGAAAATGATCCAGTTTTCTCAATTCCAGATCTTCTACCGCATCTATCGAGAAAGGAGCAGGGGGAAAAGAAACTTCTTGAAGGATTTGAAGGAGAAAAGATGGAGATAATAGTTTCCCATATACCGGACAAGAATGAGAAGGAAAATGCTTTCAAGAAACATTTCCTTGCCCTGATGAAAGAAAGATACGGAATAGATGAGGATGATTTCTATTCAGCTGACCTTGAGGTAGTCCCTGCCGAAGGACCAAGAGATGTAGGTATTGATGCTGCAATGATAGGTGCCTATGGCCAGGACGACAAGATATGCTCATATACCGCTTCCAGGGCATTGTTTGATGCTAAAAGCAATGGGAACGTAATAGTAATACTTTACGACAAGGAAGAGATTGGAAGCGACGGGAATGTTGGAGCTCAGTCCAATTTCATCGAATATGTTCTCGTAAACATCCTAGAAAAATCTGGCAAAAACTACACATATGGTAAATTGCTAGAAATAATGCATAGATCCAAAGTAATAAGTGCTGATGTAGGTGCAGCAGTCAACCCACTTTTCAAAAATGTTCACGATATGGGTAATGCCGGAAAGGCTGGTAACGGGATACTTATTATGAAATACACTGGATCCGGCGGGAAATATGGAGCAAGTGAAGCACAGGCGGAATTCATGGCAGAGATCAGGAAAATGTTTGAGGATAAGAAGGTGATTTATCAGTACGGGCTCCTAGGAAAAGTCGATGAAGGTGGCGGAGGGACAGTTGCAAAATACCTTGCAAGTTATGGATTTAATGTAATAGATATGGGACCAGGATTAATAAGTATGCACTCACCCTTTGAACTTGTAAGTAAGCTCGATCTCTGGAGTGCATACAATGCATATAAAGTATTCATTGAATCTTAACTTTTTTTAATATTTTAATTTTTAAAGGTAAAGCTAATATTCTATTCTAAAATAATGGATCATGAAGTACGTTAGATATGGAAATACAGGATCTTTCGTTTCAGTTTTGGCATTCGGAGCAATGACTCTTGGAGAAAAGAACAGATGGAATCTTGGCGGCGTTAATCAGGAGCTCTCTGATAAGATGGTGAAATTATGTATTGATAACGGAATCAATTTATTTGATACGGCAGACATCTATGATGCAGGCGATGCTGAAATAATGCTTGGGAAATCACTGAAGGGATATCGTGATCAGGTAATGGTTGCAACAAAGGTAAGAGGAAGAATGGGAAAGGGGATAAATGAAACAGGTCTTTCAAGACACCACATTTCAATTGCTCTAAGGAAGAGTCTAGAAAGACTTGGCACAGATTGGATAGATATATATCAATATCATGGGTGGGATGATTTCGGGAATATTGATGAGATATTAAACTCCATGCAGAATTTTGTGGACAATGGGAAGGTTATATACCCCGCAATATCTAATTTTGCTGCATGGCAAATAGCTGAATTTCAATCAAGGGCCGAGGAAAGAGGTTATGCAAGATATGAAAGTGTCCAGATGAATTACAGTCTTCTCAACAGGGACATTGAGTATGAAGTGTTACCATATCTTAAATACAGTAAAATGACTCTTTTGTCATGGAGTCCTCTCCATGGAGGTATCCTTACGGGAAAGTATAGGCCAGGTGAAAAGCCACCAAAGGGAAGCCGGATGGGTGACAGAGGATTTTTCTTCCCTTATTTCGATGAGGAGCAAGGATGGAAGATAGTGGAGGAAGTAGTTAAGATAGGAGAGGAACAGGGTGTAAAACCTTCACAGATAGCCCTTTCCTGGATAATCTCCCAGGGATACGTAGCAATAATAGGGGCGAAAACACTCGAACAGTTGCAGGAAAATATTGCTGCAATAGAAGTTCAACTGACTTCTAGCCAGAAAGACAGGCTAAATAAAGTATCTGGCGGAAGGAAGATGTATCCTAACTGGATGCTCGAAAGGCAGAATCAGGATAGAGATTTTGAAAAAATCTTGTAAATATAGAAAATAATTATTTCATTTTATTTGAATTTATTAAAAGATAAATTTAATTTTGAGTATTAAAGGGTTCTTTGTAATAGTGTAAATCTCTAGAAATTCAGGTTACAAGTAAATACAAATATTCAAGTTTTAATATCTGCAAATAATAATACATCAATGGAATTTAGAAATGTAAGTCTTGAACCCATCAGTGATTATGAATTCAACGCATATATGGAGAAATCAATAGAAGAATATGCCAAAGAGAAGGTCCGGTCTGGTAACTGGAAGGAAAATGAAGCAATGGAATTATCTAAGAACTCCTTTCATAAACTCCTACCAGATGGAAAAAATACAAAAGGACACGCAGTTATGTCAATAATCGATAGGGAAAATGGAAAGAATGTAGGGGTATTATGGGTGGAATGGAAAAACAGAGAATTTGATTCTTCTTACATATGGGACATAGTAATCTATAAAGAATTCAGGAGAATGGGTTATGGCTATTCAGCAATGAAAGAACTGGAAAAAATGGCCAAAATAAACAGAAGTAGTTCAATCGTTTTACACGTATTCGGTCACAATAGACCTGCCATAGAAATGTATCAGAAACTTGGATTTAAAACAACCAATATAATAATGAAGAAGGAAATATAATTTCAACAACTATTGAAGTAACTTCACACTTTTCATTATGACTGGTGTTATGGGTTTATCATTTCTATCTCTTTTAACATTACTAATAGAATCCACAATATCCATTCCCTCTATTACCTTTCCGAATACTGGGTGTTTAGAATCCAAGTAGAAATTATCCACAACATTGATGAAAAATTGGCTTCCACCAGTATTAGGGCCGGCATTAGCCATTGCAATAGTCCCCCTAGCATTTCTATATTTTTTATTGAATTCATCTTTTATGGTATATCCTGGTCCCCCCATGCCTGTCCCAGTAGGGTCCCCACCCTGAATCATAAATTTCGGTATGACTCTATGAAAGATCACTCCATTGTAGAAACCTTTTTCAACCAATTTCTTGAAATTTCCTGTCGTGATAGGCATATCTTCAAATAATTCTATTTTTATATTTCCCATAGTTGTTTCCATTAAGACCTTTACCATGACTTATCGAAACCAAATAGCGTAATAATATCTAAAATTTTACAAATGAAATTTTATCAATATATAAGAATTAATAAATATAATTTCGCACTAGGAAGCTTTTGGTGGTGCCTGAGGTTTAGGCACGATATATACTTTGTTTCCTATTATTAGATTGCTAGGAATTACTACCTTGGTTCCATCGTCCTTTAAAACTTCTGTGAATAAGATGCCAACGTCCCTGACAGTACCAGTATCACCGAGTATTGTGACATAATCATTTATTTTGAATGGCCTCGCTACTAAAATGAATAACCCTGCAATAGCTTGGCCTAGCGGCTGCTGCATTGCAAAACCTATTACTATACCGAGAAAACCACCTACGGATACCCCAGCAAGACCTCCTCCCACCTCTCCCGCAATTACAGTGATAAGCGCTCCAACTCCTATAACAAGGAATACATTCCTGAAGGCCCTTGCAACATCCTCCGGATACTTCAATTTCAAGAACTGATAAATAACCTCGGAAAAGGCTTTGACTATAAGATAGCCGAGGATTAGAGTCAGTGATACGTTAATATATATGTAATAAGTAGCCAAAAATATTCCATATCTTGGAAGGAAATAATTTATTAGATAAGTTAGACCTGCCGATATTAGTATAAATATTACAATGTAAATTATTAATCTAGAAATTGCATCTATGTAACCTCTCCTTGAATTATCCGAGTTACTGGAACTCATATTTATTAAATACATTTATTTATTTAAATCTATACCTAAAAATTTTGATACGTCTATACAAATCAGAATCCTATGAAAAAATTTTTTCTTAATACTAATCCATTAAGTTTAAAGTAAAGAAAAAGGTGGTCTAAAATAGATTTAAAAATTCGAGAATTCCAACCAATCCATAAGCCTTTATCATCAGTAATCAGAATGATTTGTATACACAAGGTATCTCTTTTGGAGAAGGAGAAAAGACCGAAATCTCAACTTAATCTAGATTATTATTTAACTAAAGGGGAAGAATGATGCAATAAGAAAAATTAAAATACGAATAAATAATACAAATTCAAGCGTCATTAAAAAGATAAAGGTTGATAAAAATGAATAAAGAAGAATTTGAAAGCAAATTTATAAAGAGTAAGCAAAATTGGATAGAAGTATATGAAAATATTAGGATATATGGGAATGACTATGAAATATTTGATGACGTGGTAATGATTTTCAAGGAAAATCTTCTTATTGCAGACCTGAAGCTGTCTAAGGTCCAAAGCATCTTAAACAGGGAAGTTTGGCTTTAAGCTTATCTGATGATATTATTAAAATTGTAATTTTAGAATTTCGAAATGTTTTTTAAGGGAGAAATGTGTTATGCTTTTAACCCTCGGTAAAGAAAATCTGTGGAAAATTCCAGTAATTGTCAAAAATAATACAGATGGGACCGCCGAGATTTGAACTCGGGTCACCAACACCCCAAGCTGGTAGGATGGTCCAATCTACCCTACGGTCCCATTAGTCGAAGGGCATTATTTCTTGAAGGAGTTCAGCGTTTGAAAGAATCATTCTTCTGCAGCAATATCTTGTTACATTAAGGTCGTCAAGAGTTTTTGAGATTTCCTCGGGGGTAGGATCTCTACCCTCCTTTGTCCTTATTCCGTCAATTTGTGCTTTGAATTTTACATAATCTGAAGCTATGACCCTTCCACAACTGAAACACCTTATGGGTATTATCATCTTTAAAATCACCTATATGATTTCTGTCTCTTTTTCCTGGCTCCTTTTCCTCCAGGCTTTTTAGGAAGTTTCTTCCTAACATCATTAACTAGCAACGTCCTATCATACTCTTTATAAATTTTCTCGAGGTCTTGATCTTTGAAAAATTCAATGAGAGCCCTTGAAATAGCAGTTCTTGCAGCTTCTGCCTGGCCAATAACTCCGCCCCCACGTGTTCTAACATTGATATCAACCTTACTGACTCTCTCTCCAGCTAAAGTAATGGGCTCAAGGAGTTTAAGCCTGGCAAGTTCAGGTTCAAAAATTTCAACAGGAACACCATTTATTCTGATTCTACCATTGCCCTCCTGTATTGTTGCCCTTGCGACTGCAGTCTTTCTGGCTCCGCTCGTTTCAATTACCATCTATTCTCACCTTTGACCCAAGTTCCTTCGATATGTCGTACAGGCTTAAAACATTTGAGACGTGTTTATTCTTAAATTCATCGTGCTTTTCAATAGCTACCTCAGCATATTCTTTTGGCACTCCAATAAATACCTTTAGCTTCTTAAAAGCATCCTTCCCTCTTGTCGTTTTCATCGGTAACATTCCCCTGACAGTTCTCCTCAGAATTCTATCGGGCTCCTTAGGAAACCTTGGACCTTTCCTGACTGAACCAACATCTCTTTCCATTTTGTATCTGCCAATGGTATAACCTTTTCTTCCAGTTACAGTTGCTTTTTCAGCATTTACTATAACAATCTCATCCTGTTTCTCTAAAAGTTCCTTTGCAACATAGGAACAGAATCTTCCAAGAACCATGTTTGATCCATCAATAACTCTCATCAATCATCTACCCCATAATTTTAATATTACTTCCCTTTGAATTCTCATTCATCAGATCTTCAAGGCTCAAAATTCTACCTCCTGCTTCAATGATTTTTTTCCTTGCTGTTTCACTGAAGTAAAGAGCGGCCACATTGATTGGCTCATCAATGTCCCCAGATCCCAAGACCACTCCAGGAACAACAACTGTGTCCCCTGTCCCCGCATACCTTGAAATCCTTCCGACATTAACTTCTACAATCCTGTCTTTTGATTTTTCAAGTCTTTCAGCTATATCTTTCCAGAACCTTGAATCATTCTCCTTAGCCAGTTTTTTCATCGCATTAGCCAATTTTTGTCTGGCTTCCTTTTGATCGACACCCATTTAATATGCACCTAGGCCGTAAGGTATGGATATTCCATTAATAAATCTTATTAAAGGTTCACTATGTCTAAAGCATTTTTTAGAATCTCAGCACTGGTAACGGAACCTACCCCTCCTGGGACAGGCGTATAGTCAATATCTTCTCTCTGCGCATCATTTTCAAAATCCCCAACAATTCTGTCACCAACAACATTTATTCCGACATCGACTATTATTTTTTTACCCTTTATCGATGACGACTTAAGATATCCAGCTTTGCCTACAGCAAGAATAATAATATCATTGTCTTCTATCATTTTTTCCATATTAGAAGTTTTTGAATGAGCTATTGTAACAGTAGCATCTCTGTTGAGTAACAGATTGACAAGAGGTCTTCCAACTGTAACTGATCTGTTAATTACAAGCACATTTTTTCCCTTCAGGCTTATACCATTCTGTTCAAGAATATCTATTGTGGCTTTCGGGGTTGCAGGTGCTATACTATTGATATTGAAATTCAGGAGCCCGAGGTTATGGGGGGTGACACAGTCTATATCCTTGTCAGGATTGAGGGCAAGAGAGACAATTTCATTTGTTATCCCTGGGGGAAACGGCCTTCCCACTATGATGCCAGTTACTGAACTGTCATCATTCAATTCATTAATTTTTTCTATCAAATCTTTCCCTTCAATTTCCAGCAGATTGAAACCTATCCCAGCCTTTTCCGCATTTCTTTTAATGCTGTTAAAATAAACTATAGATTCCTTATCCTCTTTGTAGGCAATAGCAGCAACCATAATTTTAGGTCCATTTTTTAATCTTTCTTTAATATCCTCCATAATTTTTTTAGATACGATTTTTCCATCAATAATCATATACAGTGATGTTTTTTGGATTAAAATAATCATCTCATCTTCATCTTTCCAAAGAATGCGATGTAAAGAACTGAACTCGTAAAGTAGAAGGATGCAGTTATGTAGAATGGAGTATTTAGTGATATCATTATAAGGTATCCTCCTACCAGTGTTGAAACTGAGTTAAGTCCAGTCCAGGAAAATGAAACAAGACTACTCATAAAAGGTCTGTGCTCCTCTGGGATAAGAGAGAGTTCAAATGAAGTCTGAACTGGATTAGATACATTCATCATCAACGTCCTGAAAATATAGAGGGAAGTAAACAAAGAAAGACCTATGCCCCTTAACCCACCTATAAAAGGCATTATAAGAAGCGTAAGGGTTGCGAGAGACTGGAATATCACTATAGTGAATACTGATCCTCTTCTTTCAGCTATAAAGGGTACAAATAGTATAACAAAAGCCATAACAAGATTTGTAAGTGCGAAAATAAAGGAAATAGATTCAACATTGATATTGAATCTATACTTGAACTGCAATTGAAAGTAAGGGATAAGAAATCCCGCACCAAATCCAATTAAAGAAGCCGGTATTATAAGTTTCAGGATCAATTTACTTGTTTTACTATCTAACTTTGGCCTCTGCTCTTTTTTTCTCAATTTAATATCAAGTTTTATCCTGATTGAGATAAGTAGTGCCAGGAGTATCAGAAACAAAAGCAAGAATGGTAGCATTCTGTATCCAAGGGTCTTAGATCCAGCGACGACTCCAATCTCCGGCAGAATACCTCCCATAAGATTTCCTATTGTATTTCCTATGAGTCCGAAGAAAGATGAGAGAGAAAAAACATATTTTCGAATAGATTCATCCGCAGATTTCGATATTAGAGAAGAAAAACTTGAATTAACGAAAGAGCTCGATAAACCAATTAAGGCTGAAGCTAAAACAAGGATATAAAAATAGGATACGAACGAAAGCATAGGATATGCTAACATATCAACAATTATTCCCAGAATTATCATTCTCTTTGCCCCTATTCTGGATGCGTAAACTCCAGATGGGACGATAGAGACAATGTATGCTATGCCCTGCACCGAGATCAAGAGACCATATTCAAGAGGAGAATATCCAAAAAAACTCAAATAAAAAATAAAAAGAAATCCAAATATTCCGCTGGAAAGTCCATATATGAACTGAAGTCTTATAAGTCTGTAACTTTCATCACTAAAACTCGTATATTTTCCAATGATTCCTTTTAAATTTTCATTCATAGATTGATTTAGGGCGTAATAAATATGTAATACTAATTAGTTATGAAATTAATCAAAACACTTAATTATTAAATTTCACTTTGAGCGCGAATGGATGAATTACAAGAATGGGTTAAGTCACAGGGAGTTAATACCACTAATGACATTAAGATACCGGATAAGCTGATTGACCAGGTTATTGGCCAGGATCAGGGTGTTGAGGTAATTAAAAGAGCTGCGAAACAGAAGAGGCACGTAATCCTTATAGGAGAACCGGGGACTGGTAAATCTATGCTTGCCCAGTCGATGGTTGATTTTCTTCCTAAGGAAGAACTGGAGGATATTCTGGTCTTTCATAATCCGGATGATCCGAACAGACCAAAGGTAGTTACAGTTCCCGCAGGAAAGGGGAAGGAGATAGTCAAGGATTATCAGAAGAGAGCTGATGCAGAGAAGGTAGAGAAACAGAGAGGCGTGAGAATTCTCGTTTTCTTCATAATAATACTGGGAATTATTTTTGCTTTCATAAATTATCCTTCAAATCACAGCATTGATGCGACACCAATATTTCTCTCAATAATGGCAGCAGCTTTCCTATTTATAGCTCTGAATATGGGTCCGATATCCAGGGAAGATAAGACAATGGTCCCGAAATTACTTGTTGGACATGACAAGAATGATAATCCGCCATTTATAGACTCAACGGGTGCTCAAGCCGGTGCTTTACTTGGTGATGTGAGACATGACCCTTTCCAGTCAGGCGGTCTTGAAACACCACCTCATCTTAGGGTTGAAGCAGGTAATATTCACAAGGCCAACAAAGGTGTCCTTTTCATTGATGAAATAAACATGCTGAGGATGGAGAGTCAGCAAAGCCTCCTTACAGCAATGCAGGAAAAGAAATATTCTATTTCAGGTCAGAGTGAGAGATCGGCAGGAGCTTTAGTCCAGACTGAACCAGTTCCGTGCGACTATGTTCTTGTTGCTGCAGGAAATTTGGATGCCCTTCAGGGAATGCATCCTGCCCTCAGGTCAAGGATCAGGGGTTACGGGTATGAGGTTTATATGAATACAGTAATGGATGATAATGAGGAAAACAGGAAGAAATTGATAAGATTTGTAGCACAGGAAGTTTCCAAGGATAAGAAAATCCCTCCTTTTGATTATACCGCTGTTGCTGAAATCATTAGAGAGGCTCAGAAGAGAGCCGGAAGAAAAGGAAAAATCACTTTAAGACTTAGAGAGATGGGGGGACTAATAAGGGTGGCTGGAGATCTTGCTGTTGCTGAAGGAGCTACCGTTGTAACATCTGATCACGTTATTAGGGGAAAGGTTAAGGCCAGACCTTTAGAACAGCAGATTGCAGATAAGCATATAGAAGCTGGCAAGTCATACCAGACATTCCTAAATGAAGGATTTGCTATAGGTATAGTGAATGGTTTGGCCGTTTTCAGCGCTGGTTCAGGTATGGCAGAATACTCAGGTACAATAATGCCAGTGGCTGCAGAAGTAACTCCTGCACAGGAAAGGGATCGTGGAAAGGTAATCGCTACAGGAAAACTAGGAGAAATTGCAAAGGAGGCCGTACAGAATGTTTCCGCCGTTATCAAAAAATACACCGGCGAGGATATCGCCAATCACGACGTTCATATACAGTTTGTGGGCAGCTATGAAGGCGTGGAGGGTGACTCTGCAAGTATAACAATTGCGACCGCAATAGTTTCGGCAATGGAAGGCATTCCTGTGGACCAGACCTATGCCATGACGGGTTCCCTCAGTGTAAGGGGACAGGTTTTGCCAGTTGGAGGCGTAACCGCAAAGGTAGAAGCTGCCATAGAAGCTGGATTCAAGAACGTGATAGTTCCTCTAAGCAATGAAAAGGATATAGTACTGGAGGAAGCAAAGAAACAGAGAATTCAAATACATCCAGTTACGACAATAAATGAGGTACTGAAACTAGTGCTGGCGCCAACAAGGTCAAAAGCTTCACTGCTTTCAAAATTTGAATCATCCATTTCGACAGGTCAGGTGACAGTAAATACAGCTTAACTCAAAATTAAAAATAAAGATGCTTGATGGTCCAGCTGACCCGGATGAATTCAAGAATGTGTCACTAATCAGAGAAGACAGGCTGGTTGGTAATATGCATCTTGATGCTGCGATAAGATACGCACTGAGCAATTACGCCCGGGAGAGAATGATTACTAAATCTCTATGGAATGAGATAATAGTTTATGCATCTTTGCAGAGACAGGTTAAAAAAGCGTTTGAATTCATGGGCGTTAAAAATTATACCGGCAAAATAATCATTGTGAGCAGTGAAAATTTAGATGGGAAAGATGCTAAGATCGGTATAAACAATGACAAACTGACTTTCTGGAATATAAAAGATCCTTTGGAAATTCTGGAAAGGATGGCTCTATTTCATTCGGAAAACCTTTAGGTAATCATATTTATATATCTTTTTTTGATACCTTTCGGACTATGGGGATACTATAATGCTAATTAGAGATAATGAGCAGTATGATCTAGATCAGTTTCTCGATCCAATAGTGGAAGAGTGGTTTATGAGTAAATATAATCAGGCCACCAAAGCCCAGAGGATCGGAATACCCTTGATACATCAGAGAAAGAATGTCTTAATTTCAAGCCCTACTGGAACAGGCAAAACATTATCAGGTTTCATGGTCATAATAAATGAGCTTTTCCTTCTTGCAAAGAGGGGAAAACTGGAAGATAGGATTTACTGCGTTTATGTATCCCCACTGAAGGCGCTTGCAAATGATATCCACAGAAACCTAGAGGTCCCTCTTGAAGAGATAAGGGAATTGGCAATTTCAAAGGGAATAAACATACCAAAAATAAGGGTGGGAGTGAGATCTGGTGATACCAGTCAGTATGCACGACAGAAAATGAACAAAACACCTCCACACATATTCATAACAACTCCAGAATCCCTTGCTCTCTCGCTTTTCTCTCCAAAATTTAAGGAGAAATTTAGGCAGGTGGATTTTCTAATTGTGGATGAAATTCACGATCTGGCTTCAAATAAGAGGGGGGAATTACTGAGCCTTATTATAGAATTTTTACAGTATAATTCAGGTAATTTGACTAGAATTGGGCTGTCTGCAACCACGGAGCCCATAGACGAAATAGCGAGATTTCTGATAGGAAATGAAAAAGAGAAGGATGTTCACATAATAGAGGTGGAGTCAAATAAGAACCTTGACATGAAAGTGGTATGCCCGGTTTCAGATCTCTATTCAGCCCCGCAGGAACAGATCAATGAAAGGTCTTACGACATAATAGAAAAACTTGTGAATGATCATAAAACAACACTTGTGTTCACAAATACCAGGAGTGGAGCTGAAAGGGTATCCTCAAAACTTATAGAAAGAGGAATACTGAGTCTCGAGGCCCATCACTCAAGTCTTTCAAAGGAGTCAAGATTTAATGTGGAGGAAAAACTTAAGAAAGGTGAACTTAAATGTGCAGTCTCCTCTACATCCCTTGAGCTGGGTATAGACATAGGAAGCATAGACCTTGTTGTTCAGGTCGGGTCTCCAAAGGGCATCGCTAAAGGATTGCAAAGGGTGGGGCGTTCCGGTCATTCGGTATTTGCCACCGCAAAGGGAAGAATAATCCCCATGGATATAGATGATCTTGTCGAATCTCTGGTTCTTGTGAAGATGGCTAAAGAAAAGAGACTCGACAGAATTACAATTCCAAAAAATTCCCTGGATATACTATCACAATTTATAGTTGGCATCTCTTTGGAAAAGAAATGGGAAGAAAGAGAGGCCCTAGAACTGGTGAGAAGATCATACTGCTACAATAATCTGAAGGAGAATGATTTCGTTAATGTTCTGAACTATCTTTCCGGAGGATTTGAAGAGGGTAATGTCTATTCAAAGATATGGTGGGACAAGAAAGAGAAAACATTCGGGCGGAAGAAGAGCAGCAGACTCATATATTTCACCAATGCTGGTACAATTCCGGAGGAAGCTGATTATGAAGCCTTTTCAGTTGATAACAGGCATCTTGGTTCTCTCTCCGAAAAATTTGTAGAAAAACTCCATAGAGGTGATATTTTCGTCCTGGGGGCAAAGACATATGAATTTCTAAGAATGAGGGGGAACAAGATATTCATAAAGGATGCATCCGGAAGGAAGCCAACCGTTCCCTCATGGGCAGGCGAAATGCTCCCGAGAACATTTGATCTCTCCGTTGAAATAGGCAGATTCAGGGAAGAGATGGTTAAGAAAATAAATGAGGGAATAGCAGAACAGTACCTCAGGGAGTACTATGATGCTGATGAAAACTCAATAAGAAGTGTTATATCTTATTTCACCAGTCAGATGGGATTTCAGGTTCCATCGGACAAAAATATCTACATAGAGGGCTACATCGATAGGTCAAACCAGTATTCTGTAATTTTTCATTTTGTGTATGGAAGGAGGGTTAATGATGCCCTTAGCAGAATAATTGCGTATAATATTTCCAAAGTATATTCCGTAAATTCTCGAATTGCACTCACAGATGATGGTTTCATGCTGACATTCAACAGGAAAATTGAGATAGAAGGAATTAAAGAGATTCTCAAGAATTTGGAAGTAGAAAATAGTCTCAGGAGGGCAGTTAAATCAACTGAATTATTCAAACAAAGGTTCAGGCACTGTGCCACAAGATCATTCATGGTGCTCAGAAGGTACAGGGGGAGGGAGGTATCTGTAGCAAGGCAGCAGTTGAGAAGTGAAAAGGTGCTGGATATCCTGTTTTCAATGGAAAATTTTCCGATAATTGAAGAAACATTCAGGGAGATTGAAACAATAGTAATGGATGTGGAAAACGCTAGAAAAATAGCAGAAGGGCTGAAAAATGGCGAAATTAAAATTATCAGCGAGGATTATTCAAAACATCCAAGTCCTTTCTCATTCGGTATTATATCTACAGGAATAAGCGACGTTGTTCTGATGGAAGACAAGAGTGCCATAATAAAGGAATTACAGGAATCTCTGCTGACGAAAATGGGTCTGGAAGGTTCACTTGAGACAAATCCAGAGGACCTTATAAATTATCAGGATTCGAAATTAGACGTCAGCGGTAAGGAAGGATTGATAGAATTTCTCAGAAAGGCCGGATTTTCAGATCTTTATTCGACAGTATCATTTTCACCATTGAAAAAAGTGGAGAACCAGGACGAGTATCTTGATACTGTATCAGAACTTCTCGGGGAGGGAATAATACAGCCTGTTTTTACCGGTAAGACCACATACGCTTTAACTGATAACGTACCAATCCTGGCGGCTGTTTATTCTCAGAAATCAGATTTAAAATTGATATTTGATGATGGTGATTCAACAAATACAATTGCCAAGAAAAACGGTCTTGATCCTGAGGAAGCCCTGATAATACTCAGGAAAATGGAAAGGGCATATGAGGCATATTTCCTCAAATTCGGAAACAGGGTGAAATGGTTTCACAGATCTGTTAAAAAAGATGACACTATTTCGTCCATTAAAGAGGTAGTGAAATGGCTTCTATGGCAGAACGGTCCTTTAACTATTGCTGAAATTTCTGACAGGATAGGTGAAAGGGAGGAGATGGAAGAGATAATTGAATCTCTCCTATCTGAAAGGATTATTTCTACGGGAAGATTCTTGCCAAAACCGGACAAGCAATACATTTTGACCGAGGATTTAAAAAATTTGAAAATAGTAGGTCAGGGAGAGATATCAGTTTCCAGAATCTCCAGGGGCCTATTAAATAGAAGCGGGAATTACTTCGATAATTACTTATTTGCATTGGATGGCACAGCTCTCAGGGCTAGAGGTTATGATGAGTCAGAAATGCATTCAGAAGAAATTGTTTACGGAAATTTTACACGAAATGTAAAGGCATACTTCCCTCTGAAACTTCTGCCCCAACTCATAACTCTAAACAGGGTGGAAACGATTGACGTAAAATCCTCGGTTATAAATGAGAGTGGAAAGATAGGAGGAGCAAAGAATAAAGATGATAAACTGGAAGAAAATCTAATGAAGAATAATTATCTTTTTATTAAAGGAAACGCAGTGTTAAGTGCTGAAGAATATGCAATGGAAGAACCTGTACAACTACTTGAAAAATTTATTGATGCATATGGCCCGATAAGTTTGAGGGAACTCGAAAACTTTTTTGGAAAGAATGTAGATAATTACATTGGGAAATTGAATGTTAGAAGGCTGATTAGCGGGCACGATGCATACCTGTATACAAATCTTGAACCTGCTGAACAGAGATCGATTATAAATTCAAAGGATCCGGTGTATCTGCTGAACCGGGAAAGGATAGAAGGGGAAGTTGGAGAGGGAATAAATTATATTCTTATAGAAAACGGTCTGATAAAACTGGGGATAGAGGTCGCAAGTGATAATGGTATTCTAGAAATATTTGACATGACAGGAGAATACTCTGGTGAAATAAATCAGGTTAAGAACATGATTGATTATATATCAGGAAGAGAATCATTTGATTCACTTCTAATAAGAAAGATCACCTTCCCAATTCCCGATGAGAAGATAATTGCAGAAATGGGATACCAGAAAGTCAGGGGTTTCCTTGTTTTGGGCGGTGTAAAAGATGTTGCGCTGGAAGAGGAGGAAATCATATCATACATACTCAAGAAATACCACCTGGTCAAAAATGAGAAATATTCCGATCCTGTTGTAGCGCTTCAGTCAATCCTGGGTTTCAAAAACAACCAGGAACTGATGATGAAGAGTCACAAATTCATTGATCTGGAAAAACTCGTGATGAGCAACCTGGCAGTCCAGGGTTTCCTGATGGACGGGTCTTCCGGATATCTTAATAAGGAAAATCTTTCCTTGATAGGATCACTCAAATTCAAAGGGCTTTCAGAAAACTCCAGGCGTCTTTACGAAATCATCAGGAAGCATTCACCTGTTGCAAGGGAAGTTATAATAGAAAAATCATGCTTTACAATTAATCAAACAATAAACATAATTAATGAGCTCTTGAGGAATGACGCTATATTTAAGGATCACAAGGGGAAATATGTTGCAGCAGATACCACACTAGATCCTTTTATGTCGCTAGACAAAATAACCCGTGAAATAGGAATATTTAACGGGAGAGTTCTCTCAAACCTGCTGGATGGATCGGTGGACCAGAAATTTATTTCATCATATCTCTCCCAGGGAGTCAATGGTGGAAAATTTACCAGGATTCTTCCTCTAAAATCAAGAGATGAGATATTCTATTCCTGGTCTGATGAAGATTTCAGAACGGATTTTTCAGGTGAAGATCTGGTATTGTTTCCTAGATCAATAGTAATGACTCATTTATCGAGTCTGCTGGGATGGAAATCAAACGGAAAATTCATATTCATAAGGGATGGAATCGAACCCATATTCTTCAAAGGTAAAAAATCAAAGGAAAGGCTGTTGATTCAAACTCCTCTGAGAGACGAAACAAAGAGGAGGATATCCAAATATCTTTTGGGGCTAAATATTTCAACAGACACTGAAGAGGGGGACGAAATGACACAGAAATGGTATGAAAACATGGTCCCTAAGAAATATAGATGATTGTAGAAATCATTTAACTGAAAGTAAAAAATACAAAAATTTTGAATATTATTTAATCATTGTTAAATATGGTAACAAAAGAGGAAGTTCTTGATGCCTTAAAAACAGTTTCAGATCCTGAAATAGGTGTTGATATTGTAAATCTTGGTCTAGTTTATAATATCGATATTGCTGAAGGTGTTGTAAATATTAGAATGACTATGACAGCTCCAGCATGCCCTGTTACTGATTGGATTCTTGCTGAAGCACAAAGGAGAGTGGAAGAAATTCCCGGAGTGAAGGAAGCCAATATAGAACTTGTATGGGAGCCACCCTGGAATCTCGATATGATATCAGACGAAGCAAGAAAAATGTTAAATTTATGAAAAAAATTAATTTTTATTGAATTCCTTGGTTATTATTTTGAGGTCTCCAGGTCTCTTGCTAATATGTCCAAGTTTTACCCCGTATATCTCTTTGATTCCGTTGCTGTAAGCAGTATCAAGGAGCCTCTGTGAAATTATACCACCTGTTACTATCTTTGAAAATTTCTTTTCAACGGTATCAAATTTATCTATTACTTCATTGAGTGAAAGTTTTCCTATCAGATTCCAGGAATCGTCATAAAATCTGACTTCTTTATTCTGAGACGCTTCTTCGAGAAATTTCATCGGTCCCTTTAGTTCCTCTTCCTTCTTCTGTTCCGTCCTGTGCTCTTGTTTCTTCTCTTGTACCTGCTGCTCCTGTTTCTGCACCGGATGCGGTTGTTGGGCTTGTACTGTATTATGATTGCCATTGTTATGATTCCCATTATTGTTTCCGTTTGCTGCAACTTCATTCTTCTGATTCAATGTTTTAAGCTCATCCTGCATACCGTGTGTTATGAGATACTGGTCAACAGGCATTTTGTCCCTCAGGGCCTTTACAACCTGTTTGTACGTTAATTCCTCAACTTCGAATCCAGATGGTGCCCTTGCGACAAAATCGATGTCGGCAACCTGAAGAAGCTCCTTCAGTATAAGATCTCCTCCTCTGTCTCCATCTAAAAATGCAGTTGCTGTTTTTTGCTTTGTGAGTTCTGAGATTGTCTTTGAAACATTCGTACCCTCAACTGCTATTGTATTTTTTATGCCATACTTAAGTAGGTTCAGAATGTCATTTCTACCTTCGACAACAATAATGGACTCGCTTGTTGCAAGGTTTGGTCCGGCTGGTAATTTATCATCCCCATAAGATGTTATTTCTGAACTTTCTATCTTGCTCCTTACTGTCTGCACAAGGTCATCACCCAAGCTCTTGTTATTGACAAGCATCTTCTCAAGTATTTCTTTGGCCCTCTCAATGACCTTTTCCCTCTTTGCTGCCCTTACATCTTCAACTTCCAAGACGTCAACCTTGGCCTTGCATGGTCCAATTCTGTCTATGGTTTCCAGGCTTGCCGCAAGTATACTTGTTTCAACCTGATCCACACCAGATGGTATATATACAATTCCTTCTGATTTCCCATTCTTTGAATCTATATCTACTTCTATTCTTCCGATCTTACCAGACTTTTGCAGGTCACGGAGATCTAACTCATCACCGAGCAGTCCCTCCGTTTGCCCAAATATAGCACCTACTACATCCGGTTTTTCGACTATCCCATCGGTTGATATTTTTACCTTTATGAGATATTTCGTGATATTCGGATCTATGTTCATATGTATTCACCTCGAATATATTGTGAAAGTAATATTTATTACCCCTCACGGTAAGATTATGAAACAGTACAATATAATATTATCGCACTCTAAATTCAAATATTTTCAGAAAACATCAAAAATATTTAAATAAAGTGTTTCAATAGACCTTTAAGTTTTATAAGGTGTTTATTATGGAAGAGTTAAAAACTGGTACAACTACTCTTGCGATGGTCGTAAAGGGAGGAGTTGTCGTAGCAACTGACAGAAGGGTAACTGCAGGATATATGGTAGCCCACAAAGTAGGAAAAAAAGTTTATAAAATAGATGATCACATTGCACTTACAACAGCCGGTCTTGTGGGAGACCTTCAGGCTCTTGTAAGATATCTTAAGGCCGAGGCAGAGCTATTTAAATACAAGAAGGGAGTTAAGATAAGTGTAGCAGGACTTTCCACATTGCTTTCAAACATGCTGAATCAGACAAAATATATGCCTTTCCTTGTACAGATAATAATAGCTGGCTATGACACAGCACCCCATGTCTTTTCAATAGATGAGGCAGGAGGATCTGTGGAAGATAAGTATGTGAGCACTGGGTCAGGATCACCATTCGTCTATGGAGTTCTTGAGGACAATTATAGGGACAATATGTCAATAGATGAGGGAATCGACATTGCGATAAGGGCTATATCAACTTCTCTCCAGAGGGATGCAGCAACAGGAAATGGGATTGACGTTGTTGTTATAACCCCGGAGGAAGGATATAAAGCTATCCCGGATGAAGAAGTGCAGAAAAGAATTAAAAAATTGAAAGTTTAATTTTATTTTATTTTCATTTTAAGAGGAGAGTTTTTAATGCAATTTCAGGAAGTAATAAGTCAGACTAAAGAAAATCTGGAAATAATATTCCCCAATCTGGATTACACAAACATAGATCTGGAAGGAGCAAATGTAATATTATACTCAAAAGAAAGTGACAAGTTTCTTGAAAATCCGGAAAACATAAAGAAACTTGCACAGGCAATAAGGAGGAGAGTAGTGGTAAGACCCGATCCATCTGTTCTCATACCTGAGGATGAAGCTGAGGAGAGAATAAGGGAAATAATACCAAAGGAAATAGGTATCTCAGATATCTACTTTGAACATGACTCTGGGGAAGTAATAATTGAAGTGGATGATCCGGAAAGTATTCAGGGTCAGGATAAGCAATTTCTTAACCAGATAAGAAAGGATATAAAATGGGCTCCAAGAATAATGAGGACGCCTCCGATCAAAAGTGCCACAATAAAGATGGTCAGGGAATTCCTAAAGTCAGAGGCTGAGGAAAGAAGGAAATTCCTCAGGAATCTCGCAAGGAGGATTTCACGAGATCCTATTCCTGGGGAAAATTACGCAAGGTTGACATCATTGGGTGGTTGGAGGGAAGTAGGAAGGTCATCCTCTCTACTCATGACCAAGAATTCTAAAGTTATGATTGATTGCGGCCTTGATCCTGCAGCTGTTGACTCGGATGATCCTTCAAGCGGAGCACCGTATCTTAATGCTCCAGAATTATGGCCGTTGAATTCAATTGATGGTATTGTGCTCACACACGCACATATGGATCACGGAGGATTCCTCCCCTATCTTTATTCTATAGGATATGATGGTCCACTATACTTAACGGCACCAACAAGAGATCTTCTGCTACTATTGCTCATGGATTACGTGAAGCTTGGGCTCTCAGAAAATAGAAGGGTTCCCTATAAAATGGAAGATATAAGGAATATGATAAGACATACAGTAACATTAAATTATAATGAAACAACAGACATAAGCCCTGATATCAGGGTTACCCTGAGAAATGCCGGGCACATACTGGGATCCTCTATAGTGCACTTTCATATTGGCGAGGGATTTCACAATCTGCTTATGTCAGGAGATATAAAGTATATGAATTCCTGGCTTTTCAACGCAGCAGATAATAGGGTTCCAAGGGTGGAAACATTTGTTACTGAAAGTACCTATGGGGGAAAGAACGATTTCCAACCCACGAGACAGGAAGCCGGGGAAAGGCTGGCTGAAATAGTAAGGCTAGCGGTAGAAAGAAAGGGGAAAATCCTGATACCTGTGTTTGCGGTTGGAAGGAGTCAGGAGGTTATGCTTGTTCTTGAAGAAAAGTACAGACTGGGTGAAATACCGAAGATTCCTGTGTATCTTGACGGAATGATATATGAGGCTACATCAATACATACAGCATATCCAGAATTTCTGAACACCAACCTGAGAGAATCTATTACCAAGAAAAAAGAGAATCCATTCCTTTCAGATATTTTTGTAAGGGTTGACGCTCCTGAAAAGAGGGAAGAAATAGTTAATGATGTAGGTCCATTCGTTGTACTTGCAACTTCCGGTATGATGAACGGGGGTCCGGTTATGGAGTATTTCACGAGCTGGGCAGATGATGAAAGGAATTTCCTTGTTTTTGTAGGTTATCAGGCAGATAGGACTCTTGGAAGGAAAATATTGTCCGGTGTCAAGCAGTTCAGCATCAGGAAAGAGGGTACAATAAGAGAAGTTACAATGAATATGACAGTTGAAAGTGTAGATGGCTTCTCCGGACACTCCGACAGAAAACAGCTGATGAAATATATTGAGAGCATGGAGTCAAGGCCAAGAAGGATACTTGTCAATCACGGAGACCCAGTTAAAGCCCAGGAATTTTCGAGATCCATTTCGCTGAAATATGGACTGGAGAGCTACGCTCCATTTAATCTTGAAACTGTTAGGTTGCGCTGAGGAAATAGAAGGAATTATAAATACGACTGATATATACCGGTTCGGAAGGAGGATGCAATGGTAAACTTTAAAGATGTACCACCGGAAACCTTGCTCAAGAAGCTCTCTTCGGAGCTTGCAAAGTCCATAAAGGAACCAGATTGGGTGGACGACGTCAAGACGGGAGAGCATAAGGAGAGAGGTCCGATAGATGATGATTGGTATTATATGAGGCTAGCTTCTGTCCTTAGAAAAATCGCTATAAATGGTCCTATTGGAATAGAAAAGCTTGCAGCTGAATACGGAGGGAAAGTGGACAGAGGATCTAAGAGGCACCACGCAGCAAAAGGATCCAGAAAGGTGCTTAGACAAGCGCTTCTGGAATTAGAAGCCAAGGGATATGTAAAGAAGGATAAAAAGGGGAGGAGTTTGACTCCTGAAGGAATGAAAATACTCAACGCAGTCTCTTTGGAAGCGATTAATGAGCTTAAGGAAAAGGTACCGTCCATAGCTAAATATGCGTGAATGGTGATGTGAAATGACGGATGATAGAGAGCTTGAAGAGTTGAGAAGGAGAAGATTGATGGAGCTTCAAAAAGAAGCTATGGTAAATGAAGATAGCTCCAGGAGGGAGGAAGAAGAAAGAAAAGCTCTTCAGAAGGAAAGACAGGAGTTGCTCAAAAGGTTATTAACCCCAGAAGCAATTCAGAGGCTCTCTAATGTGAGACTTGCAAGACCTGAAGTGGCTGAGAACGTTGAGAATCAGATAATAGCTCTCGCTCAGTCAGGAAGGTTGAACAGGATGATAACCGACAGTGAGCTAAAAGCTATACTAGCCAGGTTAACAGAAAAAAGGGAAATTAAAATTGAAAGGAGATGAATTGGAATGGCAAGAAATAAACATGTGGCCATGAAGAAACGATTGATGGCAAAAGTCAATGAAAATTCCAGAGTTCCAGCTTGGGTTATGATAAGAACAAATAGAAGAGTTACAACAAACCCAAAAAGAAGAACCTGGAGAAGGAATAAGTTAAAGGAGTGAGATAATTGGCAGAAAAAGAAATCAATATGACCATATCTTTGAGGGAAATTGTTTATACTAACAGGAAGAGGCGGAGCTCTGCGGCTGTATCTCTCCTGAGAAAGAAAGTATCAAGGTTTGTCAAGGTGCCAGAGGAAAATGTATGGATAGATGACCAGGTAAATCATATCATATGGCAGAGGGGAATAGAAAAACCACCAAAAAAACTGAAAGTCAAAATTTTAAAGATAGAGGAGGATAATTCAGCAGAGGTCCTCCTTCCCGACTGATAATACTCATGATTCAGAAGACAAGGGTTTTTAATTCTCCGTTTTTGGGAGTATACCTAAGGACATGGGAAAAATACACACTGGTTCCCTCTAATCTGGACAGGGATATGAGTAGAATTATCTCAGAGTCGCTCGGTACCGAGCTCATAGAGCTGACCTTAGGAGGTACAAAATTACTTGGTTCTCTGAGTGCTATGAATTCAAAGGGAATACTACTGAGCAATATAGCTTCGGATGAGGAAAAGAGCAAAATTCCTTCCGATCTGAATATTGCATTCCTTAAAGATCAGATTAATGCACTTGGAAATGATATTCTTGTAAATGATAAAGCTGCTTTGGTGCACGAGGACTTCGACAGGAAATCTCTGAGAGTAATAGAGGATATTTTGGACGTAGAAGTAAGGAAGGGCTCGTTCGGAGAAATTAAGACCATAGGGTCATGTGGACTTATTACAACGCAGGGTCTTATTCTCCCTCCGAGCATGAGTGATGAAGAAATTGATGAAATGAGCAATTTCTTTGGTGTGAAAGGAAAAATTGGAACAGCAAATTTCGGTAGTCTGTATGTTGGAGCATCCGTTGTTGCAAATAGCAAGGGTGCACTCATTGGAGAGGATAGTACAACAATAGAAATTTCCAACATAGAGGAAGCCCTAAATTTATGACCATAAAAAGGTGTGACGGTGTATATGACCCTGATGACGATTCATATTTATTTCTAAATATAGAGGAAATAAAAGGGAATGTTATTGAAATAGGCTCAGGTACAGGTATTATAACCTTGCATTATGCCAAAAAGGGATGTAATATAACTGCAGTGGACATATCTGGCGAAGCTGTTGTGTGTACAAGAAATAATGCAGTAAAAAATGGATTGAAGGTTAACGTAATAAGAACAAATCTGTTTGATGGAATCTGTAATCTCTTTGATTTCTGTATATTCAATCCTCCGTATCTTCCAAGTGAATTTCCAGACGATCCTGCATGGACTGGAGGGAAGGAGGGAAATGAAATGATAAAATCTTTCATAAAAGAAGGACAAAAACATTGCAGAATTCTATACTATTTGGAGAGTTCAACTGCACCAATTGACAAAGAATATTATTCTGATTTAAAATTTAATAATGTGAGATCCATAACCTACGACTTTGAGCAATTAACACTTGTAAGAGTTGAAACAAATGCCAAATATAGATGATGAAATCAAGCGTCTTGAAGACGAGATACACAAGACACAGTATAATAAGGCAACTGAACATCATATAGGCAGGCTCAAAGCTAAGCTGGCAAAGCTGGAAAAGGTCAGGGAAGAGAGATCAAGGAAAGGGGGAGGAACTGGTTTCTTCATTAAGAAGGGGATATACCCGACCGTAGCATTACTCGGTCCTCCCTCTGTGGGTAAAAGCAGTATATTGAATGCTATAACCAATGCTGAGAGCAGGGTGGGTGAATTTGATTTTACTACGTTGACTATTGTGCCAGGAGTGATGGAATATAAGGACATGAAATTCAGGATTCTTGATCTACCTGGAATTATAGAAGGGGCAAATGAAGGAAAAGGGAGGGGGAGAGAGGTTATTTCTGTACTGAGGAATGTTGATCTGATCCTGATAACACTGGATCCTTTTAAATACAGTGTTAATTACATACTCTCCGAACTTTATAAGACAGGGATAAGAATAAATGAAAGACCGCCAAAGATGTCCATAGTTCATAAAGACAGAGGTGGAATAAACATAATGACTACTGGGAAGGTTAATGTGGATGAGGAACTATTTTCAGCGGTTGCAAGGGAATTCGGAATCGTAAATGCGGATATAATAATAAGAGAGGATATGAGCCCTGAAAGATTTATAGATGGGCTAACGGGGAATAGGAGCTATATCAAGGCTCTATTCATAATGAATAAATCTGATCTTCCTGAATTTAAGGAGGCTTATGAAAACCTCAAGAAACAGGGTATAGACCCTATACCTTTATCCATAAGCAAAAAGAAGAACATTGAAATGCTAAAGGAAAAGATAGCCAGCAGCATTAAAATGATCAAAATTTATCTTGAAGCTCCCGACAAGGAGGAAAATAATAATGAACCACTTGTCCTGAGGGATGGAAGTACTGTTGAAGATGTGTGCAGGGCAATACACAATGATTTTTTGGAAAAATTCAAATTTGCTCAGGTAACAGGTAAATCAGTTAAGTTCCCTAATCAGAGGGTTGGTCTGGACCACGTAATAGAAAATGGGGATAGACTGACAATATACATCAAGAAAGGGTAAATATTTAATGCAACAACAATCTAAAAGTAATCAGAAGCTCTTCCTACATATGTTAATTGATTGGTAAAACCCATATTAGAGACATCTTTCACCTTTTCTGTTAATTTCTTAAGAAAGTAATTCATATCGGCTGTATGTATTACAAAATTAGCTTCCAAATAACTCTCCGTATAAACGTTGAACCAAAGATAAACCGGCATTGTAAGTTCATTTGCCAGAATTAAAAAAGGTGATAAAGGAGGGAATAAATTCCCATCTAATTCTATTGAACGCCCTTTTTTGTTTTCAATAATTGAAGGATTTTTTTGAATTAAAGGTAAAGGAATATCTTCATCTTCAATTCTGCCAATTAGAATACTATTAAATTTATCATTAGCTCTGATACCCAGGAACTTTGGTTTCAAAGTTATGCATTTTACTTGTTCATCATTTAAGGGTCTGTAATTATCCGATTTAAATATTCTAAATGATATTACACTTGATCCTGAGAGATCGTAATTTGATAATTCGTGGAAATATTTGAAGGAAGAAACATTGAAATCATCCAGATGACCCATCTTAACAACATCGACTTTTAATTTAGTTCCCTTTATAAAATCTAGTATTGTTGTTGTAACTTCCCCAACAGTAGTATCATCAAATTCAAACCCGATATTTACATCCTTGGATCCCACGAGACATATTGGACACATGAAAGTTCCTTTCATTTCTGCAATCTTATTTAGAAAGGAATCTGTAGCTGGTGTGGCTCCTCTGTAAATGGTTTTTTCATTAAGGAATGCATTAGGATGAAATCCACGCCTTTCTGATTCTGAGTTAAGACTATTTACAATATTCTCAAGCTCTTCTGATGGAAGTGTTTTAAGCCTGTCATTTAAAATATACCATTTATTATGATGGTTTAGCACCTTAGCCTCGTATCTTTCCAAAGAGTCATCGGCGAAAATTATATTATGATACTTTTCTGGGATGAAACTGTTAAAATATATTCTCAATAAAACCATACCCCCGCCCATTTTATCGTTACATGATTTTTGCATTTTATTCTACATTATATAATGATAGTAGCTATATAAATATAACCATACAAAAAATATTTGAAGACACTCCGAAAATCAGGAAATTTAAATAAAATTAAGGTTATTCATTAAATAATAAAAGCCCTAAAACTGAAAAATAACTTTTTATCGAAAAATATTTAATTATGCATTGATATTCTTAAATAGTGGAAGAAATACATTTTGAACCTAAGGATGGATACATTTTAATATTTAAGAGTCCAATACCAAATTCCGTTCCTTCAAAATACAAAGATATAATATTTGAAAGGGGAAAGTCTGACTATTTCACAGGAGGTTTGATAAGAAGGGAAGGTGAATGGTATATCTATATAGATAAACTAAAATTCCTCCCCGATGATGATATCCTGAAGATTGTTGATGGATTGAAGGATGAATACAGAAAATTATTGAAAAATGAATCACATGATCAATTTATAGAGAAGGAGGGTAAATTCCTGAGAAGGAAGCTTCTAAAAACAACAAACGATTTCTTCAACGGAGTTGTAAACCTTCCAGGTGGAGTGTTATACTCTTTCGTTATGCTCGGTGAACATGATACACTGTTCGCATACAAGTTCCCAGAAAAGGTTTCATCAGAAGTGACTTCCCTGTTGATGGAATACATCACTAATACTCCCTTTCAGGTGGATTTATTATTTCTTGCAAAGGAAACATCATACTCTGAACCATCATTCTTCAAACTGATGAAATCATTCAGGCTCGATTATTCAAAATTCATCTTGATCAAAACTGAATGGAGAATGACTGAGGAAGAATTGAAGAATGAGAATAGAGGAATATTCCAGAATGAGATGTCATTCAAACCAAAGTATTTTGATCCTGATACTAAAGGTCTTATTGGAAGGATGGTGGCAGAGTTAAAATCCGAGGAAATAAAAGGTAATGTGGATAAAATAATCATAGAGGGAAACGGTTCCAATACAAAGCTTGTTGAATTTGAATTGAAATCAAAATGGTTTTCAGATATTTACAATGATGTTCTCTATCCGACAGGAGGATCATTCTTTTACTGGGGCTATTCAAACGGAAAAGGTATCATTGAAAATTATTATATTATTCCTGGAAGAAATCAGATAGAATTCCTCAAGGGATTAAAGAAACACTGGAGTGAACCCTCAAGGGCTAAGCACACAAACACAATAACTCTGGTTCAGAATGTTGAAGAGGTTATGAAAGAATATAATTTTTTATGACTTAACATTAGCAATTGCATAAAACATCTCCTGAACCCTTGATGCGAGCGCCGGGATTTGAACCCGGGGCATGAGCTTGGCAAGCTCGCGTGTTACCAGGCTACACCACGCTCGCTAATCCTTTATAGATACAACAATAAAAATCTAACTACCAGTTAGTGTCACATCACTAATTAATTCCAGTACATTAGAAAGTTCTGGTGTGAGTTGTTCTGAAATACTGACCACAAAAAGCTTCGTATCACTTGATCTGAGCATTGTTATTAGCACGTGGAAAAACTCACTTAGAATATTCAGATCATTATGAATAGCTAGGGAATTCGCAGAATCCATTACTATAAAAGCAGGTTGATTATTGGTTATCTTTTGAAGATATTGAACCTTAATTATGAGTGTTTCAAGCATAGTTGGAGATTCTACCACTATTGTCTTTTCATCATTCTGAGAGCCAAATGAATATGCTGTACTATCTATAAAATAGGTTTTCTCAAGATTTTGCCCATAACTTTCAATCACTTTCTTTAATATGGAAGAAGGAATTGTTATTGATATATAGAATAAATAAGCATTTTTTTCATTTGCAGCATTTATAATCTCCATTATAGTTTTAAAATATTCCTTTAGGTTCGATTTTACAAGAACGACTCCATTTTCCTCAATAGTTTGAGTTATTATTTCCTTAGTTATCATTGATTATTCACCGTCCCTCCCTTTAATAGTGGAGATATCAGAATCCCAATTGTTGTAATATCCATTACATATTCAGCCCTTGAATGAGATGTCCCTCTCATTTTAATTATCTGAAGTGTTCTCAGGAGGTCTCCTCTCCTTTTCAAATTGCCTAGTAAAATTATTCCATCTGCTACAGCTTCCTCAACTCCGTACTGAGAATAACCCTTTGCACTTGGAAGAAGCTCTGAAACCAGTATAGCAGTTGTTTTATTTTCATTAACTTTCTTCTCAAGCTTTAGAATAAAGTCTCTTATTTTTTCTTCAGTCCTCAATCTATAACATATAGAAGTTAATGAATCCACAACTAGTCTCTGAATCTTATCTTTCTCAATCTTGTCTCCAATAAAATTTACAATTCTTTCAATATCCTCACTTTCGAATTCCATCCTCTCGAATCCAAGTTCGTTGTATATGTTTGGTATATCAATGACCTCTATCATATTATTGTCGAAGTACTCCTGTTTAAAAAAGCCAAAAGGAACCATATTCTTCATAACATTTGTACTTATTTCAGTTGCTGAAACATACAGGCCTCTCTCATTTTTCTCAGCACCCCTTATTAAGAACTCCAGGCTTATAGTTGTTTTGCCTGTGCCACAAGACCCACTAACAAGTACTGAATTCCCTCTTGGAATCCCTCCATTTAGTAAAGTGTCAAGACCAGAGATTCCTGTAAGACATCTGTATCCTAGATCCACGTTCTGATATTATATACGTTATATTAATATTTCATGCATTAAGAGATTAACCTCCTTAAAAAATATCTAAAGGTTCATGGAAAAATATCCAAAAGTCTTATAGTGTTGTTATAATAAATCATTGGGCCCTTGGGGTAGTCTGGATCATCCTTCTGGCCTTCGGAGCCAGAGACCCGGGTTCAAATCCCGGAGGGCTCGTTTTTACTATTTATTTAAAAATATTGTTGTTACAATCTGTAATACGATAGATTTTGGGTAAGTCCTTAAATAAATCTATACCTAGGTTTATTAATTCGGAGGGTCTCATCAGGATTGCAATCATTTAGATAGTTAACTAAAATAATAAAATGGTTTTTTCATAGCTTATGCTTATTATGCGTGCTCTAAATATTCCTAAATTCAAAATCCTTTTAAGATTATCTGATGAAAAACTTCGGTAATTTCAATAAGGCTAAATTTTAATGCTTTCGTTGAACTTATGGATTTGAGAAATCTTAAATTATAAAGATATAGTGAACTCTTAGGCTCCAGCAATAGGGAAATACGATGAATTGTTATTAATGCTATGGGATCGAAATATTAATTTTCCTAAATTAAAGAAATGAACTATATCTATTTTTAGTACCATATTTTGTTCTAATTCCTGTCCTGAATATCTAATGTAATAGTTAAAACTTATTTACCTGTCAATAAGAGCATCCTTCCGAAATCTGATAGGGAAAAAGTATAGACATTTCCGTTTTTACCTTTACCTTTTTTAGTAATTATTTCCATTAAAATCAAGTTATTCAATCTTCTTGAAACGGTTGATTTATTTATTAAATATAGTTCTGATAATTTCTTTATTGTATCTACTCCTTCTCCAATTGAATGAATCAAATTATAATATCTTGGATCAAACACATTAATTTTTTGCAATTTCTTAACATTAATCATGAATGATTTATCTATGTCCTTCTCATATGCAACCATCTTCATATTTCTATTAACTGCATGAACGGCCAAAGCAGCCATTCCGATGCCAGATCCGCAGGAGATATTAACCCATTCCGGTTCGCCATATTTATTGCATATTGATCTTATTGTAAGGAAAATTTGAAAGAAATTGGTAATATCCCCCACATATACATAGTCTACTTTTACGTCAATCATATCCAGAAATAAATTAATTTTATTTTTTGATTCATTATAATCTGCAATTTTACTGGTTATAATTATAAGTTTATTAACCTTTGGAATATCAGAGAGAAAAGGCTTCAATATATGATCTATATCATTATTTAAGATGGCTATTGAATATTTAGGTATCATCAACAATAAACATTTCACATAATTAATATTTTCATTTTCAAAGGAAAGAAATCGATGCAAAAATTTTCTGTTTATTTTGCATCAATGTAATTTTTTTTAATATATTTGATTACTTATAATAAAATATTTAAATAGAAATAGACGTTATATTAATCGGTGATTAGGTTTATGACCGAATCCAATGATAAAGACATGAATGATATGGAATTTAAAAAGGATAAATCTATTTTCTGGAAGTCTGTATATGCCCTCTTGATACTTGCCATTTCACTGTTCATAGGTGGGATGGTAATGCAATATATTTTTCATCAATCAAAGGCTCCTCTATGGTTGGGATTATTAGTGGCCCTCCCACTGGCTATTCCATTAGAATTATGGAATTTTACTGATCCGGACACTCTTTTTAGAGTAATGGCATTTCAGGATAGGTTTCTCATGGTTTGTTTTGGTTTTGCAATTGGTCTTGGTGCAATTTTTCTTTATGCAGCTGCTTTAATAACGCATCCAAATTTTGGAATCAAAGATTTCTTTGTACCAGGAATAGTAATTGGAGGAATAATTTTTGGTGCAGGAGTAGGGCTTGCGGGATATTTCCCTGGAACAATCTGGATTGCACTGGGTCAGGGGAGAAGGGATGCCATTTTTGCCGCTATAGGTGGTTTATTGGGTGCTTTTACATGGTCAGTAATCTTTGGCAACGTAAAATGGTTCTTCTGGGATACACTTAATTATGGGCCAGTCACATGGGCTTCAATATTTGGGATAGAAAACAAAATTGATGTATTTATAGTTAGTTTAATATTTGGAATAATTCTAATTGCATTGTTTCTATTTCTACCAAGATATCCAGGTACAAAGGTAAAGAATTCTTGTGGATATCATATGGTAGGCAAAGGTAAGAAAACAATAACGTTTGATACTGTAATTAAAGAAGATTTTGAGAAATATCCAAAAGCCAATAAATATCTCACTAAATTGATAAATGAGAGTAGTACTGAAAATGCAAGAATGACAATTCCTTTGGGTCTTGCATTCACTATCACTGCAGTCGCAGTAATAATATTACATCAAATATTTGGAGAATCCACTACATTCTCATGGATAGGTGCACAACTCTCTTATATGGTAAATCCTACATGGGCGGCATCTAATTCGTATTTTCAATTATTTGGAGGAATGCACATAATAAACGGTGTTCCAGTAAATAAACCATTCAGCGAAATAGGTTGGGAACCTTTCACGGATACAAGTTCATTCCTAGGTGGCTTGATATCAGCAACCCTTATTTCCAGAAGATTTATGGGCTTCAAGAAACAAGTACCAAAAATATGGGCGCATAGTCATAACCCTAAGCTTAGACCTATAGGAAGTTTCGTGGGAGCTTTCATGGTTCTCTTTGGTGCTAGAATGGCTAATGGATGTGCATCTGGGCATATACTTAGCGGGGATATTCAAATGGCTATTTCAAGCTTCGTATTCATGATATTTGTCTTACTTAGCGCATGGTTAATGCTGAGATTTTTCATGCATTTGAAGATAAATGCGTGGGGATACACAAGATAAAGAGTGATATAGAATGAAAATCATAAAAAGTGATATCCAATGGAAACAAATCAAAGAAGGTGTATAAAATGGCAAAAATATTAGTAATGTTAACAACTGGAAAAGAGAACATTCACACTGAGATGGTATCGTTCAATTTCGCAATAAACGCAGTTAAAAATGCAAATGCAACAGTAGAGTTTTTACTTCTTGGCAGGGGTGTTCAGGCTGCAGATATAAGGCAGAAGAACTCACCCCAGTTTGAGGAGCAACTTAAAACACTAGAAGATACAGGTATTCCTGTAAAGATATGCAAAGTTAGTATGGCAGGCGAAGGCCTGACTGCCAAAGATATATTTTCAGGGATAGAAATGGTATTTGGAGGTGTTGAGACAAACGATAAAATTGAAGAAGGATACACTGTTATTACGTTCTGACAGAAATGTTAGCAATCACTGATCTTCAGGCAATTTTATCAGTAATTTCTGGGCTTATAGTTGGATTTTCTCTAGGTTTAATAGGTGGTGGTGGGTCTATACTTGCGATACCACTCCTCATATATTTTGTTGGTTTTGATCATCCACATGTCGTAATTGGGACTACTGCATTAGCGGTAGGTATTAATGCATTCTTGAATCTCATTCCCCATGCTAGAAAGAAACATGTTAATTTTAAGGAAGGAATATTATTTAGCATACCTGGTATTATAGGTGTTCTTATCGGTGCTGAACTCGGTCTCATAACACCTGGAAGCAAGTTGTTATTCATATTTGGAATTCTAATGATCATAATAGCAGGATATATGCTGAAAAGAAAATGTGTGGAAGTAGCAGCAGAGCCCCTTCACAATAGGTCGCTCTCTAAAATGCTCACCATAGGGTTCCTTGTAGGTTTTGCATCAGGGTTCTTTGGTATCGGGGGAGGTTTCTTGATAGTTCCGGGATTGATATATGCCGGCGCACTGAATATTATACAGGCGGTTGGGACATCTCTCATATCTGTCGGTGCATTTGGGGTTGTCACAGCCATTAGATATGCAATCGGAGGGGATATTAATATAGTCATTTCCGTACTTTATATAGTAGGAGGAATCGCGGGAGGATGGATTGGAACATATTATGCATCGAAAGTATCCAAGAGACTTCTTACAAAGATATTTGCAATAATTATCATACTGGTTGCAGTATATATGATGTATATGAATCTGAGTGCTTTCTTATAATTTTTTTAACAATATTTAAATTATTTCACTAATGAGGTCAATATACAATGATCACATATGAATAATCATAAAATAACAATGTGGCAAGCGGCATCAATAGGATTGGGTAACATAATAGGGGCAGGTATATTTGTATTGGCAGGAGTTGTTATTAGAGATTCTGGTCCCGGAGCTCTTATCGCTTTTATATTTACAGCATTTCTTGCTATGACAGTCGCATTTAATAGTGCTGAGCTTTCATCTAAAATTATCACCCATGGAGGACTTTATTCGTTTGTCAAAGAAACAATGGGCGATTCGCTGGGTTTTATAGTGGGCTGGTTAAGGGCGATTTCATATTCAATAGCTGGAGCTGCGGTGGCATTGGGATTTTCATCATATCTATTATCATTTTTTAACCTGGAATCAAAATTCCTTATAGTCACGGTATCAATAATTTTTATAATCTCCATAATGGCAGTGGATTATGCGGGAGTTAAATTGGTGGCTAAAATAGAACAGCTGTTGGTATTTATTACAATCGGCGGTCTTGTCATTTTCATATTTATTTCATTCTTCTATGGTTCATGGATTCCTTCCCATTTTAGCCCTATTCTTCCCTACGGTCCCACAAGCGTCATTGAGGCTGCTTCACTAGCATTTTTTGCTTATTCCGGCTTTAATACCATAGCCACATTAACACCAGAAGTGGATGATGGACCGAAAAGTGTTCCAAAAGCAATAATAATTTCACTGGTAATAAGTTCTGTTTTATATATACTTGTAGTTGCAGGCATGCTTGCACTTATGCCATGGAATCTTTACGGGACCTCTGCAGATCCCCTAGTTAACGCTATAAATTACTCACGAGCTCCCTTGTTTATTTCTTTTATAATAAGCATAATTGCTCTTATAGCAACAGTCACTGTTACACTATCTCTCATTGTGGCAGGTTCAAGGACCCTTCTTCAAATGAGTGAAGATGGCCTCTTTCCAAAATGGATCGAGGGAAAAAATAAGGACTCGCCAAAAAGGGGTGTAATAATTATAGGAACACTTGCAATATTCTCATTATTCATCGGTAACTTACAATATATTGCATTAGCTTCAAATTTTGGTGTAATCTTCGCATATTCATTAACTGGTATAGCAGTTATTTTAATTCGCAAGAAAAATATAAGGGGGTTATTTAATGTCCCATTTTATCCCTATTTTCCGATTATATCTGTTATTCTTTCAGGCGTTATAATGTTAACATTGGGATCACAGGCCCTCTATCTTGGCACTATAATGATTATGTCTGGTATGATTATCTATTCTTTTCAGCGAATAGATAGAAGGAAGCAAATCAATTAAGCTCAAACTTTATTAAAATTTAGTCTGGCTATCATTTTATCCTAAAAATTATTGGACTGTATTCATTTTCTTGTAAAAATTGTCTTTAATAAACATATTGCCAAATTCATCATCTATATAGGGAAGATTGAATAATCCTATCCTCATTCATAAATTATGAAAATATTATTAGCGGTTGATTCAGAGGATAAAATTGCAATGTCTCTCACAGCAGGTGAGCATCTTTCTGAGATGGAAGAAGCGGAGGTCATAGAGATAGTTTACCTGAATGGAGGTATTGCCGCAGTTACGCAGAAAAATAGAATATCCTCTCTATTAAAGAACCCAAAAATAAAAATATATGCCTGTGGGACTTCAATGGAAGCTAGAAATATTTTGAAGGAAGAATTACCCCCAGGGGTTATTTTTGTACCAGCTAGTCTAAAAGAGATTATTAAAAGAATACAGGAGGGATATATCTATCTCACCCTATAACTCTTAAAAATCTTTTATATTATTGAAATAGTTTTTTGCAATAAAGAATTTATTATCTTAATATACTTATTTAAATATATGAATATGTTTCATTTTGATCTTTGTGGTGAAAGCAACATCAACCTAAAAGTAATTAGGTGGAATAGGGAACATTATGCTCGAAAGCTTATGGATCAATAATAAGGGTTAGTTTTTTAATTTATATTTATAATAAAGGGAATAATTTTGATAAATTAACACTTCTAAATTACGGTTTTATATCATTAATAAAAGATGAAATTTATTATATTATTTTGAGGAATTCAAGATTGTTTATGTAAAGTTCAGATATTAGAGAATCTATTTTGGTTTTTACATCTCCCATACTCTCTCCTGTTAAATTAATGTGACCGACCTTCCTTCTTGGATTTGAATTTTCCTTTCCGTACCAGTAAACATCGCCATATTTCAGAATCGTAGATTTAAAATTTGTCTTTCCTAGTATGTTGACCATTCCAAAGAAATCAAGAGTTTTTGTAGAGCCTAAGGCCATCCCCGAGATAGCTCTTATATGATTCGCAAACTGAGAGGTGAATGAAGAATTAAGTGTATAATGCCCTGAATTATGTACCCTTGGAGAGAATTCGTTAATCATTACTTTTCCATCCTTGACAAAGAATTCCACCCCCATTGTGCCAATATAATTGAGATTTTCAATAAGATTTTTAGCAATCTGAACTTCTCCTTTGTCTTCAATTTTCCCGTAATTGTAAATAAGAATCCCCTCTCTATTATAATTGAAAGAAACTGGATAGTTAACGAAACCACTTCTACCCCTTACTACTATAACGGAACTTTCATAATCAAAATCAACAAATTCTTCTATGACCAATCCGTCATTTATTGTTTTCAACTGTTCTGTGAATTTATTATCCTTTATGTAGTACTGTCCCTTTCCATCATATCCTCCTTTTGTTCTTTTGACTACTGCCGTCCCATTGAACTCATCCTTTATAATTTTTAAAGCTTCTGATCCATTTTCCGCTATTTTAAAGCGCGGGATGGGCAGGCCTTTTGACGCAAGGAATTCCTTTTCTCTATTTCTTTCAATCTTAAGCCAAACGGATTTATAATTTGGATAGAGTTTACCCATATCAGAGGCGGATATCATTGCATCTTCATTTCCCTGCTCAAATTCAAAAGTTATTATATCTGATTCATCAAGAAATTTATATATTTCTTCATATCCGTAGCATGAGGCAAATTTGCAAATATAGTCCTTTTTATTACCAAGAACATTGAATTTAAGGCCTAACTTTAAACCTTCCAGTACCATCATAAGCCCAAGTTGGCCACTACCTATGATTCCTATTTTCTTGTCAGAGGGTAGTTGAGAGAACATCTTTCTTCATATCCTCGGTGAATTTTTCTAGTTTACTCTCTATTTCTTTGTTGCTAAGTGAAAGTATCCTTAACGCTAATAAGGCTGCATTTTTGGCTCCTCCAATTGCCACCGTTGCTACAGGTATGCCAAATGGCATCTGGACTATTGAAAGGAGGGAATCTATTCCATTCAGATTTTTTGAAGGTATAGGCACTCCTATAACAGGTATATTGGTAAAGGAGGCAGTCATTCCCGGAAGATGGGCTGCTCCTCCAGCTCCAGCAATTATAATCTTAATACCACTATTTCTTGCATTCTTTGCATATTCCATCATGAAATCAGGGGTTCTATGGGCAGAAACAACTTTTCTCTCATAATCAATATTAAATTCTTCAAGTACTGCGGCACATTCCTTCATGTATTCCCAATCATTTTTACTTCCCATTATTATGGAAACTTCTGGCATATTATCATTATATTATCTTCTTTATCCTTAATACCTTTTTTATGTTTTTTAAAACAAAAAATGAAAATTCTATATTCAATGATCTTCTGTTGAATTATCTCTTAAATATTTGAAAAAATTAACCATCATATGGAAAAATATGACCTAATAATTGTCGGAGCAGGAATTACAGGACTTTCTACAGCTTATCACATACTCGATGAAAATAGAGATATGAAAATAAAAATTGTTGAAAGGGCACCGACATTTGCACAGGGGAATACCGCTAAAAGTGATGCTGCATTCAGAGATATTTTCACTTCAGATATTAATTATAAATTGAGCTCATCATCCATAAATTTTTACAAACACATCCAGGAAGATTTAAAGTTTAACCTAGGAATGAAATTCAACGGATATCTGTTCCTCCTGGATAAGAAAAATATGGAATCAGAAACAGTGAAACAAATAACTCAAAAAACAGAATCCATATTAATTGAAAGGGAAGATATTTCAAGGATGGGATTCAAAACTTCAATAAGTCAGGAAATTTCAAGTGTTATGAACCTAAAAAATATTGCAGGAGGCCTCCTTGGAAAAAATTGTGGAATACTAGAACCAGACCTCATCTCTTCTTTCTATGAATCAGAACTGAGAAAGATGGGTGCGGAATTCAGCTACAATACTACAGTAAGGAAACTTTCACTCGAACCCGTTTTAAAACTTGATTTTCCAGGTGAACCTTTCATATGGCAGGAAAAAACTATAGGGCATCTGGAGACAAACAGGGGTGACATGTTCGCTGATAACTATCTTCTTGCAACAGATGTATGGACAAATTATCTTCTTGATCCAATCGGAATCGACAGTCATATCAGACCAAAGAAGAGACAGGTATTCCAGGTGACAGGCAAAGGAATCAGGGATATGGTAATGAAGGATTACACAGGAGAACCTGGTCTTTTTCCATTCACAATACTTCCAGGCCCAATGATAGACATGAGACCTGATCCAAGATCAGAGTCATTCTGGATTTCTTTCAATGATGATATAGGGAGGGATTTTTCACTGGAAGATGACCCAGTTCCAGAAATGGATTTTTACGAGAAAAACCTCCTAACAGTTATAAGGGAATATCTACCGATATTCAATGAATCAAAGGTTAATTCCAGCTGGGCCGGATATTATTCAATGAATACTATCGACGGTACCTATTACATTTTCAAGGAACTTAATGTTGGAGTAATAACAGGAAGCAGCGGAAGTGGAATAATGAAAGGAGATGCCGCCGGGAGAATAGCTGCCGCAATGATGCTGGGAAATAAAAAGGCCAGACTGTACGGTGGAAAAGAGATAGATGTGGACGATCTCGGAATAAAGAAGAGAAATGTCCAGATGGAAAATCTGATAATATAAAAAATGTTGGAAATTTTTTATGCTATGCTGCTATACGAATGGTAAGGCAATAGGTTACTGTCTAAATGATTATCGGAGATAATAGCAATGATGGATCAAAATGTGGATGGTGAAGAGAAAAATGAATCAGGCGGGCTTTCGACAGAAGAAGCCAACAAGAAAATTTCGGAGTTTGGGTATAATGAAATAGAAGAGAAGAAAAAGAGCCCATTAAAGGAATTTTTCAAGAGGTTCTGGGGGCTCACTCCATGGATGCTTGAAATAACTATAGTTTTTTCATATCTTATACATAAAATGTTGGATGTCTACATAATAGGTGGACTCCTGGTAGTTAATGCCATCATAGGCTATACCCAGGAAGAAAAAGCATCAAAGGCTGTGGAATTGCTTAAAAACAGTCTTCAGATAAATTCAAAGGTCCTGAGAGACGGAAAATGGACTACCGTAAAGGCAAGGTATCTGGTACCGGGAGATGTCATAAGGATTAGGGCAGGAGATTTTGTTCCTGCAGATGTAGAATTATTGAAAGGGGAGGAATTGGAAATAGACCAGTCAGCTCTCACTGGTGAATCACTTCCAGTATCAAAGAGAATCGGGGAAACGGTTTATTCAGGATCCATTGTGAGGAAAGGGGAGTGTAATGCAAAAGTTATTGCCACAGGAAAGAAAACTTACTATGGAAAGACAACGGAACTGGTAAGTATAGCAAAACCAAAACTTCACATGGAGGAAGTTACTGCCAAAATTGTCAACTACCTTCTATTGATAGTCGTAATGCTTCTAGGAATAATATTTCTCTTTTCTTATATAAGAGGAGATAATCTTTTAAATATTGTCCCTCTGGCCCTGATGCTAATAGTTTTTGCCGTCCCTGTTGCGTTGCCTGCCATGTTCACAGTAAGTATGGCAATAGGCTCAATGGAAACCGCGAGGAAGGGAGCTCTCGTGACAAGACTGAATGCAATGGAAGACGCTGCTACTATGGATACCCTGTGTGCTGATAAGACAGGTACACTCACCCAGAATAAGCTGTCTGTTTCCGAAGTGGTTCCACTCAACAATTTCAGCAGCGAGGAGGTCATTTTGTACGGTTACTTGGCCTCACAGGAAGCTAACAACGATCCCATTGATGTTGCCTTCATAAACCAAGCTAAAAATATTAAAATTCAAAAGGAGGGAATAAAAATTAAGGATTTCAAAGGCTTTGATCCTACTACAAGAAGGACCGAGGTATCTGTATCCAGGGACGGGAAGTATATTAAGGTTGTTAAGGGGGCAGTGGACACAATCCTGAAATTATGTAAAGATCAGGAAAACAGGAATATATTGGGAAAAGAGGAAGAAATTGCTTCTCGTGGGCACAGAATAATAGCAGTTGCAATCTCTGAAAATGATGACTTCAAGATAGTGGGATTGGTAGGTTTGTCAGACCCTCCGCGTCCCGATACCCAAGAATCAATCAGTGAACTCAAGGCTCTTGGGATAAGTATCAAGATGCTGACTGGAGATGCTGAGCCTATCGCCAGAGAAATATCAAAGGATATAGGACTGGGAGACAGGGTAGTATCAGGAGCCAAAATAAAGGAGCTTAAGGTTAAAGATCCAGTCAAGGCCGCTAATCTAGCAGAAGAAAGTGATGTATTTGCTGAGATCTACCCTGAAGATAAATACACTATAGTTAAAGGGCTACAGGCAAAGGAGCACATAGTTGGAATGACAGGAGATGGAATTAATGATGCACCTGCATTGAAAAGGGCTGAAGTAGGAATTGCAGTAAGTAATGCAACCGATGTTGCCAAGGGGGCTGCAAGTGTAATACTTACAACTGAAGGCCTTAGCAACATAGTTGATCTGGTAAAAATAGGAAGAACCACTTATCAGAGAATAGTAACATGGGTTTTAAACAAGATAGTTAAGACATTCCAGGTTGCGGTATTTCTAGCAGTAGGATTTATAGCTACCGGTTATTTTCTATTATCTGCCCTTGATATAATACTCTTTCTGTTCCTAATAGATTTTGTAACCATATCTCTGTCAACTGACAGCATGCAGGGTTCGAAAAATCCAGAGAAATGGGATATAAGGAACCTGGTTAAAATAGGCATTTCATTGGGAGCGATCCAGGTGACAGAGATGTTTATCCTGTTATTCATCGCAATCAGATATCTGAATTTAGGAAGTAATATAAACGTCCTGAATACATTCTTCTTTGCAGAGATAATGTTCTTCGGTCTTCTGACACCCATAATAGTCAGGGAAAATAATTTCTTCTGGAAATCAAGACCAGGCAGAACGCTCACAGTTTCAATAATAGCCGATATGATTGTTGTCTCAATACTGTCTATTTATGGATTTGGAATAGTGGCTCCAATATCATTCATTGATTATGTTGTGATACTTTCATACGGACTTTTAATGAATCTTCTTGTCAATGACATATTCAAGGTCATACTCAGGAAAGTTGGTCTGTCGAGGTGAGCATCAATCCCAATATAGCCCCATATTTTTCAAGACCAAGTAAGCAGACGCTATGTCTTCGATACCTATGCCCATAGATTTGAACACGCTCCTTCTGATATTATAATCCCCTCCAGAAACTAAAAAATCCTTGAGTTCTATTATTTTCTCCCTTCCGTGGGAGGCAAAATAATCAGTGATTTCTGCAGATTCTTTTAAAGCCTGCTCAAAATGTTCCGCTATAATAATATCGCTACCTTCCAAAACATCTCTGTCAACTTCCCTCCTGAAAGGAAGATTGGCTCCTGCAAGATTTACATGAAATTCCTCGCTCAGCTCTTTTAAGGAAAATATCGGGGAGTTGGAACTGGTTATTGTATTTATTATTCTTGCACCTGAAACAGCCTCTTTCGCTGTTTTGGCAACATCAATCTCAATTCCAAATTTTGCAGACATTTTGCTGGCAAAAATCTCGGCATTTTTTAAATTTTTGGAATAAACGATGACATTCTGAGGATCATAAACGCATAGCAAACCTTCCAACTGAGTTTCTGCCTGATAACCTGAACCTATTATAGATACAACAGGAGATTTTTCTCTAACTATTTTACGTGATACCATGGCTGTAAGAGCTCCTGTTCTAATCTGACCTAATTTGTCAGCCTCCAGAATAGCCTCAAGATCGTTGGTTTCAGTGTTGAAAACTAGAACCACAAATCTGGCTCCTGTTTTGGTGGCAAAATATACCTTTAGTCCAGCGATCTTGTATTTTGAAAATATTGCAGGCATAGAATTGAGAATTTTTCCATCCATCATAGTCCTGATTCTGGAGTCGGCAATCGCATTACCCTTCCCATACTCAATGAAGGCTTCTTCAAGGATGTCAATTACATCCTTCATTTCAAGATTTTTTGCGACTTCCTCTTCACTTATATATTTCATAATTAAAAAGTAGCATCTACCTAAAATATGTTGCTGAAAGCACTCAAGATCAGTTATATTTTTAATAGAATTTGCATTTTCTAGATATAAAATGAAAGCAAAGATACAGTTTGGAAATATAGATGAAGAAATAGGCAATTATGGAGAAAATACAGGTGCAATAATAATTTTTAGAGGAATAGTTAGGAAAAAAGAAAGCGGCAAAGACATTGCATACCTTCATTATGAGGCAGAAATAGATCTCGCCGAGGTAGAACTGAAAAAAATTCTGGAAGAGGCAAATAATAATTTCAAAATAATAGATGCTTCCGCTATTCACAGGATTGGCGACATTAGGCCGGGGGAGGAATCCTTGTTCGTATCTGTTTTCTCTGAGCACAGGGAAGAAGGATTCAAATGCTGTATGTTTATAGTGGACAGCATAAAAAATAGGGTACCCATCTGGAAACAGGATGTTTACGAGGATGGAACAAAGAAATGGCATTAATTTTGTTGAAGAAATATCATAAAGTATTGATATGAATATTTGATAGATGACTAATGTTATTTGACAACTATGGCCGTCCCCTAAACAGCCTGAGAATACAGGTGAATGCTGTATGCAATTTCAAATGTTTTTTCTGTCATATGGAAGGGACGGAGGAAAACGCGGAACATCTTTCTCCGGAAGAGATTGAGGAAGTGGTTAGGATAGCGTCCCTCAAAGGTGTCAACAGAATAAAATTCACGGGAGGGGAACCACTTATCCGCAGGGACCTGGAGGAAATTATCACAAGGACTAGAAAACACATCAAAGGCGACATATCGCTGACCACTAACGGTTTCTTTCTGGAATCAAGGGCCAAATCACTCAAGGAAGCAGGACTTGACAGAATCAACATATCACTTCATTCCTTGCATAAAAACAGATTCAGGATAATCACAGGAAATGAAGGCATATCATCTGTTGAGAAAGGAATTGATGCAGCACTGGAGGCGGGATTAAAACCGGTTAAGATCAATTTTGTTGTACTGAATGGACTGAATACTGATGAGATAGACGAAATGATGATGTTCGCAGCTGAAAAGGGAGCAATTTTACAGTTCATAGAATATGAAACAGACAGGAATGGAGAAAACACAGAAGATTTCAGAAGATATCATTATGACTTAAGGAATATAGAAAAAAGGCTGAAAGATAAAATTGTAGGTGTTTCCTATAATTCACTTCATCACAGAAAAAAATACAGGGTTAATCTTGGAAGCAGGGAGGTGGAAGTTGAACTTGTGATGCCAATGAGGAATCCCGATTTCTGCAATAACTGCACTAGGCTAAGAGTAACATCAAAGGGTCAGTTTCAGACCTGTCTCAACAGGAAGGATCAGGTATTCAGTTTCAGAGGAGAAAAAAATATAGAGAAGATTATGGAAGAGGCAGTGAAAGCAAGGGAGCCTTACTGGAGGTGAAACATGAAAGTCACGGTGAAATATTATGCTAAATACAGAGAATTTACCGGAAAGATGCAGGATGAATTTGAATTTGACAAAATAACTCTTCAGGAAATAATAGAGAAGATAGGCAAGATATATCCAAAGATTGGAAAGGAGCAGATCAACCTGATTGCTTTAAATGGTAGATTTGTGAAGGATTTAAAGACTGAGATAAAGGACGGAGATACCATATCCCTTTTTCCTCCTGTAAGCGGAGGATAATATATTTAATATAATTATATTGACGTATTATGGATATCAACCGCTACCTTTCCCAGATTGTTCTCAAGGACATATTTCCAAAGGGACAGAAAATAATATCAGAATCTTCCATCATAGTTATAGGGGTTGGCGGTACTGGTTCCGCAATAGCGGAAATGCTTGTCAGGATGGGGGTGGGAAAGGTAACTATCGTGGATGATGATAAGGTTGAAATCTCGAATCTCAACAGGCAATCTCTTTACGATGAAGATGACATTGGAATGGAAAAGGTCATTGCTGCGAAAAACCACTTGGAAGCTATAAATTCTGATGTGGAGATAGTCGCTGTAAATAAGAGACTGGATCATATCAATGCGAGGGATTACCTTGCAGGGAATAATGTGATCATGGATGGAACTGATAATTACGGCTCGAGGGGAATCATCAATGAATATTCCATCAGGTTGGAAATACCGTGGGTATTTTCCGCAGTCGAAGGATACTATGGCTATGTGAAGGCTGTAATTCCCAGAAGAACTTCATGTCTCGCTTGCATAGGCTATCCTCTCAAAGGTGAATCAATACCGTGCAGTCAGACTGGGGTTTTACCATCAGCTGTTCACACAGTCTCCTCATTTGCATCTACCCTAGCGCTTAAAATAATTCTGGGAATGGAAGTAAATGGAGAGCTCATATTTATTGATGCCTGGAATCAATCGCTGCAAAAAATGTATCTTGATATTAATCCTGAATGCCAGGTATGTGGTGTGAAGAGATGATGGCAATTATCTTTGTGAAAAGAAGCCAGCGTCTACCAGGAAAGCATAATCTTAACATATGCGGAAAGAAAATGATACAGATGGTATGCGGGGCACTTTTGGAAAGCAAAAAATTTGATGAGGTCATAATATATAGCAAGGATACTTCGCTAAAATGCGATTTTTGCGATATTGTAAATGATTACAGCAAAGGAGTCTTGATTGACTCTTTGATTGCAGCAATAGACGAATACAATAATTTTCTCGCTGTTGGCGGTGACATGCCCTTCATAACCTCACCTCTGATTAATTTGCTTTTGGATGAATATGTAGGCAAACCGGCAGCATTAATATCAAGTGAAGGAATAATAGAGCCACTTTTTGCAATATACAACAAGACCATAATTAAAGAATTAAAAGAATACTCATCCATTTCCAAATCAATTTATCCCTTCATATCAAGAAGGTTTATGCTTATTAATGCTGGTGATCTTTCTCAGGGCCTGAAGAGCATCAATACTTATGATGACCTTGAGGAAGCAAGAAAAATATTGGGGTGCTATTAGACAATTCTTTTATAATTTTTTTCCATATGGATCTGTGGGAACAATAACCGTCTGTCCATATTGCGGGACGGGTTGCCAGATTGTTATAAATGAGTATGGATCATCTCAACATATTATCGGGTATTCCCTTTCGCCGGTAAATGAAGGAAAGTTGTGCATAAAGGGATACAGCGGATTGAGTTATAATTTCTCCAAGGAAAGATTGATTAAGCCTATGATAAGGGAGGGAGATTCATTCAGGAATGCAGACTGGAATGAAGCTCTCAATTATTCTGCATCCAGGATGAGGGAAATAATCAGCAAATACGGACCCGACTCTGTTGCATTCCAATCATCAGCAAAATGCACGAATGAGGAAAATTACCTGATGCAGAAAATTGCCCGAATGGCTGGAACAAACAACATTGATCACTGTGCAAGGAGCTGTCACAGTCCAACTGCACTCGGGCTTATAAATACAATTGGCGCGGGAGCCGCAACGGGATCAATCGGGAGTCTTGAAGACACAAGAACATTCTTCATCATAGGGACAAATACAACAGAACAGCATCCGATCATAGGAGCCAAAATCCTAAGGGAGAGGAAGAAAGGGAAAAATCTCATAGTGGCAGATCCCAGAAAGATACAGCTTTCCACATCCGCTAACGTTTTCCTTCAGTTCAAACCAGGATCGGACATTGCACTCCTGAACTCAATAATGTTCGTAATCCTCAAGAATAACTGGCAGGATAATGATTTTATTAACAGCAGAACTCAGGGATTTGAAGAATTCAGGAAAGAAATAGAAAAATATCCTCCTGAGGTTACTGAAGAAATAACTGGGGTGAATCCCTCTCTGGTGGAAGAAGCTGCAATGATGATTGCGAAGGAAAGACCTGCTGCAATATTCTACGCAATGGGGATAACACAGCACATTCACGGTACTGAAAATGTTATGGACGTATCCAATCTTGCCCTTATAACTGGAAATATTGGAGTCAGGGGATCTGGCATTTTTCCATTAAGAGGGCAGAATAATGTGCAGGGTTCATCTGATATGGGCGCACTTTCAGAATTCTATCCGGGATATGTGAGATATGATTCTGATAACGTTAAGAAATTCGAAGAATTATGGGGGAAAAAGATGCCCAGGAACAGGGGTCTTACATTATCAGAGATGTTTGATGCCGCTGCAGATGGTAAAATAAAGGCCATTTATCTCATGGGAGAGAATCCCCTCATCACTGAGGCTTCTGTATCTAAGGTTGAGGAAGGCATAAACAACCTTGAGCTTTTCATAGTGCAGGATATATTCCTGACACTAACGGCCGCGAAAGCCCATGTTGTATTTCCTGCTGCTTCATCACTCGAGAAAGAGGGTACATTTACCAATACTGAAAGAAGGATCCAGAAAATCAGCCCAATCTACAAACCTCCCGGTGAAGCAAAACCCGATTGGTGGATTCTCAAGGAATTCGGGAAGATGCTACTTGGCATGGAAGATTATTCATCGCCTGAGATGATATTCGACGAAATCAGAAAAGTGATATACAATTATTCAGGTGCATCATATGACAACATATTCCCGATTGGAAAACAGTGGCCGATTAACAAGGATTTTCCTGAAGGAACAGAGATAATGCATTCCAAATCATTTCCAATAGGCAGGGGGAAACTGATACCTGTACCTTTCGGATATCCTGCAGAAAGGGCAGATGATGACTACAGGTTCATAATGACCACAGGTAGAAATTATTATCACTGGCACTCGGGCACAATGACCAGAAGGACGGATATACTTGAAAGGGAATCCCCTGAACCATATGTGGAAATAAATAACGATGATGCAATGATGCTGAAGGTAAGGAACGGTCAGGTCATTACGCTGGAATCAAGGCATGGCTCAATAAAGATTAAGGCAAGGATCACAGATAAAATACCATCAGGAATCGTGTTCGTACCATTCCATTTTGTCGAGGCAAGAGTGAACGAGCTCGTTGGGGAAAACTATGACCCTATCTCTAAAATACCTGAATTCAAGGTAGTGGCTGTGAAGGTGATACCTTGATCTATCTTCTGGATGAAAAAGATATGGCTAAACTCTTTAAGAGTATTTCAGAGGAATACGATACATACGGGACTATTTCAGAACAGGGAGAAATAGTTTTTGGGCAAGTAAGGGGCTTTAAGGATATTGTTGATGGGAGAAGTAAATACGCGCCGAAGGAATTCCTTATTTCAAGGAATGAAAATATTCTTTATTTACCAAAAATAGAAAAAAAAGCGGTATTTGGTATCAGGAGTTGCGACCTTAAGGGATTTTATATAATGGACAGGCAGATATACGGTAAAGATCCATTTTACACCGCAAGAAGGGACAACACACTATTCATAAATTTCGTTTGCAGGGAACCCTGTGAAGGTGGTTTTTGTTCTTCATTCGGAGGGCCTGTTCTTGAAGAATACCAGATCCAGGTAATACCGGATGGAGGAAAATATCTTGTAATGGTGTCAGAGGAATTCGAAAAATACATGAAAGATTTCAAGGTCGTAGAAAATAATGAGATAGAGAAATTCAGGAAGGATTTTGATAATAAAATGGAAAAGTTACCGGTGGAAGGAATAGAGAATAGAATCAAGTGGAATTCCAAATTATGGAAAGAGTATGCGTCCATATGCATATCATGCGGGGCTTGTAATTTCTCATGCCCCACATGCTATTGTTTCGATCTTTATGACAGGGAAGATGAGAGATTAAGGGAATGGGATTCATGCATTCTCGCGGGATTCACTTCATCCAGTGCCGGCAATAATAGGCCTGAACTTGACGAAAGACTCAGGCAGAGATTCTACCATAAATACGTCTATTACAAAAAATCAAAAGATGTTTATTTATGTACAGGGTGCAATAGGTGTACTGAGGATTGTCCTGTTGATATAGACATTAAGGAGGTCATAACACATGATTATTCAAAAGAATGAATACCTGCCGGAATATTATAACATAGAGAATGTTAAATGGGAAACTCCTGATATATATACCATAAACATAAAAACTAAGAATCCAGGGCATTCTGGCCAGTTCTTTATGCTATCTGTTCCTGGTACAGGTGAGGCTGCCATTTCAGTAGCTTCCGGTAATGGTAGGGACTTATCATTCACTATAAGGAAGATAGGTTCAGTGACTGGGAAAATTTATTCGTCACAAAAAATAGGAGTAAGGGGGCCATACGGTAAAGGTTGGCCGTGGAAGGATTATGACCACATAGTTGCAGTTGCAGGAGGAATAGGGGTTCCACCCATAAGAAGCCTCCTTGAAGAGCTAATGGATGCCGGGAGGAACAGAGATGTCTCAATTATTTATGGAGCAAGAACACCTTCCGACCTGGTATATAAAGACAGGTTTGAAGAATGGTCCAGGTGTGTAGACCTTACAATAACTGTGGACAGAGGAGATGAAAAATGGGGAGGGAATACTGGTTTCGTCACAGAATTCATTGGAAGGAAAAATTTTTCCAAGGATACAGCCATCTTCATAATAGGGCCTCCATTGATGATGAAAAATTCAGTTGCAGAAGCCATAAAGTCAGGAATTAGAGAAGAAAACATATTCCTGTCACTTGAGAGACGGATGGAGTGTGGCATAGGAGTGTGTGGGCACTGTAATGTTGGGGAGTATTATGTTTGTGAGGACGGACCAATATTCAGATACACGGACGTGAAGGACAAACCTGAACTGTTTCTCTAAACTTTTATGTCCAGTTCCTTCAGGACATTATCATTGGGTTTTCCATCTCTGTCAATCCCCACCTCTTCCAGATATTCACTGACCATTGTTTCATAATCGACGATAATTCCTGCAGTTGGTCCATCGTCCAGTGGAGGCTGACCTACCATCCTTCCTGGGGGTTTTATGTTCCAGACATTAACTTTCTGTTTATAATTGAAAAGGTATCTGCTTACCTGAATCCTCTTTCCTATTCTGACCAGTTCCTCACTGTCCATATCCCATCCCATTATGGCTTTGAATAGTTTAGTGTAAGGATAAGAATTTGGCCAGACAGACGTGGAGAACAAACACATTCCTGTGGAATTTATGATCTGGGTTCCATATGAGGAAAGAGCCTGAAGTTTTCCCTTCCCCGAATACTTGTATCTTTCAATCTTCCTGTTCCCAACATTATATTCAAATGGAAGTGTCATATTCCCGCCCTCATCAAAGCCGAGTCCTCCTGCGGTATGTCTTCCAGGAGTGGGGTCGGCGATGTATGTGGTTGCAAGAGAAGGCATCAATCTTGGATCATGCATTGCAAGATCCTGACCACCTACGTGCATAGCGAATTTTTCACTCCCCTTCCCTATTATTTCTGATGCTCTCTTTGCGCCATCAGAAAGTATCTTTCCGAAGCCCTCCCCTTTTGCAATAAGGTTGACCAGTTTTACCATTCCATCCGAATTACCGAAACCTATTGGAAATCCCACATCCTTCTCTGTTATGAGGCCTTCCTCATAGCATTCATTTGCGAAGGCGATGACCGCTCCTGTGGAGATTATGTCCAAACCTTCCCTGTTGCAAATTTCGAAGGACATTGCCATTGCATCCAGGTCCTTATTCAGGTTCAAACCTCCAAAGGCTCCTGTGCCTTCATACTCTAACCTGTGGCCTTCCAGTGGTCCGTATTTTGTATTTCTCTTGACATGGCCACCGCAGGCAAGAGTGCACTGTGCACAACCATAGGACCTGATTTTGTCCTTTGCAATCTCTTCCCCACTTATATTCCTGGCACTTTCTTCCCCATAATCCCTAATACCGACTCCCTTCCAGTTCTTGATTGGGGTATCACCATTCAGGTGTGAAGACTCCGTTATCGCCGTGGTACCATAGAGCTGCCATGGTCTTGCAAGATCAATATTCTTGTTGAAATTTATCTGTATTTCTTTCAAAAGGGAAATTAGCATATCCCTGTTGAAGACATCGAATTTCTTGGTACCCCTGACGATTATACCCTTAATTTTTTTGGAGCCCATCACAGCTCCAAGACCAGATCTCCCTGCAGCCCTTCCATAATCATTCATTATTGATGCCATTAACATCTTCTTCTCTCCCGGTACCCCTATAACAAGTGCCTGACCCTTGGGCTCTATTTTCTTTAAAGAATCTTCAGTTTCATAGGCATTTTTTCCCCAGAGCTCTGATGCATCCTCGAGTGAATATTTGCCGTCATTTATCCTAAGGTAAACGGGCCTATTTGAAACACCTCTAAAAAATACCGCATCAAATCCACTATTCTTTAACTCAGGGCCAAATTTGCCTCCACAGTTGGCATCCCCCCATGTGTTTGTCAAAGGTGATTTTGCAACAACTTCGAATCTTCCGCCAAGAGGAACGCCGTGACTGTTGAATATCCCTGTCACCACTCCCAGAATATTATCCGGACCAAGTGCATCTTCCCCACCTTTCATCTCCCTGTTGAGAAAGTATGACCCAAATCCATAACCACTCAAATATTCCCTGTAAATTTTTTCAGGAACTTCCTCCTCTTCGAAAGTCCCCTCATTGAGATTTACCCACAGAACCTTCCCATTTACTCCGTACATGAAATAGCATTAGAAGATAAGATAAATAAATATCTGTATCAATCGTATAATTTATTAGGTAAACATCAATTAGGAGATAATGGCAGATCTTAATTTAGGCCCATATTTCCAGAATCAGCTTAAAGATGCTGAGAAACTACAGAAGCAGATAGAATCCCTCATGGCACAGCAGTACCAGTACGAGGTAAAGCTGAGGGAAGACAAGAAGACGCTTGATTATCTAAACAAGAGCAATCAGGACGATGAGGTATACAGGGAAGTAGGATCAATACTTGTTAAAGTAAAGGATGTAGAATCTTTCAAGAAAGAAGTGGAAGAAGATGTTGAGCTCGCAGAAATGAAATTAAAATCACTTAAAGAACAGATAGAGCAGCTTAATACTAAACTGAAGAGCCTGACAGATGAAATCAATAAAATATATCAGAAATCAAATAATAAAAATTAATTTTCCTTATCCATCATCATTGCATCTCCAAGACTAAAGAAATAATATTTATTCTCTATTGCCCTCGTGTAAGCCCTTTTAATTCTTTCCTCTCCACCGAATGCATATACAAGAGCCAACAGTGAAGATTTTGGTATATGGAAATTTGTGATTAAATGGGTCAGGCCCGAGTTGAATTTGAATCCCGGGTATATGTATATCCTTGTCATTCCATTATATGGTCTCAGGACTCCTGAATAGGAAGCTGTTTCAAGTGACCTGACAACAGTTGTTCCAACACCAACTATTTTACCCTTGGCATTTTCAATATCATTTACAAGGTCTTCCGACACATGGATATCCTCTTCGTCAACAACATGCCTCCTTATGTCCCCGTCCTCAATACTTTTAAATGTGCCATAACCAACCGTGAGCAAAGCAAATGAAACCCTAACACCCTTGGCTTTTATTTTATTGAGGAGATCATTGCTGAAATGCAAGCTTGCGGTAGGGGCTGCTATGGAGCCAATCTCATCTCCAATCTCATTCTGATAATAACTGAAATCCCGCCTATTTTTTATGTATGGAGGAAGTGGAAGGTGTCCTACGTTTTCCAAATAATCCCAATCAATATCGCCTGTAAGAATTCTCTTGCCATCTTCCCTTACATTCACCCTTACTTTCCTGTCCCCCACTGTTATTATATCATTATCCCTGACTTTTCCTGCTATAAGGGAGACGAATCCTTCATCATTTCTCTCCAGTACAGTTATCTTCAATATTCCGCCGGTCATTTTCTTTCCGTAAATGAGAGCTTTTCTAACTCTCGTGCGATTAAGTATGAGAAGATCGCCCTTTGCTAGGATGCTAAGTATATCGGGAAAATTTCTGTCAGAAATGTTGTTTCCTTCAATGTGCATAAGTCTTGAATCCTCCCTGGATGAGGGAGGTTCCTGCCTAATCAATTCTTTGGGTAAACAGTAATCATAGTTACCGATTGAATATTTTTGCATTATTTTCGTTATGTCTGATAGAAATTAATTTTTTCTGCCATTGAAATGGTTAAGCACAGTTATAACGAATTCAGCATGGCTCCACACAAGGGGAGATACGGAAATAGGCCTTCCATCGTAGGGGTTTATCTGTTCTGAAAATACACCAGATGGCTGCGCATGATCCACTACCCAGTTTATCAGATTTTTGCTTTCATCCATTTTTCCAAGTGAAGAATAATAATCCGCCCCCCAAAGTGTTGTAATTATCCATGGATTTCCAGGAATACTCTTATCTTCCTTAATTCTCTGGTAATAATCGTTTTCATATCTAGCAAGCCCTCCAACCTTTGGAACCCACAATTTATTGAATATTCTATTGGCTGTTGAAACCATCATGGGATCATCAGGTTGCAGCAGTCCGAATCTCCATATAGAGAAAAGAGCCGAATCAATAGTAAAATCCAGCTTTCCATTGATCAGTGATCTTGCGAACCTGCCGTTTTCCTGGGAATAAAATTTCCTGATGAATGCCTCCTTCATTTTCAGAGCGGCATCTGCATATTTCCTGTTCAGGGAATCTTCACCCAGGATGTCTGAAAATTTAGCAGCTGAAACAAGCGCGGCGTAAGTGGTGGCGATAGTGAATGAATGCACACCATACCTCTCTTCCCAGAGATCATAGGATGGTTTTGGTAGCCCATCCTCATCCCTGAAATCTGTAATAAAATCAGCCGCCTTTCTTATGAGATTCTCATAAATATCAGAAATGAATTCAAGATCATTTACCCTCCTGTGATAATTCCAAAGCGACCACAGAACCAGTGAAGTTTCATCTTCCTGTATTGGTATTATAGGTTTACCGTCCATAATCCTTGGAATCCAGCTGCTAGCTACTGTTCCATTCAAATTGTATTTATGAGCGAAATAACCGCCAGGCAGAATGGTATCGACAGAGAAATCAAAGAAAAGTCTCGCTGGACCGTAATGCGTTGAATTCATTAGGGCATAAGCAGCAATTGATGAATCTCTTGGCCAGACATAATAATAACCATCTCTGTTTGATTTGAGTATGTCGCTATCGCTCGAAGCTACTATCCCTCCAATCCCATTCATGTGGCTCCTTATTATGAATAAAGACCTTTTGAAAAGTGAGCTTATATTATTCTCGAGTCCGAAATTTTTCTTTGATGACCACAATTTCCAGAAATTTCCTGTCCTGTACTCCATATACTTTAAAGAATTGTAATCAGGAACATCTTTCATAAGAGTTTCTAGATCCCTTGAACATTTAATGAAATAGTATAGTTCCTCCGTCCTTCCGGGTTCAATATTAATTTTATGGGAAATAACAGAATCAACAGAACCAATCGATATATTGTTCATTGAAAGGATTCCATCCTCTGCATCCTTCCAGGTACCTTCCATACCGCCGAAATCCTTGACCCCAATGGCATAGGAAGAAAAGGATGAATTATCCTGATCTCTGGTGGAAGCGAGGAAATATCTTCTTTCCTTGTAATGTACAATTGCAGGTCCTGATGGCTCATAATAGGCTGTATCCCCTATGTTGTTACCGTATATATTGAAGTTCTGGTGAAAGAATAAACTGACGGTTACAGGAAATGCGTTGTTATTCTTCATTGAAATGCGCCTGAGGAAAACATCCTCATAAGGATAGACGGAGTTATAACTTGTGAATTCAACATTTTCAAAATCAAAATATATCCGTCCCACAGCAGTATGATCCAGATAATCAGCATCCTTTATTATCTTCCTGTCTACCCAGATGAATTTTCCATTCACCATAACACCATTCTTGAAAGGATGTCCGCCGTGATTTTCAGACTGTGTTTTTGAATAGTAGAAATCCATCAAATTCATGTCTGAATCAAACGTAACCAGTAGCCTCCCGTTTCCCAACGGAAGAAATCTTACCATAAAGGATAATGACATGCTGATTATTAACTTATCACAGGAATCAGTCAAAAATTATAATATGTTGCAAAAATTAGTAAATCAAAAGAGTATCTCCAAATATGAAATTGTTGAAAGAATGGATAGTGGTGAACAGGAATGGGTATTTTTCAAGTTCAACTGTTTCTCAGGCTCATACCAGATCATATCATGGTCTCTACGTAACATTTGAGGGAGATCAGACTAGAAATGTTCTGCTATCAAAGATGTGGGAAAGTATAACGTTGGATAGGAGGGAATACAATATTGACACCAATTATTTCGACGACGTGGTTCATCCAGAAGGCTACAGATATATTTTTGAATATGAAGATTACCCGGTACCATTATTTAAATACAGGATGGGGGAAATTATCATTGAAAAAGAGATATTATGGGACCCCAATCACAATGTACTCTATATTAAATATGCATTTCCGGAAAGAATCCCTGATCAGTTTTCAGTCAATCCGCTACTGGCATTCAGGAAGGCTGGTTCAATGAATACAGATGCGAATGGAATAAGTGTCTCCAGGAACAATGAGTCGTTATCTTTTCAGAGAGGTGGAATGAAGCTCTCAGTTAATAATGCAAATTATTTTGTTGAGAACGGCGTCATATACAGAAATTTTACCTATGGCGAAGAAAAGGAAAGGGGATATGGGTACAGAGAAGATCTATTTTCACCCGGAAGCTTCATATTCAAAGGTGAAAGGGAAATTATTTTCAAATTCTACCAGGAGGGGGAGAAAGCGGAATTCCAGAAGAGTAAAAATGCCTTCATAAAATTCACATCCCCAACATTCAAAGATTCCGAAATTCCAGAGAGGATGCAGGGCATATCAAACTTCTTCATAACAGGTGAAAATATAATCGCAGGTTATCATTGGTTTGGCGCATGGAGCAGGGATGCCCTCATATCAATACCAGGTCTCCTGCTTGTAAGAGGAAGATTTGATGATGCAAAGAAGGTATTATCAAGATTCATGAAAATATATCCTGATGGAAAGATTAAAAATTATGAAGGAGGGGATATATATCCTGCAGACTCCCCTCTTCTATTTGTATACGCACTCAAGAAATATATGGATTACAGCAATGATCTTCCATTCATAAGATCGAGCATAAACTATGTTGATACCATAATGAATAATTACATAGATGGCTTTGATGGCATAAAGATGGAAGATGCACTCATCTCAGTTCCCCCAGGAACAACATGGATGGATGCAAGGTGCGATGGCACTTTTATCACACCGAGGAATGGCAAGCCAGTGGAAATAAATGCATTGTGGTTCAATGCACTTTCATCCATGAAAGAATTCTATTTCAAACTCAATATCAAGCCTCCAGAAAGCTATGATGATGTAATCGCAAAAGTAAGAACCAAATTTATGGAGAAATTTGTAGAGGGTAACAGGATAAAGGATGTAGCAGATCCAGATGATCCTTCAGTAAGACCCAATATGCTATTCGCCTTTTCACTTCCATATCCGGTAATGAGCAATATCAGACCCTTCCTGGAAGGGTTAAAGGAACTGGTCACCCCTTATGGAATAAGAACATTATCCCCATCTGACAGAAATTTCGTCTCAGTTTATGAGGGAGACCAGTGCTCGAGGGACAGAGCCTATCATAATGGTACTATTTGGCCATGGCTCATAGGCCCTTACATAACATCAGCAGTAAGGTCAGGAATCAGGAAAGATTATCTAAGAAATTATTTTAAGGATTTGATGAGCAGAAATTACATTCCAGAAATATTTGATGGATTCATTCCAGATGATCCAAAAGGATGCATAATTCAGGCCTGGAGTTATGCCGAGTTAATCAGGGCATACATAGAGGACTTAAGGTAAGGATGAAAATAGCTGTACTCGGTTGGGAACTTCCACCTGCTTTTGCTGGAGGACTTGGAATACACACTATAAATCTATTTACAATAATATCAAAAATCATGGAAGTGAATCTATATGTGCCTGATGCGCCAGGTCTCCTATCAAAATATCCTTTTCAAGTGACAAGAATAAATATTTCCCCCGGGGATAGTAACTATGGCAAGAGCAATGATTTTTATGAATCTGTAGTAAAATACAATGATCTTATTACGACTCAATTTAAGAATGACATCTCAATAATTCACGCTCATGACTGGATAACCTTCAGGGCAGGAGTGAAACTGAAGAAAATGACAGGTAGGCCTCTTGTGGTAACAGTTCACAGCACGGAGTATGACAGATCAGGTAATTTCAACCCACAACGCAGAATTATGGATATAGAAGAGGAGGGCATTAGGGAGGCCGACAGAGTAATTGCAGTTTCAAATTATACAAAGAAAATAATTCATGAAGTATACGGAACAGATAATTCAAAAATAGAAGTCATCTACAATGGCGTAAGTTCCAGTATATATTCAAATATGGAAAAAAATTATGACAATACAAAGAGGGTTTTATATTTTGGAAGAGTTACTCCTCAGAAAGGACCGAAATTTTTTGTTGAAGCTGCTCGAAAAGTCCTTACCCGACGAAAGGATGTTATTTTTGTGGTTGCAGGAACAGGAGATCAACTTGATGAAATGAAGAATTCTGTCAGGACATTTGGTATGGAGAATAATTTTGAATTTACTGGCTTTGTTAGTGAAAGTTATTCCCTAAAAATATACAGGGATTCAGATGTGTTTGTTCTTCCAGCTGTTTCAGAACCATTTGGTATGACAGTGCTTGAATCAATGTCAACCGGTACTCCAACAGTCATAAGCAAAACAACGGGTGTTGGTGAAGCGCTTTCAAATGTTCTAAGATGCGACTTCTGGGATACAGATAAGATGGCAGACTACATACTTGCCATTTTGAATTTCAGGCCTCTAAGGGAAATGATGGGAAAAAGAGGTAGGATAGAAGCGATGAATTTTACCTGGGATAAGGCCGCTATTAAGACGATGGGGGTGTATAATTCAATATGAAGAGTGTTGTATTTTTCTTCGAATTACATCAACCAAGGAGATTGAGGGAATACAGGAGTCTTGATATAGGGAAAGGGAAGGGATATTTCTGGGATGAAAAGAACAATGAAATAATTAATAGGGTATCTGACAGATGTTACATTCCTGCAACTCAGTCCTTAATAGATGGGAATATAAAGGCAACTCTATCTGTGTCTGGTGTTCTGCTAGAAAATCTTGTGAGAATGAGGGAAGATGTGGTGGACATTCTCAAAGAATATTTCAGGAAGGGAGGGGAGCTGGCTGCTGAAACTTATTACCACAGTCTATGTTCAATCTGGTCACCCGAGGAATTTTCATTCCAGGTGAATGAAGATGTAAGATTGAAGAAAGATGTTTTCAACATCAAACCAAAGACATTCAGAAACACCGAGATGATATACAATGACAATATCGGATTCATGTCAGCAAAGGAGGGATTCAAAAATATCCTCACAGAGGGACCTGACAGGATAATAAGCAAATTCAATCCTAACTATGTATACAGAAACCCTGCATCCCAGAATCTTTTCCTCAGAAATTACAGGCTGAGTGATGACATATCATTCCGATTTTCAAATCCTTCGTGGAATGAATATCCTCTTTATGCAGACAAATATGCTCGTTGGCTCTCGGAATCTCCTGGCGATGTAATTAACCTTTTCATGGATTACGAAACTTTTGGGGAGCATCAGTGGAAGGAGTCTGGAATTTTTGAATTTCTTAAGGCACTGCCAGAGGAGGCAAGGAAGAGAGATGTAGAATTTACCACAGTTTCTGAAGCCACGAAGCACTCGCCTGTTAGTGAAATATCTATACAAGATTATATATCATGGGCAGATTATCCGAGAGATCTCAGTGCATGGCTCTTAAACGATATGCAGAGGGATGCATTTGAGGATATGAAATCACTTTCTAAATGTAAAGATAAGAGGACATGGAGATACCTTCAGACATCAGATCATTTTTATTACATGTCAATGGCAGGAGTGCAGGATCAGGAAGTTCATACCTATTTCAATCCTTACGGGTCTCCATACGATGCCTACATATTCTACAAAAACATAATGGAAGATTTCAGAGAAAAATGCAAATCATAGCAGATGGAAAAAATCATAATATACAAGGTATTAAAGAAAAAAGGGCTCGTGGTCTAGTGGTTATGACATCGCTCTCACACAGCGAAGGCCGCCGGTTCAAATCCGGCCGAGCCCATTTTTTATCAACAGATTTTTTACAAAAATAAGCGACGATGATAAGCTAACTTAAGTTTTCCTGTGAATCAGAAAGAAAATAAATATAATTTATCAAATAAGAAGGAATAATTTGACGACTATTTCTAAGTATGAAAAGGAGAATTGTTTTCTTTAATAAAAACACTAAGGAAATAGATAATGAAGAAATTCACAAAGGTTATAAAAAAATTAAATTATTTCCTCGTTTTCCTTTTAAAGATGTATATGAAGATAATTATTAATAGCAGGAATAGCAATGAAATGTAGAACAGATATGTCTGGTAGAAAGGTATGTTTATCTTTGAAAAGGTTAGATCAAACTGAGCAGAACTGTTAACTGTTATGTTGAATATCTCGCTTTGTTTTTCAGGAGTTAATAAATAATTGCCAATGAAATAGGCCTTAATTTCGTATGCGCCCTTTGGAAGTCTGACCACAAGCGTTCCATTATTTCCTGTAATTCCAGATTGTATGAGCGTTCCATTCTTATAAATTTCAATGAAGGCACTGGAAATTGTAGAATTCTGATTATCCTTAGCCAATATTGTAAGATAGAAAATATCTGTATGGAGATTTATTTCCAGAGGACCGCTTACATTAAATGTGCTTGCATAAATTTCTGTTCCCAGATAGAACGCTTTAACATAATATTCTCCGGCAGGAAGCGCAATTAAGGCGACACCATTGGAATCGCTAGAAATGTTCGATTCATAGCCATTCATCAGAGAATTATATACTTCAATCTGAACGAAGCTAACTGTAGAATTTCTGCTGTCCAGAGTAGTTAGGCTGACAGGATATATCGGTAATGTTACATTTATGGAGGAATTGCTAGATACTGATATATTATAGGAGCCAGCGGTATATCCAAAATAGGTGAACTTCAGTGAATAATTTCCGGGAGAGAGAAGTTCATTTGCCATACCTATGCCATCTGACACAATGGTATACGCAAGTGAATTATTCTGGTATATATCTATCACCACATTCCCTATGGGGGTTCCAAGGTAATCATGAGTGAAAATTGTGATATTTTTTAAATTACCTACCAATACAATTGAAGGAACATTAGGTTCCGAAATAATGGTCTGAAGTATGTCTGAGGTTTTCCAGAATACCTTTACCGAATAATTTCCCGAGGGTATCAGAATGTTTGTGAGTCCGCTCTGATTTGTATAGTTGAATCCGATTATGACACCAGAAGTTAAATTGTAAACGAGGACGTAAGCCAAATTTATTGGAGTTCCATCTGGTTCCAGTATTTTGAATTCCTGGTTGTATATCCTTGAGACTATTTTATATAAAGAATTTGTAGATATGAATACTGAACTGGAATACACAACAGTATCGTGCCAGATTACTGTTATACTATAGTTACCAATAGGAACTTCCCTTAGATAGACTGTTCCATTTGCTCCACTGACTATGAGGGGATAATGATAACCTGAAGGAGAAATGAGGTATATCAGTGCATTAGAGACACTGCTTCCAGAATAATCTTCTATTAAAATGGTAGGAGAGAATATGAGAGTTTTAAATGTATATATCGAGGAATTAGACGAAACATTGAAAGTGAATTTTCCTACATTTACTCCCTCAAAGAATATAATTGCGGTATATGACGAGTTTGAATTTAATTCGAACTCTGAAAATCCGCTGACATTTGTTATATTTTGTTCAACAAATGTGTTTGAGGAAAATATTTTAATTGTGGCATTCTGGACAGAATTATTAGAACTATCCAGAACTTGCAAATAAACACTTACAGGTTTACCACCTATCCATATATAAGAAAACCCAAATGCATTCCTGCCATAATAACCAGAGCCTGTATTCTGATTGAGGAGATTATGATAAGTATTATCAGTGACATTTACAGATATTATATATCTTCCAGGTGAAAGTAAGGAATAATTGAACTCGAAATAATATAGCTCATAGGACCTGGTATAAACCAATGGAGTCATTGTTTTCATATCAGAATAAATTATTGTCGCTGTTGAATTCTCAAGTCTGAAATTCACACTCCAGTTTGAGAAATCATAAGTTCCGAGCGGATCAGAAATGTTAGCAACGACCATTGCGGTTGTATTTCCAGTTCTTGGTAAAACAGAAATAGCAGAACCTTTCATGTATGTCGAAATATTACCCACATTCAGGTAGGAGCTTACTGGTAAATTTAATGAGCTGAAATAGTAGGTTCCATCAACTAAACCCCACCATATTCCATAATAATTACTTGAGGTCCCAGATATAACAATCTGAACCTCTATTGAATAATTTTCAGGTACATTATAGGAAATGGACGATCCGAATGGAATTATCTCAAGACTGGGTGTAGATCCATATTTCACATTGGATAATGCGAACGCTGATGATGTCCCTATTAATGATGAGGACCCGTTGGGGCTAAGTGAATAAAGAGAGTATGAGATACTCCCTCCAGAAGAGCTTCCAGTCTGGTTCAGGTATATATCTAAAACAGGGGAGCCATTAAGTACCAAATTACCCATAAGTTGTGGATATAAATAAAACTGTACAGAGACGTAATGAAGTCCAGTATCTAGTTTACCGGTATTTTTCCATGAATTGTTAGTATCATTAACAGTATTCAATAGGTTCAGAGCAGGAGTTGAACCAACATAATAAGGCTTAACAGAATTATGCATATAGAGGGTTAAATTAGTAGGATATGGTTCCTGGCCTGTGTAAGGGGTTCCATTAGCCTGATTGTAAAATACAAAAAGGGATGATGCAACCAATAAAATCCCTAGCAATAAAGAAATAGCTTTTCTCATAATGTTGTATTCTATCCGAAGTATATAAAAATTATAGTACAATTATAAAATTTAAATCTCAAGTCAAGTTACAAAAAATTAAATAATATATTCATATATCATATACCTATGAATGATAATAAGGATTTAAAAGAAAAATATATGACAGCCTCAAAGATAAAGACCAGCCTAGCCTTGACATCCTTGGGGCATTTTCTTAATGACGGTGGATTTTTCCTTTTCCCTGTTGTAGCAACGATATTCTCTGTTGAAAAAGGATTTAGTCCTATACTTATAAGTTTGATGTATGCTATATATTATGGTTCTTCGTCCGTGTTTACCACATTCATAAGTTACAGGGTGGACAGGAGTAGACGGTTTGCTGAAAACATTTCTACTGGAATAATATTGATATCGATTGGACTGCTTGGTCTGGCTTATTCTCTTACGATATCTCCAGGCTATTTTCTGAATGCAATGACATTAATATCTACTCTCATCATCGGTCTGGGAACTGGTTACTATCATCCTCTAGGCGCAGCTGTAATTCAAGATAATACTCCACCCAATTTTCTAGGCAAGGCTTTAGGAATTAATGGGGGAATGGGGAGCGTGGGTAGGGCTGTATATCCGCTGTTATTTTTTGAAATTGCCGTGACCTATCATTACAGTATCGCTTTAACCATGATCTCAACGATAGGTATCGTAGGTGGCATTGCTATTTATGTAGGCTTAAAGGAATCATTGAAAGGAAGCAAATCAAAGGATAAGAATGAAAAAGGCTCTACCTTGAAAGCTTCAATAACAAGAGGGGTTGCTATACTTGCTATTTTAACATTTGCAAGGTCCCTCGCAACGCAAGGTATTGTTAGCTGGATACCATTCTATCTATCGTATACAGAGGGTCTGGGGATAGGTTTATCATTGGGTATTATGATGACTGTCATGTATGCAATCGCAATCATAGGACAACCATTTTTTGGCATTCTGGTGGATAGATTTGACAAGAGATATTTACTGATTTTAACAACGATTGGGACAGGAATTTTCACTCTTGGTTTTGTTCTGACTAGGGGGTATTTAAGTATAATAATGATAGTAATTTTTGCATTCTTTAATTTTTCCGGATTTCCATTATTGATGTCCCTTACCAGAGACTATGTTCCAAAGACATCTTCTCTGAGTAATTCACTCGTATGGGGGATAGCCAGTACTGGGGGGACTGTTCTAGGACCAGTAATAGTTGGGGCATATCTATTCAACAGCTATGTTAAGCTTAGTGCCACATATGAAATACTGGCGTCTTTGATAATAATAATAGGTTTTTTCACTTTCACGTTACCTAAACCCAGTACAAAATCAAAAATGCCATTATTCATGTAATTTTTTTTCATCTTTCTTAATATTTTAACATAATTTGCATATTTAATAATGGTTAATAAGATAAAGTTTATTGTATTGATAATCTTTGGCATATATTTATATGGAATGAATACATAAATTCAAGATGGGGTGTTTATTTGTCTACTCAGGAAAATTCTAAAACAAGAGAAAAGTTTCCTCTTAGAATACTTTTGATGGCAACGGCAGGCATGTATCTGGATGGTTATCAATTGAGTGTAATAGCTCTGGCTGCTCTATTGATGGTCCCTGATATGAAGTTATCAACATTTCAAGAATCACTGATACTTGGAGCAGTTATTCTCGGTACAATTATTGGTACCGTGGTCGTTGGATACCTTGCTGATCTATTTGGTAGGAGAAGAATATACATATTTAATCTGGCATTCTTCCTATTATTTGGAATAATATCAGTAATGACATCAAATTTTCTTGTTATTGTAATCTCCAGAATCCTGATGGGTATAGCAGTAGGGGCAGATTATCCAGTCTCAAATTCCTATATTGCCGAAATGGCTCCTACAAGCGTCAGAGGTAAATACTTATCATTTTCTAACGTTGCATTTGTTCTGGGTTCCATTTCAAGTATAGTTGTAGCCCTGATTATTTTCTCTTTAGGTATTTCCTCAAATCTCGGATGGCAGCTCATGATTGGTATAGGTCTTATTCCTGCAGCCATAGTCCTTTACATGAGGCTGTCAATGCCCGAGTCTAAGAGATGGGAAAACATAAAGGGGGAAATAGTGGGAACAAAAATTATCAAGGGAATGTTCACAGGACTGGGAGGAAAATTTACACTACTTACATCATTGCTCTGGTTTCTTTATGATATGGTGATTTATGGTATAAGTCTATTCACTCCAACAATCATTAAGATGATTTACGGGTCCAATGTACCAAATACTGAGAATGCACTCTTTTCATCAATATTCCTGTTCGTCTTGTTGGCTTCGAGCGTAATCCTGATGTTCATAGTTGATAGGACAGGAAGGAAGGTCCTACAGGTAGTTGGTTTCATGGGAATAGGAATACTACTGTTGTTTCTACCAAGTGTTTACTATCATCTGTTGGCGCTTGTAGTGCTTCTTATGGTAATAGAGTTCTTCAACGGATTTCCATCAACCACCATAGGAATTTTCCCTGCAGAACTATCGAAAACAGAATTCAGGGCAAGCGCATATGGATTCGCATCCATGATGGGTAAGATTGGCGCTTTAGCTGGAGTTATAATACTTGGAAGTACACTTGGCCCATCCAGTCTAAAGATCTTTATGGCATTCGGTGTGGTTATGATAATTGCCGCTCTTATATCATTACTGTTAAAGGACACAACAAATATGGACCTTGATGAATTATATAAATTCAAGGAAAAACTATCAGAGGAGGAGTAAATGTTTTACGAAACACAAAAAGGAAAAATATATTATGAAAAAGTGGGAACGGGTCCCGGAGTGCTAATACTGCACGGTTTAGGGGGTTCTTATGATTCTATGGAAAATATTTCAAGGATTCTGGATGGATTCACCAGAATCCTTGCAGATATTCCTTGTCATGGATTGAGCGACAATATGGAAGTTTCACTAGATGAAATATCAGAGATGTTTGTTAATCTAATGAGTTCAGAAGGATTGGAGAAATTTAATCTGATAGGAATCAGTCTTGGTTCATTGATATCCCAGAAGATAGCTCTTAATTTCCCTAATAATATTTTAAAAATTTCTTTGCTCTCACCTGCGCCATTTATAGATGAAGAAGCTGTAAACATAGTGTCACAATGGATCACAACCGAAGATGGAGGTGCTTCAACTTTGTTCTCAAAAAAATTTTATGAAGAAAATAGGGAGAAAATAATGGAATATGAAAAGACACACCCACTTCAACCTGAAAGATTATACAACCTGATTCCATGGATAATCAATTTTGACGTAAGGGGGAAGGCGGTGGATAAAAAATGTCTTATAATTTACGGTAAAGAAGATAAGCTCTTCGGGGAAAGAATGGTTCCAGAACTAAGAAAGTTATTCCCTAAATCCAAGGTAGTTGCATTGAACTCAGGCCATGCTATTCACAGGGAATCACCAGAGGAGGCTGCCCTGATTATAAAATCTTTTATGGAGAGGGATGATGGTACCTTAAAATAGAATGGAGGTCAATAAATGATCGGGCCGGTTGATTATATACTAAACATTGAGCGTGAGGCAAGGGAAAGCATCGCCAAAGGGGATTTAAAAAAGGGAAAGGAAAAGCTAGATAATATAATTGAATTCATTAAGAATACGGATTTTTTAACGGGGGAAATGCCGGATTTACTTATAGCCCTCAAGAAAGTTAATGGAGATTATCTGAAGCTGAGAAATTTTGGATCCTGTATAGATACTCTTTATATTATAAACACTAAAATAAAGAAAATAAATCTTGAGAATGATCTTATTGCAGTGCTCAAAGAAATGCCAAAGACATTCGACATAATACCCTACTTGGAAAAAATCCAGGAGATGAGTAAGGGGAGTCAGAAAATAGCAGAAATAATGAAGGAATTTAAATCGGAAAACACCCCTACAGAACTACAAAAGAAGGTATCTATTGATAAAAACAATATGAAGTCTGAGAATATTAGGGATGATAGATTAGATAAAACAAGGAAATTAATAAATGAAGGGAAGAGAGATGAGGCCCTTAAATTGATTAACGCTTACATATCAGAAAACCCGAATGATGCAGAAGCAATAAAATTGAAGAATAGCATTATATCTTCAATTGAAAATGAAATTATTAACAAACTCAGAGAAATTGGTTTAAAAGAGGATGATGAAATATCAATAATGAAAAAAATGATTTCCGGGAATCTAAAGGAAGCTGATGAAATGGTAACCAAGATTCTATTAAACAATAGGAACCCAAACATCTGGCTTATGAAGGGATATATTTCAATGATGAGCGGAAATAAAAATTATGAGAATTTTATCGCTTTTGCAAAGAAAATAAATCCAGAAATAACAAAATCTAAACTGTATGAATTATTATTTGTCAAGAATCTGATTCTATAAATCATCTTGATAGAAATGGAATCAGGGGACCATAGCCTCTATCTTTTTGATAACCCCCTTTTCAACATGTTCTGTCCAAAGAATTTCAGGTACATCAACAAACAGGAAGAGAGAAGAAAGCAAAATTGCCTCTGCTGCCATAACTGCTAAATTCTGTATAAATTTTCCAATTCCTATTTTTATTGTGAAATTGTTAGGGTCTCCCTCTAAAAGTATCGTAAGAGCCCTTTCTGCATCTATAATATTGCTAAGTATCCCACCTTTTTGCGCTTGGATCAAGAAACCATTTGGTATCATTCTTGATTGTACCCTAAATCCTTCTGACTCCAAAAACTGCGAAATATTCTGGCCTAACTCTTTAAGATCCATATTTTTATTTTCGTATCTGAGTGTTTTAGTTCCTACCATTGAATCACAAAGAATCACATGAATTTATCTAATAAACTTTACTTTTAAATGATTATCTGAAATGCTAGGAAATTTTATCATATAAAAAATATTAAATAATACAATGCATGAAAATCCATATTATTGATCTCTTTTCTTATTCACATATCTGGATCTTATAAGGGGATTTATCATGATGCTTATCATGAATACTATTAAGATACCGAACATATAATCGGCATTTGTAAATGATTTAATAAAAATAGATGCTACATAAATTATAAGGTATCCTATTAGTAATATTATTAGTGATAGATATCTGTAAAATCGAGGTATAGAAATCTGATTAGGCATACCAGTATCGGGATTAATATTGTCGATGTAATTTAATAGAGCATTCTTTTCCTTTCCACCTATACAAAGAGGATCATTCAGTATTTTTTTTGCGTCTGCAATCAACTCTCCCGACCTAGATTTATTCCCGTTCTTTGCATAAAGGAAGGAGAGTTGAATTTCTATTTTTGCGATCTCAGTGCAGTTTGACCCGTAAGAAGAGGACATTCTGAGCGTAGAAAGCTCATTCTCCAACTTGCTTATTTTTTTCTCATTTGACAATATTTACACTTCCTTCCTTAAATTGAACTTATCAAGTTAGTAATTATAAATACTTAAATTTTGCAGACTTTACATATGAGTAATTATAGGGATGAAATAACTATCAAGTAAAGGGTTTTAGTAAATACAAGAATCAACACTCCCTTTTGATCGAAAGATAATATAAATATAAAAAATTATTATTTTGTTAACATTGGATTTATAAATTTCAATAATGTAGAATCTTCGGCCAGTACCCTGCTAAATTCCCCCTCAATTATTTTTGGATTCTTTTCTGTTACATACTGAAGATATTTTAAGGCTAAATCTTTGCGATTTAATTTTTCGCACAAGTATGATTTGAGTAACCATAGATTTAAATCATCATTTCTTTTACAAAGTAAAATTGTTAGTTCACTGTTAGCATTTTCCCAGTTACCTCTATTTAAGAATATGATAATCTCTTGAGGTATTATACTCGTAAATTTTGTGAATTTTTCAATTTTTGTCTTTTGTTCCAGTTCAACCCGGGTCTCATTGTGCTCTGAATTCTTAATACCGGCAGTTAATCCAGTGGTCACAGGCCTATCATTTAGATATCTATCTATTGCATCATCAATTAGATTGTTTATGAATTCTTTAAAGTCCTTCTCTCCCATCAAGTCAGCAAGTAATCCAGCTCCCATTTCAGACTCTACAGATATTTTGGTGTTATTCTTATCGAAACTCTCTAATTCAACAGCTAATTTAAAAGCGTATTTGGAATCAGGAATCGAGCTGTATAAAATTGAATCTCTATCAATGTAAATTTTTGCGAGTACTATGAATTGTTTAGTGATATGCATTTTTGTCCATACGAAATCTATTTCAACCATATTATTATCTAAAGTTACCCTTTTAACAAATCTGGATTTGCCAAAAAGAAAAACAGGATCTCCCAAAAATTTTAAAAATTCTTCTTTATCTATCATTTTATTCTTTTCGAAAGAAGTTTTAAGACTCAAAATAGGTCACCTATACGAAATCAAATCGATAATAAAAAAATTTATTGAAAGTTAGGTAAAATAGATAATAATTAAAATTATTTTAGGAATAAAAACATCTTCTAAAGATGGATCAGTTATGAATTAGAATAAAGTAATAAAATACCAATTATATGATTTGAAGATTACATCCAGCAAATCCTCTTAATAATTATTGAAACGATTAATTCAACAGTTTAATTTTATATTCATTTACACGGGCCTGCCGGGATTTGAACCCGGATCAGAGGCTCCGGAGGCCTCCGTGATATCCAGATTACACTACAGGCCCTATCAACATAAGAATAATTCCGTAAAGAATTTTATCATCGACAATATTACCTGTTGATATTTATGGATTTAAAGGAAATGAGAAAGAGAATCAAAGAAGAATTAGGACTCAAGGATTTGAATTCTGGTGTTTTTGATGGTGAATGGGTTTCTAATCCAAAGGGAAAAAAATATGATCTTTTCAGTCCTATTGACGGGGAATTCATAGGAAGCGTAGTGACAGCTTCAAAGGAAGACTATGAAAATGTGGTCAGGAAAGCGGAGAAGGCCTATGAGAAATGGATATCTTATACACCACCGAAAAGGGGGGAGCTAATAAGGCTTATAGGTGAAGAATTAAGAAGAAACAAGGAAAAGCTAGGAAGAATAGTTTCACTGGAAACGGGAAAGACTGTAGTAGAAGGAGAAGGTGAAATCCAAGAAATGATAGATATAGCCGATTTTGCAGTTGGATTATCTAGGCAACTCTATGGATTTGAAATGGCAAGTGAAAGATTTGAACACAGGATGTACGAGCAATATCTTCCATTAGGTGTCATAGGAGTAGTAACTTCATTTAATTTTCCATCATCCGTATTTTCCTGGAATTCCTTCATAGCAGCAGTGACTGGAGATGTCGTCATATGGAAACCGTCATCAAAGGCACCATTAACAGCGGTAGCGGTTATGAAGGTAATAACCGAAGTTATAAAGAAGAACAATTACCCACAGATTTTCTTCCTTCTCACGGGGGGAGGAAGCGAAATTGGAAATGCTCTAACAGAGGATCCAAGAATAAAGCTGATATCGTTTACTGGTTCAGTTGCAGCAGGGAGGCGTGTCTCAGAGGCAGTAGCCAGAAGATTCGGGCGTGTTATACTTGAACTTGGCGGAAATAATGGTTCAATAGTTACATCAAAGGCCGATATAAACATAGCCCTGAAAGGAATTGCATTCGGAGCGCTTGCCACTGCTGGTCAGAGATGCACCACAACGAGGCGATTAATACTTCAGGACGAAATATATGAAACCTTTATGAAGAAATTGAAAGAAGTTTATGAAAATGTAAAGGTTGGAAATCCTCTGGAAGAGGGCGTTTTGGTAGGTCCTCTAATAGATGAGGATGCTGTAAGGGATTTTGAAAATGCTATAGAACAGGCTAAAAAACAGGGTGGCAAGGTAACATTTGGTGGAGAAAGAATCAAGATAATGGGATTGGAAAATGGGTTCTATGTAAAACCTGCAATAGTAGAAATGCCTGCAGTTACACCAATAACGTGTGAGGAAACATTTGCACCTATTCTCTATGTATTCAGGTATAAAACACTCGATGAGGCCATAAGGATTCATAATGCGGTTCCGCAGGGTCTTTCATCAAGTATTTTCACAACGGATCTGAGAGAAGAAGAGACATTCCTTTCTGCAAGGGGATCAGACTGTGGTCTGGCGAATGTGAATACAGCTACTGCTGGAGCCGAGATAGGCGGTGCGTTTGGAGGAGAAAAGGATACAGGAGGAGGAAGAGAGAGCGGTAGCGATGTATGGAAACTTTACTGCAGGAGGCAGACTGTAACAATAAACTGGGGAAAGGACATACCTCTGTCCCAAGGAGTAAGATTTGAAATCTGAATAGCAATATTTTATTATTTATTTTCATTATTAGGTATGACCGATTCCAAGGATAAATTAAAGGTATGGTGGGACGGACAGATTTTAAATTTCAACGAAGCTAAAGTTCCAGTATTAAATCATTCAATGCAGTATGGGTCAGGCATTTTTGAAGGTATAAGAGCTTATGAAACCCAGAAGGGAACTTCCATATTTAGATTGAAGGATCATGTTAAAAGATTTTTCAGAGGTATGAAGATTTACGATATAAAAATCAAGTATAGTGAAACCGAGGTTCAGAATGCAATAAAGACGATTGTTAGAGAGAATGGTTTCAAAAGCTGCTACATACGCCCTTTTGTTTTCTATTATGATGATAACATACAGCTTCCAACAGAGGGAAAGATGACCAGTCTCTATATCGTACCGCTTCCCCTTGGTAAATATATAGAAAATAATAATGGAATAAGGTGCAAAATATCATCGTGGATCAGGATAGATTCCTACATACTTCCTGTCCAGGCGAAGGCCAGCGGTAATTATATAAATTCTCTGTTGGCAGTTAAGGAAGCAAAGGCAAGTGGATTTGATGAAGCTATTATGATGGATAGGGAAGGGTATATCGCGGAGGGATCAGCTGAAAATATCTTTGTTGTCAAGGATGACAGGCTTTTGACACCATCACTTGATTCAAGTATTCTAGAGGGAATAACCAGAGACACTGTAATTTCAATTGCAAAGAGTGATGGTATTAAGGTCGAAGAAAGGAAGATACACCGTGAAGAATTGATTACTGCAGACGAAGTATTCATATGTGGTACTGCAGCAGAAATAACTCCAGTAATAAATGTGGATGGAATAAACATAGGTACAGGGAAAGAGGGTAAAATTACTAAAATGTTAAGGGAAAGATATATGGATGTAGTTAGAGGCAATGACCATAATTTTGAAGAATGGATGGATTATCTATGACGGTTGTGGGAGAATATCCCCATCACTCCTGGATAAAAGATCCCCTTGCCTGAATGCAAGCATAGCTTTTGAGTAGTATGGTATTATCCTCTTGAAAATGAATCCGTGGTCTCTTATAAGATCCTGCAATAGGTAGAACGGCCTGAGGTAGAAATTCATGTAAGCCTTCCCTAACCATTTCAATATGGTTTCATCAGTAAAATTCTGAAGCTTCATCACAGGACTCAGAGTAGTATATTTCCTCCAGTTCATTGTCTTTATAAGATTATTGGCCTTGGCAAGATCCCAGAGTCTGGTTCCAGGATAAGGGGTGGCTATAGTGAATTGTGCCAATTTTACCCTAACCTTTTTGGAAAATTTTATTGTATTCCTGACATCTTCAACAGTATCATTTGGAAAACCTATAATGAATGAACCAAGAGTATTAAGCCCCGCACTATTCCCCTTTTGAACTGATGAGATTGCCTGATCAAGTTTAATGCCCTTTCCAATAAAATCAAGAGTTTGCTGGTTACCTGACTCTATCCCGAAATAGATTGTATGGGCCCCTCCATCCCTCATCGCGTTTGCAATTTCATCATTAAAGAGGTTAACCCTCGCTGATGCGGACCAGCGTATGTCAAGTCCATCTGCCTTTATCCTTTTCGAAATTTCAATTGCTCTCTTTAAATTAAGGGTGAATGTATCATCAAGAAATTCAATTTCATGTATTCCGTATTCATCTACCAACCTTCTCAGTTCACTCATTACTCTTTCTGTGCTGTGCCCCCTCCATATTTTTCCAAATTGAAGGGAAGAAGAGCAGAATATGCAATTATACGGGCATCCCCTGGACGTCATTATTGTTCCAAATTTTTTACCATCCGCCTTGTATTTTTCCATTGGAAGCAGATCAATAGCTGGCAGGGGAATTTCATCTACATTTTTGATCAGTGATTCTGGTCTGTTTACCTTTACACCGTTATTTCTATAGGCCAATCCATTTACATCCTTTATGTCCATTTTCCCTTCCAGATAATGGAGAAGATTTGAAAAAATAACTTCTCCTTCACCCGATATAACGAAATCTACATCCTTAGATTCGTTGAGTGTGAGTTCAGGGGTAAAAGTGACGTGCGGACCGCCCATTACAACTTTGATATCTCCATTATATTTTTTGGATATGGATGCAACTTTGTAGGCATCAGGCATCATGGAGGTGGTTGATGTGATCCCTACAAGGTCAGGATCAAATTTCTTTATTTCCCTTTCGACATCTTCGAAAGTGTAATCCATGGCGAGAGAATCGATTATTTTCACATCCTCACCCTGTAATCTTGCCATTGAGGCAAGATAAGCCAGACCCAATGGTGGTCCTGTCACACCTATTACTGATTTGATAGCAGAATTAGTTGGGGGGGATAACAGCAAGATTTTCATTCCTATCCGCCTCCTCCTCATGGTCTAACTTTATAACAATTTCCTCGTAGGCACTGTTGTTCAGTATGCAACCGGGATCTGACTGCATATAATCACCATAGTAGCCGTAAGCTCTTGCCCTGCAACCACCGCATGAATACTTGAATGGGCATGTCCCGCATACCCCTTTGAGTTCATCCCTATTTCTGAGATCATTCAAAACTTTAGATTTATTCCATATTTCTTTGAAATCATCCCTGATCACATTTCCAACCCTTATGGGTAGGAATACACATGGTTCAAGGTCTCCATTATCTTCCAATGCAGCATATATCCTCCCTGCCCCACACCCACCTATAAATTCAGCCATGGCAATGCCCTCATATCCGGTTTCCAAGGATGCGAAATGAGTTGGGGCATATGTTTTACCAGTACCTTCAAGAACCTTGTTAATTCCTATCCTGGAATATTCAGGGGACGTGGAGAAAATATCAGGGCCGACTTTAGCCTGCCATTTAGTATACAGGAAATTCAACAGATCTTCCCTTTCCTGAGGGCTGAGGTCTTCCTTTATTATATCTTTTCCACGTCCGGTCGGAACAAAATTGAAAACTATGAATCTTCTTGCCTTAAGACTTATTGCAAGGTCCAGCATCTCATCCATTTTTCTGTAGTTATATTTGGTTGCGGTAGTGGCGATTGCATTATCAAAAACGCCCTTGGCCACGACATTTTTTATACCTTCCACTGTCCTCTCCCATGCAAGCGGTTGTCCCCTGAATTTATTATGGACAGCCGGGTCAGCGGAATCAAGACTTATTTCTATGTAGCGTATACCTATTTCCGCCAGTCTGTCTACTACGCTTTTTGTCAATAAGGTCCCGTTGGTTGCAATTGTAGTGTACATTCCTTTTTTACCAGCATATTCTGCAACTTTCCAGAAATCCTTACTCATCAACGGTTCTCCTCCAGAAAAGGCAATCATTGTCACTCCGGCGTCGTCAAACATATCTATGACCTTGAGTTTCTCTTCAAGTGTGAGTTCATCGGGATTTTTGTTTCCCGCGTTCGCATAACAGTGCAGGCAATTGAGATTGCACTGCTTGGTCAGATTCCAGACAATCATTAGAGGTGCATCAAATATTTGTGGTTTTGTGATACCATATTTTGCCACACTCCTTAATGTTAATGCAACTCCTTTTCTCACATATTTTTCCTTAAGGGCGGCCTTTATTGCATCGACATTCTCGACTCCAAAAGTTTTCATTCCACGCATTAAGGCTTTTTCTATAATTTTAGATTCAGTTATATCTTTTATATTTTCAGGTTCTTCTACTCCTGCGAAGACGCCAAGCACATGCTCAAATTTCTTCTGATCAGTCATTTTTATCATTATCCATCTTGCAAATTTATTGTCAACAATTTTCTGGAACTGTGCAACAAGTTTTGTTGAGTCGGGCAATTTTTCTGATCCATAGAAATTCACGCCAAAATTGTTATTGAGGGAAGAATCATTCATTGTTCATTCACCTCGCTTACAATGTATATGCTTTAGTACTAAAAATTTTACTGATTTCATAATACATCTTAATCAGCCTCCATCATTTCTTCCTGGGGCTTTTTTCCTTCAGAAGAATTATCATTTCCGAAAACGATGACAGGAATATTTGAGAGATTTACCATCTCCAGAATATCGAATATTGAATGGGAATAATGACTCATCTCCCCCACCTGTAACGCGATTATATCATATTCATTTCCATTTATGATTTTGGATATTTCTTCCTTAGACCTACCAGCAGAAATTCTATAGTCATAAACTGCATTCTCTCTCTTTGGAATCATTTTGATGAAAGAGTAAAGCTTCTTCTCGGCTACTGATTTTGCATAATTTATGTCTCCGGTATCAATGCAGTCATTAAGTGTATCAATGGATAAAGGTACTACATGGAAAAATGTTATTCTTAGAAAACCGTCAAACATATTCAGAATGGAGTAGATATTTGAGACTGTGTACTGGTCGCAGGTTGTAGGTATCAATACCCTTAATATTCTTTGATGAGAGTCTTTACTGTTCAATTTCACTTTTCTATCAAATTCCTTTTTGGTGCCCATAAAATATTATATGCAGGAAGTAGTTAAAAATTGCAGACAAATATTTAACTTAAAAAAGAGGAATTGTCAATAATTTGCTTATTCTCGAAAGATATTATACAAAAAAATCATTTAATAGGTTCTTCCAGTACAATATTGAATTGCTTTATTTCAACATCGAATTTTGTCAGTTCTTTCTGTATATAGTTCCTTATATCTATACACGTTTCCCCAACCATTGAAACTATGATCCTCTCCGATCCGCTGATGATCATCAAACTTTTTACATTATTCTCTCCCCTCAAAAATGAAACAAGCTCATTTACCTTTGAAGGATTAGTGTTGAGGAAGAGAAGGGCCTTACAGGAAAACCCCATCTTACTGTAATTTAAAATACCCTTGCATTTTTCCAGTACTCCTCTGCTTTTGAGAAGGTTTATTCTATCCCTCACAGTCCACATATTTCCATTGACTTTCTCAGCAACTTCTGAATAAGTAAGAGAACAGTCTTCTTCGAGAATCTCTAAAATCTCCATATCAAGTTTATCTAACCTGAACTCTTTCATATTTAGGATGATATATATGAGAAGGATATATAGTTAATCTGAATGCTTTATCAATAAAGGATTAATATTATCCATCTATGACTTACTGTGAATTTTTTAGAAAGATTTCTCTTAAAAAGAATTAGGATAGCCAATCACTTGGATATAAATGAAGATATCTCGGAACTAGAAAGGACAGTTAAGGAAAAAAGGGATGAAATTTACAGGTACCTTAATGAAAATGGCAGTGACAATAAAATAGAAATGTTATCAAAAGATTTTACTATCTACACCATGACTCTAGAACAAGTTATTCTAGCAAGAAGACTAGAGTCTGGAGTTTCAACTTTGATATATTTCATATATACAATTCTCGGGAATATTGCAGGTGTCATAATGTCTATTCTAGTATTCATTTCTACAACCGGCTACATTGGCCACATCATTCTTTTGATCTCAATAGCAGGAGGAATATCAGGGATTGGAATAGCATTATTCAGCATGAAAAAAGAAAGAAGATTTATAAGTTCTTTGAAAAATGGAATATAAAATATAAAATTTATATTAAAGTAGGGCTGGTGAAATCTGGAGCTTCAGCTGATGAGTAGCTCACTTAATTACCATGACGGGTATTTTCGATTTGGAGATAACTTTCATTGCTACGCTTCCAATAATGAAATCCTCCGCCACTGAATGGCCTCTATGACCCATTACCACTAAGTCGAATTTTCCACTGTTAGCCAGTTCTATAATATTGCGAGCCGGATCCCCATCTATTATAGCATGGTCAATTTTTATGTTATCAGGAATTTTCAGGGATTTAATGAAATTGACCATTTTCTCTTCAGAATCTTTCCTGACCTTATCCATCCTATCCACATCAGCAAAATCCCATATATCAGCATAGTAAAGCGGGAGAACATAAACGAAATTGAAATGTTCAGAATCGGTGAATATTCTCACAGCCTCCTTAGCGGCCCTTTCTGAGTATTTAGAGAAATCTATTGGTATCAATATATTTTTCATAGAATTATTTTCCATTTTTACTCGCCTCCAGTTACACTTACTTCGGCTTCATTCATAAATTTTACGTCTTTACCCTTAATTCCAAAATAATGTGCAATATTAGGTCTCAATTTAATGTATGTGACCAGAAATATTATCTGAAATATAGGGAACATTGCTGGTGCCATTGCCACAAGGGGTGAAAAAGCAGTTGAGGCAATAGCTATTGCCGTCGCCTCATTCTTTCCTATGCTTGGAAATAGTGTTGCCATGCTGTCCCAATAATTTATTTTTGTTTTCTTAAGGAAAACTGTAAGGAATATTAGCGAGATAGTCCCGAAAACCATTGCAGTGTAGAATATCCCTATGATTTCATGGAAGTTCTTTACGACAATAGGCGAATTTGGCAAGAATATAAGGAACACTATCATGAACATTCCTAGCATTGTTACAGTAGGAAAGATCGGGCTTATTTTTATAAATTTCTCCTTCCCCATCCACTTTATCAGGCCGTAATGGGTGATTATTCCAAATATTAAGGGCAAGAGAATAACTTCAATTATAGTCATAACGAGAAGAACCATGGATATTTTTAGATGATAAATTGATCCGTATAATCCTGCAAATAATGGAATTATAGGGATGCCTATTATGAATGTTATCGCAACAAGTGCAGTTGCAGCCTCTATGTTTCCTCTCATGAGACCAACATACCCGATGCTCATTGATGAGCAAGGTACAAGCCAAGCAAGGAAAATTCCAAGTCTGATCAGAGGATTTGAAACAAACAAATCTCCAAGTATTATGGCCATCAAAGGTCCCCAACCAAAATTCATAAGAAGAACGATGAGAAGTATTTTCCAGTTTTTTACAGCTTTGGCGAGACCGCTTACATTCATCATCACCATCATGGGGAATATCATTATGATTATAGCTACCATTTCCAGAGACTTAATGGCATTAATATTCTGGTGAACCGGCTGAGCATATCTGAGACCAAGTAGGAAGGCAATGACAATAGAAATTGCCACGTAAACTCCTAGAAATCTGTCAAGATGGTCTCTCAATTTCACTAATTTTGATTCCGAAGTCATAGAACCTTTACTGACAGGATAAATAAAGATATTGCACGCAAAAAATTGGGAGTATGAGAATCAAATACACAAATTATTTGGTGATTTTCAACAATTTGAAAAGCAGATCATAAATATTGCCATATTGGATCTTCCCACAGATCATAATCTTCTTTCACTTCCTTGATTTCTATATCATTCAAATTATGTTCCTTTATTGCCTTTTTATATAGTGAAATCAATTCATCCGCATTTTTTCTTGCGAGTTCATCAAATTTATCTCTGACCATTTTTTCTATGTGGGGGTGGAGTTTGGTAACTTTTGGCCCGGAAAATAGTACTTTATAAAATATGTTCTCACCCTTTGAAACGTGAAAAATAGCACAATTAATTTGATTTTCAAATGAACTCCTTGTTAATAAGGCAAGGGCTTTTACAGAAAAATGAGCAAGAAAGCTCCGACCCTTCAGGGAGGAGATGAATCGGGA
>ERZ1669250.32-NODE-32-length-82993-cov-18.074079_pt1 | contig 82993 bp, 94 predicted proteins | sample MGYA00579295_ERZ1669250 | MGnify/ENA primary metagenome ERZ1669250 (study PRJEB41166, sample SAMN08046056) | hot springs metagenome | biome: hot spring; feature: acid hot spring; material: thermophilic sediment; isolation source: thermophilic sediment from acid hot...
TTCCATATCTTGTTGTTTTCCTCCCATAGTCTCCTTATGTCCTCCCTCATCGCATCCTGGCCCTCACGTAGAGCCCTTATTTCCTGCCAAATCTTGTTATTCTCCTCCCATAGCTTGTTCTGGCTCTCGCGTAGTGCCTTAACCTCCTCCCATAGTTTGTTTTGGTTTTCCCAAAGTTTTTCCTCGTTCTCGGTAAGCCTCTGGACTGCCTCGAGAACCTTGTTCAAAACCTCCATCATCACTGACTGATTCCTAGCCAAAGCCTCCTGACCATCAACAAGCCTCCCAACAACCTCAACCAACCGCCTAAGGGAAGACTGAACATCAGAAATACCCAAAAGCCCAATAACAGCAAGCCTAAAAACCTCATCCTCCCTCAACAAACGCAAAAACTCATCACGAAGAGACATGATCCGTGAGTTAATGTTATGCTCATATTAAAATACTTTTTGCGACATATTCTCGCATACTTCCTGAGCTGTGTTAATGTCGCTTGGAGTATTTATATTGAGTAATTCCTTGCTCCATGGAACTACTAGTGATACCCATGGGATAATGCCTTGGTCTAGCTTTATTCTCCTTACAAGGCTTATTCCCGTAAATCCTAGGATTTCATCCCTCCTATACATGAGTGTTATCATTGGTGCCATGACATACGCAGCCATAATCAAGAACTTCCTAACTAACTGCTTGTTTAAGAATGGCATGTCAGCAGGAACTATGAGGGCAGGTATACCTACCCTATTTATGGCCTCCAGGAAGTCCTCAGGGTAACCCTTACCGCCTGTTATTAGGGCTTTATAGCCATGGTTTCTCGCAAATTCTATAATGGATGAGTGCCTAATTGTGGTTGCAATGTATACAGCGCCTAAGTCCTCAACAGCCTCGATGACGCGCATTATCATTGGCTTACCGCATACCTCAATCAACGGTTTATTGGGGTTAGAGAGCCTAGTTCCTGCGCCGCCGGCCATGATTATTACATTCATGCCTTATCAACACCGAATGAGGTCAATATGCGCCTACCGAGCTGCTTAACATTCTCATTAACCGAGTCAAGCAGTACATGAGCAGCCAGGAAGTGAAGACCTGCCTCAGCATATAGCCTGAACTCGGGCCAGGGATCACTTGTAATTAATGTATACCAGAGCGAGCCTACTATCTTATTAAGGTCTTTACCCACTACGTCATTAATTACGTACTCCCTAATTATTGAAATATCGCTCTTAATTACCTGCCCGTTAATTCTCATGGAAGTGCCCGTTAAGTCACTACGTGTATTCACGTTTACGAGACTCTTCAACTCAATTCCATGCATCAATGGATCTAGGAATAGTACCTTTGGTAATCCCCTAATTAGGTCGAAGATCTTCGATCTACCGTAATTAACAAGTAAGTCCATGTATTGGAGAGTTACAGTCCTCCTGACCGCCATTAATGCATTCTCTAAATGCCCGTTTGGGTATACATAGGTAGTAGCATCAAAATTTCCTAGTTCGCTTATTAATGGTTCGAGGGCTTTTGGCGTTATGTAAGGCATGTCGTTGGGAACCACCACGGCGTACTCCTCACCACACTTATTAAGTGCTGAGTAAATACCCGCGAGTGGTCCCTTGAATTTCTCATCATCAATGACATAGTCGGCGCTTGGTATTATCGATCTATATTTCAAGGCTTTATCAACTTCATTCACTGCTATGATAACTTTACTGGTTATTTGCGACAAGGCGTTATAAATGAGTCTTATCATTGGTTCATTACCCACCATATACAGGGCCTTATCAATCCATGGTTCACCACGTACCTGAAATCTCCGCGATAAACCACCACTCAATATAATGCCGCAGATCATCCTAGGTAGTCACTTAACCCTACTCAGGTGGCCTTATAAGTCTCGCCAGTCTCTCCCTCCTCCACCTAGCATATTCAATTAAACCAATGACTATTAGTATTATGACTATTATGATTACCACGGCAATTGCTATCAAAGTGCCTATTGGTATGAAGCCTATGCCTGGTACGTAATAACCACTGACCGGTACTACCAAGGTCACTGATATTGCCTCCCCACTCTCGTTTGCGGTGAGAATCACGGTCTTGCTTGAATAAACACCAAAGGAGTAGGCATAGGCTCTGCAGGTTATTGAGCCTGTACTCGGTATTGGTATCACAGTGCTCATAAGGCCTATATTACTTACATTGTACCCTGCGCATGATAAGCCGACGGTAGCATACTTCGTTAGTGGCATGCCGTTTGCTGATAATGCGGTTATGCTTACGTTGACGGCAGGTATGTATATGGGTAATTGAACTTGCTGAGCATACAAAACCGAGGCAATACCCATAAGTATGGCAAGCGCCATAATCATTAATAGGTATTGAGACCTCACCACGTTATTTACATTGTGCAGGGAAATAAATCACTAACTCACAATAATTAGCCAAAGATTTAGGATCAGCGCTATTAACCTAAATCACTGATCATCAAGCCCAGCATCATCACGCAGGTACGCATTAACTATGGTAAATTATAAGTATTTAGGTCATTTAAGCCAGGTGCCAGTAATTTCTCTGGGTATTGATCACATCCTTAATAACGGAGTTCACACGGGCCATAATCCTTGGCTCAGTCTGTGTCACCCCCTCATCAATCTCCACGTCCCTATTACTCATGATATCAATTAAAAGCCTTGAACCCCTGCTTAGGGTATCACTATTATAACCACCTTCAAGCACGAAGACAACACCCCTAACTTTACCAATCATATTCCTCAATCTCCTAAATACATAGGCATACGTATTAAGGGACAGTCTCAGGTTAGCTATACTATCAAGCATGTGCGCATCAAAGCCCAGGGAAACCAGGATCAATTGCGGCCTGAACTCCTCGATTATCGGCCATACAACCCTATCTAGGGCATTCATGTAGGCATCATCCGCCGTAAATGGCGGTAATGGAACATTAACGTTAAAACCCTCGCCCTCCCCCTCACCAACATCATCAATGAATCCAGTACCTGGATAAATAGTTAATGGGTCCTGATGAAGACTTACGTACAAAACCCTTGGATCCTCATAGAATATTTCCTGCGTGCCATTTCCATGATGAACATCAACATCAAGTATAACCACCTTATTAAAACCGTGCTCCAAGGCATAAACGGCACCGACGACTACATTATTGAATATGCAGAAGCCCTGGGTTGGTGCCATTAATGCCCTACCACTACGACCGACATGATGGCCAGGCGGCCTAACAACCGCATAAGCAGTACCCCACTCACCACTTAGCACCTTATCAACCCCCTTTAAGACAGCGCCTACAGCAAGTCTCGCAGCCTTGCAGGTACCTGGGCTAACGTATGTATCCGCATCTATGAATACGTAACCCATATCACAAGCCTCATCAATTCGCCTCACGTAATCCTCATCATGAACCTTAAGTAACCACTCATTAACATCATTAATGGGCTTCTCCATAGTTACAGTACCGCTTATTGATTTAATGATTGTCATAATCCTACTTGGGTTCTCAATGTGGCTTCTTGGGGGCTTATGTTCCAGGTATGCATTGTCATAGATTATACCAATCATAATTACCGAATTATCATAGTGCCTTATTAATCTACTTGAGATTTCCTAATTGATATGTTTGGCAGGAAAAGGAAGGTGGATCTTGAGGAGCTTCTTCAGGAGTTGACTGGCGATGAGGATGGTGATGGAAGAAGTAGGGTTAGGAAACGCGTTAGTGAGAGTAATGAGGATTACGAGCAATCAGGAGGTATTAGGTTTAAGGTTGAGTTTGAGGGTGTTGATGAGTTAATAAGGGAGATAAGGTCCCTGAAGGAATCAATTAATGAATTAACCACACTACTAAGGGAACAGGGAGAGCCGACCACTACGAAGAAGTAAATCGTTTTTAAATACCTACCCTCCTTAAAACTTAAGGTAAATGCCTAATCAAAAGAGGTCATTAAATGTCCTGGACCTATTAGCAATCTCAATTGAACTTACTGAGTTAAGGGATTCAATAATTGATAAGGTCTATACCATGAGCAATTCATTACTACTTAGGTTTAGGAAGGAGTCTGAGAAGTACTTCGTAATAGCCAACTCCCATAGGTTTGGATTGACGAGTTACGTCCTTGAGCATGGAGCCGAGGGAGTAACACCGCTTAGGAGGTTGATTGAGGGAATGAGGCTAAGGAGCATTGAGTTATTGAATTTTGATAGGATTGTTAAGTTAGTGTTTAGTGACGGTTATCTGGTAATTGAATTACTGGAGCCCTGGAATGCCATTTACATGAGTAATGATAACGTAATTAGATGGGTCTTAAGGGCATATAGAAGTAGGGATAGAGTGATAAATATTGGCCTTGAGTATAAGCCACCGCCCCAAAGCTTTGTCAAGCCCACTGATGATCGTGAAAGTGTGGTTAAGGCCTTACAGGGCTATGATACTATAGGTAAGGCAATTGCCAGAGGCTTAGGTTTAGGTGGTGAAATCGCCAATGAGGTATGCACTAGGGCATTGATTGATTGTGCATTACCCGTTAATTCCATTAATTTAGATAGTGTTATCTCAGTAATTAGGTCCATGGTAAATACCGTAGGCAGAGGGGAATTGGAGCCCACCATTTATTATAGTAATGGTGCACCAATAACAGTAACTCCAATTAAGTACCTATCAATTAAGTACGATAACATTAAGCAGTTTAGGAGATTTAATGAGGCTGTTGATGAGTATTTCCATGAGATTGAGGTTAGGGAGGAGTCTGAGAAAAAACTTGCCAGTATTACTGGTGAGATTATGAGACTTGAGAAGAGTGTTGATGAATTAATGATGAGTATTGAGGGTTTTAGGAAGGGTTCTGAGGAGTTGAGGATTAAGGCGGAGACGGTACTTAATTGGAAGTACGTAATTGAGGAGTTACTTAATGTGCTTAGGAATTATTGGTCATCGTATAAGGATGAGTTCCAGGAGTTGATCAAGGGTATGGAATACCAGGGAATTAGGGTTAAGGGCTTTGATCCGAGAAGTAAGGTAGTGCTTCTTGATATTAATGGTATTACGGTGTCAATACCATTGAATACCGATGTTGGTGATGTAATTAATAATCTCTTCAATAGGGCTAAGGAGCTTGAGCGCAAGGCCAAAAGCGCAGAGGAGGTGATGAGCCAACTTAGGGCGCGTATTGAGGAACTTAGGGCTGAGGGAGAGAAGGTAATTGAGAGTATTAGGGAGGGGTCTATTCATGTGATTTATGGTGCTAGGGAGTGGTTTGAAAGGTTTAGGTGGTTCATAACCAGTGGCGGTAAGCTGGTGATAGCAGGTAGGGATGCTGCGCAGAATGAGGTAATCGTGAGGCATTATTTAAGGCCTTGGGACATATTCGTACACGCCGACATACCAGGTGCTGCGGTTGTGGTTATTCGGCTCTCGAACCCTAGTGATAATGCCAGTAATAGTGATATTTACGAGGCGGCGCAGTACGCTGCAGCCTATTCAAGGGCTTGGGTCATGGGTTTGTCAGTACTCGATGTATTCTATGTTAGGGGTGAGCAGGTGACCAAGAAGGCCCCGTCTGGTGAATACCTTGGTAAGGGTAGTTTCATGATCTATGGGACACGGGGTTGGATTAGAAATGTTGAACTTAGGCTTGGGATTGGCTTAAGGATAGATAACCTTAGTGATGCTTCCCTGATTAGGTTGATCACGGCACCATTAAGCATGGTTAGTTCTCTGACTAATTACTATGCCGTATTAAGGCCTGGGTCGAGGGATAAGGTCAATATTAGTAAGGAGATTTATAATTGGTTTAAGAGTAAGGTGCCTGGATTTACCAAGGTAATTAACTTGAGTAATGTTGTGGATGTGGTGCCGGGTCCATCGATTATTGAGGGTTTTTACGAGGGCAGTCCAATGCCGTGGGACAAATTAGAGAGTTTGGTGAAGTGATCTGCCTTGGAGATTGCCCGAGTTAATACCTGTGTTTCCCTGCCCATAAGTGATGATGAGGTTTTTGTCGATTCAATGCTTGGTTGGCTTGTTAGGTGGTTGAGGATGTTGGGTGTTAGGGTGATCTATAGTCCGAACTTTAGTGATAATGAGTTACTTAATGTAAATCATTTATTAGTTACTAAGGATAGGGAATTATTTAGGAAGAGGTCACGATTAAGCCTTCTACTGAGTACGCCTAGGCATGTTGAGTGGTTGTCCGTCTTATCATTGGTTCTTGGTTTTCCATTAATGCTAAACATGGAGAAAAGCCTATGCCCCATCTGTGGCTCAAGGCTTGTTAGGGTCAGTAGGGATTCGGTTATTGGTAAGGTACCAAGTAGCGTATTACTTAGGAATAATGAATTCTGGCTTTGTACTGGTTGCGGTAAGGTTTATTGGGTCGGTAGTCACCATGCACGTATAAATAAGGAATTAGAGGTTGCACGTGGCGTCTTAGGTACACTCAGTACCTCCTGTGTTGGCAATAATTTACTAATAATTCGTGAATAATCAGGGAGGGCACTGCATATAAATCATTACTTATAGCGTTATATGCATGCAATTATTCAGGCCACTTAATGAGCAGGAGTACACAAGCCTCATTAAGTACCTGAGGTCTAGGATTCTTGAGAGACTCGGTGTTAAGGCTGAGTATGATATTGATCCAACGCACCTGGTTAAGATTGCGGAGCTTAAGTTCGGGGTCTTCGTATCAATAGAGAAACTTATGTACTCAGATGGCATGATCAAGAGGGTTCTCAGGGGGAGCATGGGAACAATAAGGCCTATAAAGAATCTTCTCGAGGATTCCATGACAGCCGCAACGCACGCTGCATTTTACGACCCGAGATTCTCACCAATATCCATTGCTGAATTTAAGAATTGCGTGCTCGAGATCACAATCGTATCTCCCCTAACGGATGTCAGTATTGATTGGGTTAGGAGGGATATGGTGCTTGGTTATCATGGGTTGTACATCGTTGAATCAGGGAAAGCATCAATACTACTTCCACAGAAGGTTGTGGAGATGGCGGAGAATTATTATCAAAGGGTGAGTAAGCCACTTGATAATGAGGGCTTCATTAAGGAGCTTTGCGAATCCCTAAAGATATGCAATCCCATGAGTATTAAGGCATTTGAGACTCAAATAATATATGAATTGCGTCCTGATGGTAATGCAATCGAGCGTAAGCTTTACCTTAATAGGTTATTAAAGAATAGTGTAAAAATATCAGTAGTAACGAGTGGTTAATCTGATTAATGTTATTTTAGACACTAAAGATTTATTAATATCGGCTTATATCAAGAATTGAGGTATATGCCGGTCATGATTAAGTTTTATATGGTTGTCGGTAGGGATGAGAACTACGAAAACGTTATTAGAAACGTTGTTTCGGAGATTAGGGAGAAGTTTAAGGGGAGTGAGAGAAATGTTAATGCCACATTCATTAGGATAAAGCCTGAGGCTGTCGATGCAGCCCTCAATGCATTAAGTATGCCCGAAAGCCAGGTACCGCAGAACCTAATATACCTAGTCAAGTCAATGAAGCAGGATGGCGTGACATCACTACCCGCATTAATAATCAATGGTAAGAAGATATACGAAGGCCAACTACCACCACCAGATACCGTTAAGCAGACAGTGATGGATGAGGTAATGACCGCCCTATCACCACCACAGGCACCGCCACAACCAGCACAGGTGGCGCCTCCACCCCCGCCACAACCACCAAGCACACCACCTCCACCCCCAATTCAGCCTCCACCGCCACCGCCTCCGCCTCCACAGGTAGAGACTAAGCCACAGACAACGGAGGCGATAGAAGTACAGCCATTAAGGCAGGTGGAGACAACAGTTAGCGAGAGACCTCAATTACCATCATTACCCACGCCCCAAACTCCATTACCAAGTGGTGTTAAGATAGTTGTGGGTAGGCCTAACGATTGCAGGGAATGCATTTACTATGGAGCGAATACTGGCGTGTGCCTGTTATTTGGATATAGGATAGTTGATCCGACGAAGCCGCCCTGCAAGTCAGCGTGATTTATTACCATTACCTATTAAGTATCAAATCCACAGTATCACCTAGGGCTTGTCCAGGCAATCCTTGCCTAAACCTAACAAGTAATTGACCGTGCTTACCCCACACCCTAAGCACATTGCCTATTGCCTCAATACCCGTCCTTGATTTCCAAATAACCTTGGCATTTATGAACTTGGCCGCATCTATCGCGGTCTCGATGCCAGGTACTATGATTATTGCATCCCTTGAGTAGCCAATGGAACCCCTCCTTATTGAGTATATCCTGGCCTTAATGGTCCTTATCTGCGTCGACACGTTAGATACCACAACTCAGAATTTTTAAATGCTACTTTCGTGGGTAATCGTCACCAGGTCTCTGGAGGAATAATGCTTAAATTCTACAATTAACCTTTGTCTTTCGAATGCCAATAGCGAGACTTATTGAGTATAAGATTGCATTACCATCAGAGTACGCCTTCGATCTACTGATGAATATTGGTGATGCTGGTTACTTCATGCCAATAACTAGGCCCGGGGTAATACCAGCGCCTAAGGTACCAGGTAAATACTCAGAGAGAATTAGGAGGGTTGAGGATATTTCCAGGGAGTTAAACAGGATATTAAGTCAGTACTCAATACCACCGCCTGTAACCCCTCACGAAGTGAAGATCAGTCTATTTAATGAACTTCTTGAGTACATAATTGAGGATGGTGAGGACCTACTCACCAGGGTAAGGCAGTACCTAGATTCTATTGAGGGCATTAGAAATGAGTACATGAGATTGAGGGGCATTGTAGATGTTTTATCATCAATTGGTGATATCGTCATTGAGAAATTAAGGCATTTCTCGGTCGATATTGTGCCAATAAGTGAGGAGGATTTCAATGAATTCAGGAACGCGGTCATTAACCACGGCGCAGAGACGTTGCCAATAAAGGTTCAAGAAAGGTTTTACGCATTGGTGATATACCCAGAGTGGGCTAGGCAGGGCTTATTAAACACGTATAAACTATTCAATGCAACTCCACTTGAGGTACCCAGTACCATTGATTTGAATTCCATGAAGAGTAAGTTGGCGGAGTTAGAGGGTAGGTTGGGAAAGCTTGAGCAGGAATTTCGGGACTTCCTGACCAAGGTTAGTGATAGGGCCTATGCAATTATTGATCTTTCAGACACAATAACGAACATAGTTAGGCAATACATGGACTCGGCAATTCCTGAGGGTAAGGATATCGGTGATAGGTTGTTACAAATTATGAATTCTGTAAACGATACCAGGAATAGGATTAGGGAGTTGGAGGTTGTTCATGAAGCCTTAGGTTATATGAAGAAGACAGGTATTTCCTTTGAAGGCCTTAGTAGGTTAAGGATTAGGGTATTCGTGATTAGAGGTGGTGTAAATGAGGATGCTATTAAGGGATTAATGTACATTAAGCGTGATGTTGAGGGTACAGACCTATCAATACTCACATTAGTAGAGCCTCCTGAGGGTTTAGACGTAAGGTCACTTGGAAAGGAGGTTTATGAAATAAGTAGGGATTACTTAACCAATATTAAGTCGGCGTATGAATTAACAGGTAGGGAATTAACAGACCTAAGGTCTAGGCTTAAGGACCTAGAGAAGGAGTATGAGGAGTTCGTGAAGGAGTTTAATGAGGTCTCCACATACGGTGTTGAGGGTATTAATAAGGTCAGTGGTGATGTCATAACGATAGCTGGCTACGTTAAGGAAAGCCTCTCAAGTAAGTTTGATATCTTGCTAACATCACTATTAAGTAAATTAGCCATTGATGCTAAGGTTAGGAAGGAAAGCAAGGTTGCCTATGTTAAGGAAATAGAACCAGAGAAGGCTCCGACGCTCGAGGAGTATCCAAAACCCGTTGATGCGTTTAAGAAAATAACGTATATGTACGGTGTACCGAAGTACATCGAGATAAGCCCAATAATACTTACATTCATACTATTTCCAGCATTCTACGGCTGGATGTACCCAGACCTGGGTCACGGCATAGTACTATCCCTATTCGGTTATTCCCTGTATAGGTCTCGTTATAAGGGATCCAATGCCTTTCTACGGTCGATATTTGGCGGTAAGTACTCAATGTGGGGCTTGGTGTTCTTGATGGCTGGTATATGGTCCATAATATTCACGTTTGTGGAGAGTGGCACAATATTTGGTATAGAGGTATTACCGGCACTCTTCAGGCTAGTTCACGTTAGTGGCACAGCGCTGGAGGTACTTTCCAACTCAATATATGCAATGCTGGCTGTATCGATAATGGTTGGTATAGTATCATTATTACTAGCCTTCATTCTTAAGGCCATTAATGCACATAGGGGTGGTGAGAGAGATCTAGCCATAGGCTTTTATGTACCATTATTCTTCTTCTTCACATTCCTAGTGCTCGCCTTAATGGGTCCTGGATTCGTACCTGTCATAAGGATTGGTGAGAAGACACCATTATTAAAGCCCCTGTATCCATTGTTTAATGCAATAGAGGGTTTAATGTGGTATTGGGCGTATGCCGCATTTGCCGTGCTTGCAATACTAATGTTCTCGCTATTTTACTTCAGGGCTAAGTACAGGGGTGTTCCAGGGTTTAGTGCCGCCCAGTTAGCCGTTGAGGTTAGCGCCGAGGCAGCAATACCAAGTTTAACCAATACGATATCCTTTATGAGATTGAGCATAGTGGCGATTATGCATGCGGTATTTACGGCAATGACCTATGCCTGGGCTGTATCGCTGGGTTTGTTCACGCCGGCTGGCTTAGCCGTGCTGATAATATTCAACTTGATAATAATACTTGGTGAGGGGTTCGTAGCCTTCGTACAAAGCCTGAGGCTTCACTTCTATGAGATGTATACGAAATTCTTCAGTGGCGCTGGTGTGTTATTCACACCATTCATGCTTGGGTTAAGGTGGGTTAAGCTCTTCATAGTCTAAAAAGTATATATAGGTCCTAAGGCACTTACTTATGCATGGCAATACCGCGTGTTAGGGACGTGATGAAGGAGGTTCCCGTAACCGTGAGGGATGACGAGCCATTAATTAGTGTAATTAGGATAATGAATGAGAGGAATATTGGTTCAATAATAATAACTGATGAGGAGGGCAGGGTCATTGGGGTATTTACCGAGAGGGACCTATTAAGGCTTGTTGCAAGTAATATTGATATTAGTACGTTGACTGTTGGTGATGTTATGACTAAGGATGTAATAGTTATTGAGCAGGATGCCAGTCTAATAAAGGCCGTGCATATAATGGCTAAACATGGTATTAGGCATTTGCCAATAGTCGATGAAGATGGAAAGATAGTTGGCATAATATCAATTAGAGATACGGCAATAATATTAGCGAGACTACTTGTTGATATGGGTATGGGGAGACTTGGAGCTACGGAGGAGGAGGTTAGTATGATTAAGGACATAATAAATATTGATGAGGGTAGGTAATCCCTAAAGTGTGATAACGTACGGCAGTAATTCCGGGAGTATCATTGTTATTACGAAACCGCTCACAAACGCTATAAAACCGCCCGTCTCACCCATGTAAAGCCTATAAATTGGTAATGTGTCGTCCATTGACGTAGCGCCGCCAATCGATACAAGGGTTACATTCCTAAAACCAGCAACAACTATTGAAGGCACCAGTAGGTATGTTAGTTGCTCCCTGAGGAAGTTGGTTAGGAATGCCAGTGTGCCAATTGCTGGCCCAAACCTAACGCTAAGGAGTGGCCCAACCAATGAGTACCAGCCCATACCCATCGATATCCCCAGGGACGCCGTTAACGGTATTTTAATTAAATAATGCAGTATTAAGCCACTTATGGAGCTTCCCAGTAATGATGTTATGGCAATTATTATGCCTAGGTAACCCTGCATAAGGAGTGATGTGTTTATTGAGGAACCAATGTCAAGGCCTATTACCAGGATCAATATAAGTAGCTCAAGTGTAATTAAGTAATTAATATAGTAATTAATTGATTTATACCTCACGTAATAACCAAGTAACCATCCAATGATTAGAATTGTTAATAATATTAATGGTAACCTCATACCTGTTTTGCCATCGTTATTCACACGTATTTCTAGGGCATGCCTTGAATTGAAAATAAGACCAATAGGTATGGTAAAGACCAGGCTTGTTACTATGGAGAATAATGCATAAATTATTGAGTAAATTATTATGTAAAAAACGTAGTTACTGGCTACGATGTTGCCCGCCCAAAAGGCCATGGTGAATATTAAGGCCATAACAACATACTGCAGGTAATTACTAATTCGGAGATTCTTTATTCTATTCCTAAGGATATAACCAATAAACATGGTTATTGGAAATACCACCAGGAATAAATCACCAATTAGACTAACGATGCTTGTCACAAATCTCAGTTAAAATACCTTGATTTTTAATTCTTAACAAATACCTATTTATTATTGGCAATGAATTATGTTATTGAGGAGGCATGGTTCAGGATAACGTGGATTTAGAGGATTTGGAGGGTATTGGACCCAAGACAGCGCAATTGCTGAAGTCCAAGGGAATACTTAGTGTGAGGCATCTGGCTCTCTTTAACCCTGAGGAGCTAATTGAATTGACAGACATGACCCCTGATAGGGTTGAGAAAATACTGAGGTCTGCGAGGGATATTGTCTTCGGTAGTAATAGGGTTTCAAGGGCTACTGATATTGCCAAGAGCTTTGAGGGTATTACCAGGTTGAGAACTAATGTTAGGGCCATTGACGAATTACTGCAGGGTGGTTTAGAGCCTAAGGCTATCTATGAGTTCGCTGGTGAGTTCGGCACAGGTAAGACTCAGCTTTGTCATCAATTATCAGTGACTGTTCAGCTAAGTCAGGATAAGGGTGGTGTTGGTGGTGCGGCCGTTTATTTAGATACTGAGGAGGCATTCTCACCAGGTAGGATTATTAATATTGCCCAGAGGTTTGACCTGGACCCCAATGAGACCTTAGATAACATATACGTTATCAAGGTTATTAATGCCGCGGATCTGGAGGATAGGATTAAGTTCGATGTTGTTAAGCTCGTGGAACAGGCTAATGCTAGGCTTATAGTTGTTGATTCAATAATAGCCCTTTACAGGGCTGAGTTTAAGGGTAGGGAGAGACTTGCCGAGAGGCAGCAGAGGCTTAATTACATCCTTGATTGGCTGATGAGGATTGCTAAGTTGTATAATGTTTACGTTGTTCTCACGAATCAAGTACTCGACGTACCCATGGGCTACATAGAGATTAAGAGACCGGCTGGCGGTAATGTGCTTGCCCACGCTGTTACTCATAGGCTTTTTCTTAGGAAGTCAAAGGAGGATGTCAAGGTGATGGAGGTCCTGGACTCACCGAGACTACCCTTCAAGGCCAGCGCCATGTTTAGGATCACGGATAAGGGCATTGAGGATGTTTAGTGACGTTTAAATAATTTATTTAACTCATAGTTTCCTAGGTAATTACTAGTAATGCCTGCTAACTTACCACCTGAGGCTGGGAAGAAGTGGGAGAAGGTCATGGAGGCCAAGACACCTGAGGAGAAGCTGAAGGCACTTGAGGATTTCCTTAGCGCTGTGCCTAAACATAAGGGTACGGAGAACCTGATCCACTGGGCCAGGAGGAGGATGGCTCAGTTAAGAAGGGAGATAGAGGAGAGGAAGGTCAAGGAGAGATCATTGAGATCAGGTAGTGGGGTTAATATCTATGTTGAGAAGGAGGGTGATGCCCAGGTTGTGATTGTTGGTCCACCATCATCAGGCAAGTCAAGCCTATTGAGATGTTTAACGAACGTTAAGGTTGAACCCGATGATATACCATTCTCATCCCTTGAGCCAATACCTGGCATGTTTATTCATGACAATGTATACTTCCAATTGGTGAAGTTACCATCAATGAATATTGAGGATGTAGATTCTGATGTGAATTCCATGGCGCTGTCAATGATTAGGAATGCGGATAGTGCAATAGTGGTTCTTGACGCAAGTGGCGATGTTGAGGTTCAGTACAATGCCTTGAAGAGCATCCTAAGGGAGAACGGCATATACATAATTAGGCCCAGGGGATTTGTTACAATAGAGAGAAAGCCAACAGGCGGTGTTCAGGTTATTGGTAGGTTGATTAATGGTACTGCAGAGGACGTTAAGAAGTTACTGGTTAATTATGGCATAAATAATGCGTTGGTTACAATAAATGGTGAGGCCACGCTAGATGATGTTGAGGAATCAATATTTAAGGAAATAGTGTATAAGCCCTCGCTCGTATTGATAAATAAGATAGACCTGGCAGATAATGATTATGTAAAGAGCATTACCGCGAAGTTAAGTGGTGAGGTGACGGTACTAACGGCGTCACTTAAGAATTGTGCCATTGATTCTAGGGCTCTTGGTGAGTCGTTATTGAAGATCATGGACTTAATAAGGATTTATACGAAGGAACCTGATGCAGATACATACTCACCAAAACCCTTTGTTCTTAAGAGGGGTTCTACTGTTGGTGATTTGGCCAGGAGGATTCATAGCAGGTTTTATGAGGGGTTTAGGTATGCCAGGGTTTGGAGAATTGATAGGTTCCCACTAGGTGTTAAGAGAGTTGGTATTAATTATGTTCTTACTGATGGTGATATTGTGGAGATACACTCATCATTGTGAGCTACCCCGCCCTGAAGGGTGAGGCTTCCTGCTTCATTGCCCCGCCTTGCCCCTGGATATACTCCAGGGGTATTGGGTGGGACTCCGCAGGCTGTCGGGCTGGCTCCCAGCTCTCCATGCTTGAGTATGTTTAGACTAGCATTCAAGTCCCTATCCATAATTAACCCGCATCTTGGGCACTTGAACACCCTATCACTGAGTTTGAATTCCTTAACCACATAGCCTCATCTCGAGCATGTCCTTGAGGTGTCCCTTGGATCTACAAGCCTAAACTCCTTACCGTACTTAACCACTTGCCATTGGATGATACTCCTAAGCTCGTGAAAGCCAACATCATGAAGTCTCCTCCTCAACACCCTATTCGACTTACCAATCAATTGCCTGGCCTTAATATCTTCCATGACTACCATGTCGTAATTCAACGCCAAGTACTTACTAACCTTAAAGTACAAGTCCCTCCTGAAGTTGGCGAGGCGTTCATAAGCCCTAGCCAACCTAACCCTAGTCTCCTCCCAATTCCTAGAGCCCTTGACCTTACGGCTTAATGCCCTGTGCAACCTCCTAATCCTATAAAGCACCCCCTCCAATGGCCTTGGGTTGGGTATGAACCAGCCATCACTGGCTGTGATAAGCCTCTCAACACCAACATCAAGCCCAACAACCCTACCAGTCCTCGGCATTTTTGGATACTCATAATCCTCAACCGTGAATATTACGTAGAGCATACCACCCCTGTAAAGCTTTATTGTTACCCTAGCCACCTTATTCAGTGGGAAGTCCCTATGGACAATAACCTTGAATATCCCTAGGTTACTTAACCTCAACAGCATTAGCCCCTTCCTCCCATGCCTAATCGACCTAGTGGCAAGCACTTTCCAACCACCCTGTGGATACGCCAGTGAGTAGTACCTGCCAGGTCTCTTCTCTTTAGGGTACCTCCCGCTCAAGCCCTTTAGGAACCTCTCCTTAGCCTCATAGAACCTATAAAATAAAATAAAGCCCTTATTAATTGGACCTAGGTGGTTATAGTAATGAGTTCATCATGTAATGAATGTGTTAAACTGCTTAAGGAGGTTCTTGAGCGTCTTGCATCGATTGAGGGAGAACTAGACCTAATTAGGGAGGAGATAAGGGAGTTGCGTGGTCAGGGGGTTAGGGAGTCTCGGTCATCATCGGAAACAAAGCAGGTAGGTGGAGGTTTACTTAGGGCAATAGATGATAATTTATTCCTTGAGACTAGGGACGTGATATCCAAGAGACTTCTTAAGAGGTTGATAGATAATGGAAGGGTCATCCTGCTTAGGGATGAGACAGCCAATAGGGAGATAGTCACGACAAAGGAGATCATTAGAAGATTACTAAGTAAATTACCAATATCGATTAATGAAATTGATAAACTCAGTGATAGGGAATATGAATTACTAACAATACTAAATAGGTTGGGATATGTCTTACTTAAGGATAATAAATACGTTGTCTCAGACGCTGCAAAGGAATTTATTTAAGGAAAGAAATAAGGATCAATATAATGTCCTCTGAAGAGACTCTATGGGTTGAGAAGTATCGTCCTTCGAGGATTGATGACATTATTGACCAGGACCACGTTAAAGCTAGAGTAAAGGAGATGCTTGCCAATGGTAATATACCTCACCTGCTGTTCTTTGGTCCTCCTGGTACTGGTAAGACTACGATGGCTCTTGCCATAGCCCGTGAGCTGTATGGTGATGCTTGGCGTGAGAATGTCCTTGAACTAAACGCAAGCGACGAGAGGGGTATTGCAATGATTAGGGAGAAGGTTAAGGAATTCGCAAAAACAATACCTACTGTGAAAGCTCCCTTTAGGTTGATAATACTTGATGAGGCTGATAACATGACGCCAGACGCTCAGCAAGCCCTTAGGAGGATAATGGAGATGTATACATCATCTGTTAGGTTCATTTTATTGGCAAATTATTCATCTGGAATTATTGAACCAATTCAATCAAGGTGCTCCTTATTCAGGTTTTCTCCTTTGCCTAAGGATGCTGTTCTTGGTAGGCTTAGGGATATTGCTTCGAGGGAGGGTGTTAAGGTTACTGATGAGGCCCTCGAGGCCATCTGGGACATAAGCCAGGGAGACATGAGAAAAGCAATAAACACACTACAGGCAGCGGCTTCGTTAGGTGGCGTAGTTGATGAGGAAGCGGTTTATAAGGCGTTGGGTAAGGTCAGTCCAACAAGGGTTAGGGCAATAATAACGGAGGCTGTTATCGGTGATTTCAGTAAAGCCGTTAAGGAAGCGATGTCGTTGATAAGGGATGAGGGTGCCGACCCGCTTGATATAATTAAGATAGCCCATAGGGAAGTTGCCTCTGCGACCTCGCAGTTAAAGGTTCCTGAGGAACTAAAGCCCAAGGCTATCTACATAGTTGGTGAGCATCATTATAGGTTACTTAGGGGGTCCAGCGGTGAGTTGCAGGTATATGGTTTGTTAGCCAGAATTAGGAGGTTACTTCGTGAAGGCTATAAATAACTTTTTATGGAGAGAAAGGTTTATAAATAATTAAACAATACGCGAAAAGCTTTAATAGGGGATATTTATGTCTAACCCCGAACAGGAAAGGAAGGATCAGCAGGGTGGATCTAATTTATTAAGTAAGTTGAAAGTATCAGGTAAAATTATAGAATTCAAATCCGAGGGTGAGGAAAAGCTTGTGTGTCCATACTGTGGATCAACAACGTTCATCTTCGATTACGAAAATGGTCAAGTAATTTGTGCTAAATGTGGTTCAGTGGTTCTTGAACACGTTATTGACCTAAGGCCTGAGTGGAGGGCATTCACGGCTGAGGAGAAGGAAACAAGGGCAAGGGCTGGTGGTCCACTTAATAGATTAACCAGCGAGGCTTTAACTACGACGATTGATTGGGCAACCAAGGATGCAAGTGGTAAGGAGCTTGATATTAAGAGGAAGCTTGAGATTTTGAAGTATAGGAAGTGGCAGCAGAGGGTTAGGGTTCAGACGAGCTATGAGCGTAACATAATACAGGCAATGAATGAGTTGAGCAGGATATCCTCTCAGCTAGGTATTCCTAAGGCATGCGTTGATGAGGCTATGGGTGTCTATGAACAAGTATTAACGAAGGGCTTGGTCAGGGGTAGGAGCGTTGAGGCTATTGTCGCTGCATGCCTGCACATGGCCTGTAGGAAGATTGGAATGCCCAGGAGTCTTGATGAGATTAGTCAATACACTAGGGCGAGTAGGAAGGAGGTTGCTAGATGCTTTAGGCTTATTGCTAGGGAGTTGGGTGTTAGGTTGCCACTTAGTGACCCCAAGCTCTATGTGCCTAGGATTGTCGAGCAGTTGAAACTTAGTGGCGAGATACTTAAGGAGGCGCTTAATATTCTCGAGCAGGCTAAGAGGAAGGGCTTAACGGCAGGTAAGGACCCAGCTGGGCTCGCTGCCGCTGCGGTCTACATAGCATCCTTGCTAAGGGGTGAGGTCAGGACACAGAAGGAGGTCGCCATGGCCGCCCAGGTCACGGAGGTTACGGTTAGGAATAGGTATAAGGAGTTGGCAAGGGAATTGAATATCAAAATACCAATAAAGTAAGGCTAAAAGCCTTAAAAATTATTAATCCTCCTATTCCTCCTGGGATTTTAGTGAATTGCGAAATATGTGATTTAATGGGTAATGAGGAATTGATAATAATGAAAAATGAAAGAATAATAGTTCTTCATAACCCACATCCATTTAATAACGGCCATTTAATAATTGCACCCATTAGGCATCAATCAATTAATGAAATTAGTGAGTCACTACTTATTGAGCTTATGGAGATAACAAAGAGATTCATTAATATTCTAGGGAGGGTTTATAATCCACATGGCTTTAATGTGGGGATATCGTTAACGCCGCATGTACATGTTCAGGTGGTTCCTCGGTGGAATGGTGATGTGAGTTTCATGACATTATTCTTCAATGTTAAGGTTGTTCCAGAAACCGTTAGGGAGTCCGTGAGTAAAATAAGGAATGCGGTGAGGGAGTATGGCCTTTGAGATTGTTGACTTAATAATATCAATAATAATATTGATTATCGGATTCTCCATATTTACGGCGTTAGTTAATGATTATAGGATTATTGCCACAATCTCAAGAATACTTCGGAAAGAGATAAAGGTTTCCGCATTTCGTGAATTAATGCTACCAATATACCCATCATTGGTTCACATTAGGATAATTGATGTTAAGCCATTAACGGATAACATCGATGTTGAGGTTCATGGTAACATGATTAGGATTATTAATAAGGAGGGCATTATTAATAATTCTGAAGTAAAAATTCTTGTGGAGGCCGTTGTAGTTGGTCGATTGGGGGATTATCCCGTTAAAGGCATCATAAAAATTATTTTATTTCCTTAATTTTTAGGATTTTATTTGGGCCCAGCGGGCCCTGGGCGAGGGTCTTGGCAGTTTAGTCTCGCCATTGCCCTTATTATTGCCTTTGCCCTCCTTTCCTTGCTCTTGCTGGCTGCCTCCTTGTGCATCATTTTCAACACCTCGCAGACCTTGGTTGTGAGGTTTGAGCTTCTCTCGATTTCGTACATGCCCACATAGATTTCGAAATCGCCACCATCAGGCCTCAGCCCAGCATCGTAGCCTGCCTTCCTTAACAACTCTAAAATCCTCACGGCATCCCCATAGTCCCTAAGCCAAGCCCTAAGCTCAACCGTGCCGTTGTTATTCACGTGAACATTCATCCTTACCCCTGCAACCTCAACCATTGAACCATCCCTCGGTTTAACCCTCATATTCATTAGTTCGTTCAATCGCCTTAACTTCTCTGCATCTGGTAATTGAGCCAAGTCCTCAATTAACGCCTTAATCACTAGATCGCCAAGCATTCTCTTAGCCAACTCAACGGCCTTAGAGGGCCTAACCACGTATCTAATTGCATACCCTCCATCAACCCTCCTAAACCCAAGGCCCTCCAATCTCTCGATTATGCCGCCTCACAACTCAAGCTTCGACTTACCCATGATGAGCCTAACCATCCTCTCCTCAATATCCACATCACCATCGCCCAGCACCAGCGGTGGTCTCTGGCTGGTGGTCCAAACTCCTTAATTGCCTTCCCGACAGGCTTCCTATACTCACTGAATACCTTCCTCGGGAATTCCACGGCCTTCCCCGCCTTACGCTCTATGTAATCCCTATTCAACTCATTGTATTATCTTCTTATTAATTCAAAAACTATAACAATTATTAATATATCAAGTATAATGTTTATGAAGCAAGTCGTGTATAGTCCAATGGCTGATACTGGGGGTGTTGCCACAGCTAAAACAAGCAATGTTGCATCCGCGCCGGTCATCGCCAATACTAATAGTAATACTATCCACATATTTATTACGAAGGAGTAACTCGACACGGCAAGTAATGAATACACTATTGCGGTCATCAGTATTGCTATCAGGAACTTATTCAGTGGATTGAGTATACCTAAATAGGCAAGGTCAAGTACTATAAGCATGAATTCCACATACCGTATTAAGGCCATGTACGTAAACAACCTATACATCAACCTAGATCTAGAGCTACTGTGTTAATTAAGTATTCTCTCAGGTAATGTCATGAAGGGCATTAATACTTATAAAGGGGGGTGTTGGTTACGCGTACGAGATGTCGCAAACAACGCAACCGTCCATATCACCACCGCCGGATCCACTCGTTAAGAAGCCCAGGTTAATTAGTAGTGGTGGTAGTGTTTTAGGTAGTGAGTGGAGGGTTGGTAGGGGTTACTCAATTGGTGAGGTTAGGGCTGTTGGTTTAACGGTAAGTGAGGCTAGATTACTAGGCATTAGGGTTGATCCTAATAGGGATACCATTTGGGATATTAATGTTCAGAGACTTAGGGAGTGGTTGAGTAAGGTCATTAGAGGTGAGGTATTACCACCAGAACCTGCATTACATAAGACTATTAAGATAAAGCGTAAGAAGGGCAGGGTATTTAGGGCATTGACACCTGCGGGTCGTAAGATGAGGGGCTTAATGAGTGTTGGGTTAAGGGAGACTCATGTACATAAGTGGAGGAAGAAGGCTAGGGAAAGGATTGAGAAGAGGAGGCATGAGGTAGTTAGGACCAAGGGCGGTCATTAATTTAGGTAAGCTTACTTATTATTTCTGGTAATTGCGTTAGTGTATTTATTTCATAAAATGGCTTAACGGGTAATTGCACATCAACTCTCCTCACAAACACTACCTTCAAGTCAAGGAATTTAGCACCAATAACATCCTCAACCAAGCCACTCACAATTAGTGCATCACTCGGCGGGACACCAGCCCTATTTAGTGCTGCTTGGAATATCTTAATCGCAGGTTTACCAACCTTTGTTAAGTCTGAACTAACAACTCCCTTAAAATGCCTTAACAAATTATTCCTAAGGAGTATTTTCTTTGCTACGTCGTTATCTAGGTTCGTGAGTATATACATTGAAATGCTCATCTGGGATAACGCGTTTATAGCCTCAATAACATCAGGATAAAGCTCTGATGTTTCAACTATGAGCGATGATATTGCATTACCAAAGTAATCAAGTTCAGCCGGACTTAGGCTTAGCGAGTATTTCCTTAGCAGTGATATCATTGTTTCCCTAGCTAATTGTCTCAATGACCTGTAAACACCCTTACTTATCAACATATTATACCTGTCCTCCCACTCCTTCCTGAATTGACTTGCTAATTCATCAAGTGATATCCTTATGTTTAATTCATCCCTAATTAGCCTGGCGCTTTCAGTTTCAAAATGGGTCAGCCTAACCAATGTATTAAGTACCTCAAAAAACAGCGTCTTCATACGCAACCCAAACTCTAACTGAATATTTAAAGATTAATGTGCATGAAACCTAATCCTTAAAATACCTCAGTACTGAGTCATAACGTGAGAACCGAGGTTTGGGTTGAGGTTAGGCCCACGGAGGATGAGGATAAGGTTAAGAGGGCATTGAGTAATGTGTTTATTTATGATGAGTTGAGGGTTGAGGAAAGTGAAGGAAAGAAGTACATCGTTGCCTTAGGCATTGGTTTTAAGTCATTAGTTAGGGTGCATAATTTAATTAAGGAGCAGGGTATTGAGGACAGCGCTAGGTCAGTCCTAATGAAGGGAATTGACGGCAATAGAGTAATATTTCATTTACATAAGCAGGCTGCATACGCTGGTATGCTCACCTTCGTTACCGAGGAGAACGAAAGTCCACTGGGGCCCATAACCTTTATCGTTGAAACGAACGATCCCAAGAGACTCATTGACTGGTTAGCGCCGAAAACATCGAGAGGTAGGAGACTTTATGAGGTGCAGCCCCCTGAGGATCCATAAGGATAAATTTCTTAAAAGAAGGTAAATAATTAATTAACCGTGGCGAAGTACCTAATTGCATCGTTTCCGTGGTCCTCAGACGTGGGTAATGATGTAGCAAATGCCCTAGGGCTAATCCACGTGACCCTTGAGACAAAGCAATTCCCAGATGGTGAATCATACATTAGATACCCCATTGATATTACGACATATGACGGCTTAATACTCATTCAGAGAGCTTATCCTGAGCAAAATAATAGGTTAATCCAGGTAATGCTCGCAATGCATGCAGCGCATGATTTGGGCATTAAGAGCATTCATGTTGTTCTACCTTACTTACCATATTCACGGCAAGATAGGAGATTTAGGGATGGTGAACCTGTGAGTCTACAAACCATTCTCTCATTGTTATCATCACTTGGCGCCTCAACAATAATTACCGTGGATATTCATAAACCCGAAGCCTTTAGGATTAATAATGCACAATGCATTAATATCGAGCCCTTTAAACTATATGCAGATAGACTTAGGGGAATTAGCAATGCCGTATTGCTAAGCCCTGACATTGGTTCCCTATGGAGAGTTGGGAAGGTTAGTGAGTATTTAGGGGCGCCATTTAGTTACCTTGAGAAGTTCCGTGATAGGGTTACAGGCGAGGTCACAATGAAGCCTAAGGAACTCGATGTTGCTGGTAAGGAGGTCTTTATAATAGATGATATAATAGCGACTGGCGGCACAATAATAGAGGCCACAAAAATATTAAAGTCTCTAGGTGTGACTAGGGTTCATGCAATCGCAACGCACTGTCTATTACTGAACATGGCCGATTCAAGGATGTTTGAGGCTGGTGTATCGTCAATAACGTGCTCCAACACAATACCAACAAGGTATACCGAGGTTAATGTAAATCAGTTAATTATTAACGTAATTCGAGAGTTAATTAAATAGTGCCTTATAAGACGTATTGAGGATTTTAATAATGTGAGGACACTGAGACAGGTGATTAAGAATTACCTGGATAGGATGGCTCTTGTTGGTGGATATTCATGGAATACCAATGAATTGTCGTCAATTGCGGAAAAGACTACGTACTTACTAATACCGACTCCATTCATTATTTATATGGTCACTAAGTCATTATTTCTATCACTAATTTTAATACCAATACCGGCATTACCCATAGTACTCATGCTTATTTGGGCCACTTACTCTGTGGATGCTGTTAAGGATGGTGTTGAGTGGGAATTACCATTCTTTGTGGTCCTGCTAGATATAATACACGACATTGGTGGTAATATAACGCATGCCTTTGAAATAAGCAACAAGGTTGGACTTAAGTGGATTGGCAGGGAGTGGTCATTAATTAAGGTTTTCTCATTAACTACAAATTCAGTAACAAACGCCATGCAATTAAGGGCTAGGTTTCATCCGAGTATTGAGTTCCAGAGGTTCATAAACGGTTATGTATCTGTGTGGGGTTATAGTGGTGATGTAAACACTTACGTTAGGAGTGTTGAAAACACGTACTTATCAATACTGAGTAATAAATTGTCAGCATTATCAAAGCAAATAATCGATGTTGTAATAGCAATAGTATCATCATTAATCGTATTAATACTCTTCGTAATTATTGCGACAATACTCGGTATGAACTACGCAATACTATACATAATGCCGGCCATGGCATTATTACTACCTGCCCTTATAGTGAGAGTTCATCAATCAATACCATACATAATACGTATGGATCTCAATCATGATAAAAGTACATACATTGTTCTAGGTATATCGGTAATTATTACCGTTCCGTTCATTATTTATTTTGGAATTAGGGGTGCAGTGTCTCTGGTAATACCGCCACTTTTCTTTTCCATATTAGTGACGCGTAGGATCAATGACATTAAGAGCTCAATAATGGCATTACCCGACTTAACGCGTGATATATCGGAAATAGTTAAGGCAGGAGTTAGTATAGGCGCTGCGTTTGAGAGGGTGGTAGATAATCCATACCCACGGTCATTAACTACATATTTACAAAGGATTAATCAATTGAATGATAATGTTGATGTTCATGAGCCATGGATCATAAAATTCGCAATTAGCGCCTTAAGGGAAGTGGCTAACCTTGGTTCTCCATCAAGAGCCCTTGATAGGCTTGTTGAGGTGTTTTTGGATTTAAAAACCATAATCACGAACATTAATTACAACGCAAAGCCATTGCAGTTACTTAATTTTTCATTACCTTTCATATTCGGTGGAGTTACGTATATAAGCAGGTTTGTGGTTTTAACCATAAGCTCCATCATAAGAAATGCCCCCTATACATTAATTGGCCTATCAATACCCAGTGTAAACACCATACTAATGCCTTTATTACTTACGGCATACATAATAAGCCTATCCATAGCACTGTTAACCTCACTATTGAGCAATTTAACCCTAAGTCCAACAATAAAATTAACAATACCAATACCAATAACGCTAATTTTCATGTTCATGGCCATGGAAATACCCGTATTGGCGTAAGACTTTAAAAGCACTAAGGATCAAACGTAGTTGTGTACGTATCTAAGACCCTAGTGATTGGTAGGTGCTGGAGGTGTGGTAGGAAGATATTTAAGTATGATGATTATTACGTATGTCCCAAATGCCATGCAATATACTGCCCAACATGCGCCAAGAAGGTGTTCTATAAGTGTCCAGCGGATGGAACACCACTAGAGGCTAAGTGACGATGGCAATTCTAACGGGCTTAATGTCCTTCACCAAAGGGCATGGTATTAGAGCACTGAGTATTACAGGTCCTAAGGGATTATTTGTATCTCAGGTAATAAATGGTGTAATGTTAACTGCAGTGATTAATGAGCATGATTACGTGAGACTTGATGACGAAAGATTCGGGAAACTACTATTTGCTTTCTCACCCATTATTAGTAAGGTTATTAAGATGACCGATACCAATTATTACACGTTCCTAGGCAGGTATGTATATTCTGGTGAAAGGTTTACCTATGAGCCGTATGTAGATATAATGAAGACCATAACAATAAGCATTACGAAGAGGAGTGTGAGGATAATATATGGCGAAAATAAGGTAAATCTAAAAAGAACTAAGAAGGGCTACACACCTAGGGAAATGCTTGATACGCTAGGTTATATCATTGAGAAACTACACAGTGGTAATGCTTAAAGCGTATCCTCTTGAATAATCATAATGTCTCAGGGTATAAAGTTTGAGGTAATAGACGTACCAATTCCGGAGGGTACAAATGTAATTGTTGGCCATAGTCACTTCATAAAGACTCTTGAAGATGTATATGAAGCCCTGGTAAATTCGGTACCTAATATAAAGTTTGGATTGGCCTTTTGTGAAGCCTCTGGTAAGAGGTTAATTAGGCATGAAGGTACTGATGATGAATTAAGGAAGTTAGCAATAGATTTATGTGGTAGGATTGCCGCTGGTCACACGTTCGTGATCTACCTAAGAAATGCATGGCCAATAAACGTATTAAATGCATTGAAACATGTGGTCGAGGTCGTGAATATATACGCAGCCACTGCAAACCCTCTCTCTATTATTGTTGCCGAGATAGCTCCTGAAAGGAGGGGTGTGGTTGGTGTTGTTGATGGTCACTCACCACTTGGTGTTGAGGGTGATTCCGATATTAAGGAGCGTAGAGAATTAATTAGGAGGTTTGGTTATAAGCTTTAGGGCATTGAGACTTGGCAACATTAATAATAGAAATCAATCTCTCCCTAAAACTCTCTAACTCCTTCATTAGTTCATTTATTGCCTCCTCAACTAAAGTCCCTGGAGCAGCATCCGAGGGTAGTGATTTCGCCACCTTATCAAGGAACTCCCTAAGGTCAGGCGGTAGTACTGGGTAGGCATTTATTAATTGCCTTGCTACATCATCGTAGTCCCGAATCCTCATCAACTCCCTAATGAAATACCTAATCCTACCCTCTGTATTGTAGTAATCATCAAGTAGATTAACCAGGAAGTCCAAGTCAAGATTCACAGAGCATCCTTTATAATTAAGATCAACGAATCTTAGTAGCGTAATTATGTGCTTAACGCCACGTTCACCAACGGCATGCTTAAACCAACCCTTATTGATTAATTGAGTTACGTAATCCCTAGCCTCAATAACTTCATCAACCACGCAATACCATGATTAATACTCAGTTAAATTCTTATCCATGACTAAGTAATTCAGAAAGAGCCATGTGAGTGCCCTGCGTCAATGCGTAATTTAGGAAGTCCCTAATACCGTCAGGATAACCCTCACTCCTTATGCCCTGGCACATCCCTATTATCAGCATTATGATTACTGTGGTTAGTAATACGGACATCACATTACCAATAAGTCCAAAGGCCACGTTATTCTTACCTTCAAAATCATCAATATAATCCCTAACATCATTATAAACAACTGCATAAACACTATGATCAACCTTAACGGGTTTCAGAAAACTGGGTCTCGCCTGGTCTTTCTCATTACCATAAATAAACTTAACCATATATGTCTCAGAAACGATACCTGCAGCATCAATAACATCATCACCATCACCCTGAGAGGCAAAAAGAACCTCAAAAACATCCTTCATAAAACTCGCGTTAAATATCTTCGATAACGAAACAACAAGAGAAAACCTAGATCCCTTTCCATCCCTTATTAATGACGCCATACCATAAATAACAAAAGAAGCAACGGCATAACTAATCCTAATAACCTCCTTAACAGCACTATCGCTAACATCACCAATTAACGACCTAACAAACTCATCAACAACAGAACTACTCATCAAAATAATTATCGAAAACAGCAAAATAAACCTACCGCCCATATTCAATGAAAAAATTTATTTCCCCATTAAGAAAAACAAGACAGGGACCAGGCCTGGAGGACCTACCCAGTCCTCCCCTGGGCAAAACCCAGGCCGATGGGTTCGGAGGCCGAAACCCGTGCTCTGTGTTGTATGGTAAGCCAAGGACCACCGGTACCTCAATGATAGCCGGTCCCCTGGGGCGTCCACGCCGTAGTCGGTCAACCGTAGGGTTGATCGGCTACGGAACCCGACGAACCGGGTTAGGCCCGGGAGGGAGCGGCCCTAAGTCGGGGTGGGCGCGTTCAGGGGGTTGCCGGTTGGAGAATGGGCCGGTGAAATCCCTGGTTTACCATACAACACAGAGCACGGGGTTGGGTCTCATTCTTAGCCAACTCAGTTGTCTAGTAAGGGGTGCTTTGATTAATTAGTTATGATGCTTATAGATTGAATGCGTAATACATTATTATGCGAAATAAAATCACTGCAATAATAACAATAGGAAGAATAATAAGATGAGTTCTGGATCTAAGCTAAATGATGAAAAATATGGGTTAATTTCCTAGGAAATTACGGATGCTGTTGGGTATCAAAACTAATTACCATTGAATCACCTCCTCGATCTCGTAATCAGTAACCTTATTGCTCCTCAGCATTCTCTCTCTTCTAATTAGTTCCTCCTTCACGTCTATTCCATAGGCCTTGCTTAATATCTTTAATTTCATGCTTCTTTCAATATCTATATCACCTGTGCCTGTTAATACATTCTTAAACTCTATTTCCCCATTATTTATTTCTGGTTCGGCTATGTTGGTGATTATTCTCTTACCGTTCCTTATGGCTGTAAATACAACCGTAGTCAATAACTGTAGATTACCTGGATTGACATTCAGCGGTGGATTTGTTAATCTTATCAGTAATTCCTCAGGTGATGATGCGTGGAATGTTGTTAACATGCCATGTCCAAGTGCTGAGGCTTGGAATAATGCATGAACCTCCTCACCCCTGACCTCACCAACAATTATGTAATCAGGCCTATACCTCACGGCTAGTTTAACTAAGTCAAACATTTCTATTCTAGACTTCTCATCATCGCTCTCCCTAGTGAACATCCTAATCCAGTGCGGATGTGGTAAGCGTATCTCTGGCGTGTCCTCTATCGTCACAATCTTTGAGTACGTGGGTAACTTGCTGGCTATCGCACTTAATAGCGTTGTTTTTCCACTGCTCATTGGGCCAGTAATCATTATGAAGCCCTTAAGCTCGGCAATTAACCATAGGTAGGCAGCCGCACTGGGCTTGAGGGTTTCCTTCAGCATTAGTTCTTCAAGGGTTAGGGGTTGTGGTGGGAACTTCCTTATGCTAAATGTTGGTCCTATGGTTATTTCACCAATAGTACCCGTGAACCTATGCCCTTCAGGAAGTATTGTCTCCAAGTACGGCTTTAATAATGAGATTGATCTCGGCAAGCCCCTCTTACTAATACTCATTATAAAGTCCTTAGCCTCAATCTCTGAATTAAACCTGATATTCGTCACCAACCTAATCCCTGGAAGATCCCTGTGTACAACGGTTATTGGGTGTAACCAATTATTGAGCTCAACTTCCTCAATATTCATGTCTGAGAGTGGTACCGTTATTGGGCCATACCCCTTTAAATCCCTCAATAAGTAATAAACCACTGACTCCACTAATTGCTTACTGCTTGTGTTCCTTATTGCATTATTTACGGCATCAAGTATTGTGGTGTTTCGTTGCCTCATGATTTCAATAACCCTACTCTTTAGGTCTAGGCATTGGGTATCGCACTTCGGCTCCTTCACTATATAATAGTACGTATTTTCCTTAGTGGTTATGGAAACAGGTACCTTAAACGTAAACCCCTCTATGCTGACTGGAACTACGTAATTATCCATCAATTAGAACCTCTCAATTAAAGATATAAGCCACTAACGTGGTTTTAACCGAGGATTATTATAGTTATTTTGACTAACTTATTGCGATATGGCTATACTCTCTGCAGCAACCTCCTGCCCACCATCGGTGTGTCCCTCAATAACGACTATGTACTTATTACCAGTTATGAATTGTGTTGATGATGTACCAACAATACTCGTTGATTGCCCCGGATTTAATTCAGTGTCTATTGTCTGCGTTATTACGGGTGTTTGTGAGTTCTGTGAGTATATTGATATTGAGGTTATTGTTACTGGTGTTGTTCCTATGTTTTCTACGGTTATTGAGTAAACGTTTCCAGCTAATTGCGGATTAACAATGCTTATCTGTGCCTGTGTGGTTAGTACTGAGGTTCTTGATTGGAAGTAATTGTATAGCATTATTGCGGCTACTATTACGAAGACTATCATTAGTATTGTGTATATCGGCCCACTTAGGTCTCCTCTTTTTTGTCTGTTTATTCTTCTTGTATTATTCCTGTAATACATCAGTAGGTTAATCTCAAGTTAATATTTAAGTCACTAATGGTTAATTAAGGCTGCGAAATAACGTACCGTGTGGTGTTTGTTTCGTAGGCCATGCATATTGTGGTGTTGGCAATACAAAAGATATTGCTGACACTGCATTGTTGGTAAGGTATTTGCTCATGAATAATTAAGTAATTACCTGGGACTAGGTATGTATTATTCAGGTCTATTTTCATTGTACTACCCTGACAGTTCATGTATACTTCCCTTAAGTTTATTGCTATGTGACCGTTATTATAAATTACCAAGTATAATTGATTACCTGTACCATTGGTTATTATTACTGCGTCGGGCACGTAAATACTCGCACTAGCCATTTGATCCATGGAATTAACCAACGATATTGCTGTTCCCATATGACTTAACACTATGAATAGGGTGTAGCCTAGGTATATTGATCCTACTAACAGCATTACCTCGGCAATAAGCCTATCCAGCGCCATCTTAAGTACTAATCTCACTCTGATTAATAAGGAGCTACGTTGTTAATTTATGGTGTAAATATTTTTAAATGGTTTAGTTACGCTTTGGTCAATGAGTGCCGAGTCTGCTGTTGAGGCTTGGCAGCCTAGGACATGGATTGGTAGGTTAGTTAAGGAGGGTAAGGTGAAGTCCATTGATGACCTATTCAGACTTAACCTGCCCATTAAGGAGCCTGAGATCATCGACTTCTTTCTGCCAAACCTTAAACATGAAGTTGTTGGTATAAACATTGTGCAGAGACAGACTGACGCTGGTGAGGTTAGTCAGTTCCAGGTGGCTGTGGTTATTGGTAATGAGGATGGTTATGTGGGCGTCGGCATGGGTAAGGGTAAGCAGGTTAACCAGGCCATTGAGAAGGCAACTAGGGAGGCTAAGCTAAACATAGTCCCTGTAAGGAGGGGCTGCGGCTCATGGCACTGCTCATGTGATGAACCCCATAGCATTCCATTTAAGGTTATTGGTAAGAGCGGTAGTGTGGAAATCGTATTAATACCAGCACCTAAGGGTGTTGGTCTCGTCGCTGCTGATTCCGCTAAGGTTGTACTTAGACTAGCTGGCATTAAGGATATCTGGTCATATACCTGGGGCGAGACGAGGACAACGCACAACCTGGTCAAGGCTACATACGATGCCCTGAAGAAGACCTATGCATTCTCCATCTAATCGCAGGAGGGCTAAAGTTTAATAATTATAGGTTTACTGGGCGTTGTTTATGCAGGTTCAGGAAAGTGCCCGGTATAGTAAGGAGGCGCCTTACACACGCATAGCAGTGATAAGGCTTAAGGGATTAGCCGATACACCGCCAGATGTTGAAAGAGCACTTGATCTACTTAGATTAAGGAGGAGGTATACATGCGCAGTGATTGATGAGAGACCATCATACGTGGGAATGCTTAATGTTGTTAAGGACTGGGTCACCTGGGGTGAGATAGACGCCGATACATTGACTGAGTTACTAAGAAGGAGGGGTAGGTTAATTGGCAATAAGCCTCTAACTGATGATTGGGTTAGGAAGTATGGTTGGTCAAGTATTGATGAGTTTGCGCTGGCGTACATAATGGGTGAAGTTAATCAACTCGCATGCCCTGAGAACAAGCCATGGCCTAAATCAGGTAATAAGGTGCTATGCATACCTAAGTTAAAACCGGTCTTTAGGCTTCATCCACCATCAGGAGGCCTTAGGAGCATTAAGAAGGGCTTTAATGAAGGTGGGGATCTGGGTTATAGGGGCATTGCAATTAATGAGTTGATACTTAGGATGCTATAATTTAATCATTAATTTTAACCATAAATTAATAACCCGCGTTATTAATAATTATTGTGTAGGACCTTAATAATTTATTACGTATAGTGCAGGTAAGGTCATAAAATTTATTAAGGGTTTCAATAGTCAATCGTAGTCATGGTTAGGCGATTTGAGAGAAAGTCTAGGAAGTATAGGGGTTCGAGAACCCATGGTTGGGGTAGGGTTGGTCAGCATAGGAAGAGTGGTTCAAGTGGTGGTAGGGGTAAGTCTGGTCTCCATAAACATAAGTGGTCGCTCGTTATGAAGTATGCCGAGGATTCGAGTGGTTATCCGTTCTTTGGTAAGCATGGGTTTAAGCAGCCCGAGGCTATAGTCGCGGCTAGGGTTGGTATTAATGTTGGTGAGCTTGACTCAATGCTTGATGAATTGGTTAACAAGGGCTTGGTGCAGGTAGTTGATGGTAAGTACGTAGTTGATTTATTAAAGATTGGTTTTAATAAATTGCTGGGTAGGGGTAAAGTCAGTAGGCCCATGATTGTTAGGGCTGTTTGGGTTTCGAGGAAGGCTGAGGAGAAGATCAGGGCTGCTGGAGGTTCCGTGGAATTAATACGGGGGGTAGTGCATGGCTAATAGTGAGCGTAGGTTCATTGATGCTGTGGAGCCGATACTGCGTTTCATACCGACTGTACCCAAACCCAGGGAAGCCCTGAGCATGGGTTCAAGGCTATTCTGGACGTTTCTAGCGGTAACTGTTTACCTGCTAATGTCGATAACACCACTTTATGGGTTAAGCCCAGTGACACCATCATTCTTTCTATCACCTGCCATAGCATCCATACTAGGCATAACCTTCGGAACGCTGGCTCAGTTGGGTATAACCCCAATAGTCGTCGCCGGTATAATACTTGAGATACTCGTTTTCTCGGATATGATCAATGTAGATCTTGAGGATCCAGAAGATCAGGCCAAGTTTAATGCGTTACTTAAGCTCCTTGCTATAGTCTTTGGGCTTCTCGAAGCCATAGCCCTAGTAACCAGTGGCCAGTTAATCCCCGTTAATGCCCTTGGTGGAACCCTAATAGTTATTCAGTTGTTAGTGGCCACGGTAATAATAATCTTAATGGATGACATGATATCAAAGGGCTGGGGATTAGGTAGTGGTATATCGCTATTCATCCTCGTAACCATAGTTAAGCAAATGTTCGCAATGGCCTTCTCACCATTCATCTTACCAGGCTCAGTAATACCCTATGGCGCCATACCCGCCCTCGCAGCGGCCATTTACTACGCAATAGGTGGCAAATTAAGTTACTTAATGAGTATACTTTATCAAGTCAATTTCCCAAGTCTAACTGGCTTAATAGCGACAATAGCCCTTGCATTAATTGTATTGTACCTAGAGTTAATGGAGGTTTCAATACCAGTAGCACTCGTGCAGTATAGGGGGTATAGATACTCAGTGCCGTTGAAGCTAATGTACGTATCAGTACTACCCATAATATTCACCGCATACACTGTTTACTTAGTAGGTGAGGGCTTAACACTTCTCTGGAGCGCGTATAACAAGGCGAATACTAACCCATTCCTTAACTGGCTGGCTTGTGCGCACTCGACATCTCTAGGCCTAATACCATGCCCCAACTCACTGCTCTATTACTTCACGGTTGTTCCTAGAAACATAGATGCCACGTATATAGCTGTTCACATAATTATGTACGCCGTACTATCAGTTGTATTCGCAATTGTTTGGGTTAACCTGGCGGGTCTAAGCGCTGAGGATCAGGCAAAGTACATAGTGCAGGGTGGTATGCACATACCAGGCTTTAGACCGAGCACTAAGGTTATCGCTAGGTTTCTCGATAGGTACATTAGGATGTTAACAATAATCAGTGGCTTAATAGTTGGCGTAATTGCAGCCCTTGGCGACATTGCCGGTGTCTTTGGTGGTGGTATTGGCTTAATACTGGTTGTGGAGATAGTGATACAGTACTACTCATTGGCATTGCAGGAGCAGTTATTCGAGATTTACCCAGGCCTTAAGAGGCTCCTTGGTAAGGAATGACCTCATTCCCGCTCTAAAAGACGAGACTTTTAGTTAAAGGTAAATCCTAAACGTGAAAAAGCTTATAAATTAAGGCCATACTTGTAGATTTCGTGGGAGGTAGACAAAGGACAAGTCTATTCATGACGAGTGAGGAAGAGGAGAGGAGACTAGGTAGGGCATTAACTGAGGCGACGGGTTCATCGCAGCAGCAACAGGGTAAGCAGGCTAAGGGAGGTAAGAAGTGAGGTATAAACCATAAGTGATTAGTGATGTTAAAATGAGGGTATTAAGGTTAAAACCAATTATTGATATTGCAATACCCAGTGACTTTCTTGCGGAGTCTCCTGACAATAGGGAGGCAATTAGAAAGATTGGTTATATTGGTAGGGGTGCCGCGATATTCCAGGTAAGTAGGATTATTGTTTATAGGCATAGGCTGGCTGGCGATAGGGATAAGGCTGAGTTCATTGTTAAGAACCTGAGGTATCTATCAACGCCACCATACTTAAGAAAGGACTTGTTTAAACTCGATAGGGATCTTAAGTATGTAGGCTTATTGCCACCGTTAAAGACACCTAATCATGCACCTGAGGGTAAGCCAGAAAGGGGTGAGTATAGGGAGGGTATTGTCATTAAGTGGGATGGTTACTACTCAATTGCCAAGATTGGTGATGGCATTTACGCTAAGGTACCAAGGCCAATGCCACTGGGTACTAGGGTCGTTGTTCAGATTGATGCGCCGACAACAAGGGATGACACTTATAGGGCACATGTTGTTCCAAGAGACCGTCTAAGTATTTATTGGGGATTTGAATCAGAGGTCATGGATGTAAGTAAATTGTTTGATGAATATAGTTATGTGGTTTTAACGGGTAAGGAGGGAATTAGCATTAAGAATGCCATAGAACAAATTAATGACTTTTTAAGTGGGGATAGATTTCTCGTGGTCTTTGGATCACCTTATCATGGAGTTGACGAGATACTTAGGGCTGAGGGCATGGAGAATACATTGAAGAAATATCCATTTATTAATTTCATACCTGGTCAGGGCGTTGAAACCGTGAGGACCGAGGAGGCCGTGATAGCCGTATTATCAATACTAAACCTGATTAGGCACCTGCATGGTTCGTTGCCCTAGTCCAGGGAACTAATAATTTTTAAATAGGGTTGTGACTACGTAGGGCTGAACTATGGGTTTAAAGATTCATAGGCCTAAGCGCGGATCCATGGCTTACTACCCAAGGAAGCGAGCCGAGTCCCTAGTGGCTAAGTTCAGGGTATGGCCAGATCCACGGCCTGGTAAGCCCATGTTGCTTGGTTTCGTGGCGTATAAAGCAGGTATGGCGCATGCCGTGTTCATAGATGATAGGCCAACGAGTCCCTTCTACAGTAAGGAAGTTATTAAGCCAGTCACAATATTGGACTCACCACCAATTAAGGTAATAGCCTTTAAGGCCTACACGTACGATCCCTGGAAAAACCTAAAGTTGAGCCTTGGCGAGGTTTGGATGCCTGATGTGCCTAAGGACATTGCTAGGAAAATACCAACACTTCCAGAGAAGTTTAACAAGGAGGAGATGATGAAGAAGATACTTGATAATGTGGATGTAATTACGGAGATTAGAGCCCTCGTAGCAACACAACCAAGACTTAGTGGCATTGGCAAGAAAACCCCAGAGCTTCTGGAGATACCCATTGGTGGTGTTGATGATATTAATCAATTAATTAAGTATGCTGATTCAATATTGGGTAAGGACATTAATGTAACCGACGTGTTTAATGAGGGTCAATATGTTGATGTCGCCGCAATAACGAAGGGTAAGGGATTACAGGGTGTGGTTAAGAGGTTCAACGTTAAGATATTACCAAAATGGCACAAGCATAGGAAGGGTTATAGGAGGATTGGAGCCATTGGTCCGCAAAACCCAGCTCTGGCCTTCACAACGCCAAGACCTGGTCAAATGGGTCTGCATAAGAGGACGGAGTATAACAAGAGGATACTCAAGATAGGTCTTAATGGTGCTGAGGTAACCCCAAGCTCCGGCTTTCCGCATTATGGTATAGTTAAGGGACCTTACATGGCCCTTGAAGGTTCAGTACCTGGTATTGTTAAGAGACTTGTGACACTTAGGTTCCCAGTAAGACCTAGACCGCCAACATACCCAACTGGTAAGGTTCAAATAGTCTGGTTATCAACACAGCCACTGCAGGGTGCATGAGCATGGTATCCCTAGACATGTCACCATTAATAAGGCCTTTGTATAATGTACCAAGTGTTGTGAAGGTATTCGATATAAATGGTAATGCTATTAATGAAATAGAATTGCCTTCCCAATTCTTCGAACCCATAAGACCTGACTTAATACTCAGGGCCTACATAAGTGCATTGACGGCTAGGCTTCAGCCCAAGGGAACAGATCCAATGGCTGGTAAGAGGACCACGGCAGTGAGTTTTGGTATAGGGCTTGGTATTGCCAGGGTTCCCAGGGTTAAGGGTAGCCTATGGCCAACCGCTAGGTTAGCGCCAAACGTTGTTAAGGGTAGGAGGGCACATCCACCTAAGGTTGAGAAGGTTCTTCATGAGAGGATTAATAAGAGGGAGCGTAGGAAGGCCATTAGGTCCGCCATAGCCGCTACGGCAATAAAGGACCTAGTAATTGCTAGGGGTCATACTGTTGATAAGGTTCCGCAGATACCACTTATTGTCAGTGATGATTTTGAGAGAATTAGTGTTATGGCTGATTTGAAGAAGTCGCTTGAATCATTGGGTCTTTGGGATGATATTGAGAGGGTTGCTGAGAGGATTAGGATTAGGTCTGGTAAGGGTAAGATGAGGGGTAGGAGGTATAAGGAGGGGAAGAGTTTGTTAATTGTTGTTTCATCCACTGATGCATCGATTATTAAGGTGGCAAGGAACCTACCTGGCGTTGATGTTGTTCCTGTGAGAAACTTAGGCGTGCTGTATCTAGCGCCTGGTGGTGTCCCTGGTAGGTTAACACTATGGACCTCGAGTGCTATTGAGGAGTTACGTAAGGGTCTATTTATGGGGTGAGGTGGCATGATCGTGAGGTTCGTACTAACAGAGAAGAGCCTTAGGCTTGCTGAGAGGGAGAATAAGATAACGATTGTTGTTCCTAGGAACACTACTAAGAAGGAGATTAGGGATTATGTGGAGAAGACGTATAATGTTAAGGTGGAGAGTGTGAATACATTAATAACAATGACTGGTGAGAAGAAGGCCTATGTTAAGCTAGCCCCTGAGTACAACGCATACGACCTGCTCAGTCATCTGGGGCTCGTGTAAGTTTAATTTTATCAGTTCGTGGATTCATCTTCATCCAATCAGCACTTAAGTCCCTCTTCATCATTATTAGCCCTTAACTAATTTGTATAAAAGCATTTATAAGCAGGGTTGTCTTATACTCCCGTGTGATGATGCTTCACCTCCCTGACTAATGAGGAATCCTTTAAGTACTGACCTGGTTAATTTTTAATGTCATTAGATAAGATTTATTAGTTCTTATTGATTGCCGATGATGTGGACGTAATTAAGGAGATTGGAGGTGATGATTTGAAGTTCATCTTTATTAGGGATGAACCTACTTTCATATTAGAGGCTCTATACGTTAAGGGCTTTAGTGAGGAGAAGTATAGGAAATTGAGGAAGTATATCAAGGAGAAGCTTAATGAGGAGTTTTCTGGAATTATTACTCTTAATACGGGCAAGGCGTTAACTAAGGTATTACTAGTGGGTGGAGATCAGGTTGGTCAGTCCTTAATCAACGATTTAATAGATAATGAGGCAAGCAAGATAAGTATGTGGGTCTCTAATGGCGTAATTAAGGAATTAGTTGATAAGGTATCGAGTGAGGTGGAGGAGACTAAGAAAATCAGAAAGTCAAGGAGAAAGAGAAGCAGGAGGAAGAGAAGTAAATCTTCTAAGGGTAATAAGGGTAAAAGGAGAAGGTCTAGGAAGAAGAGGTCAAGGAGGGCATGAAACCTTTGTTATTGAAAATAAGTGGAAAAAAGACTTTTTATAGGGGTTATTTCCTACGAAGATAGAATGTCCGCAACACCCTTCGAAAAACCACAAGGCGCAGTAGAGGTACCGCACATAGAGGTTGATGAAGAGACTAAGGAAATAATAAAGGAGATACTGTCACAGATGAAGAATCCGGTTGAGGTCTTATTCTTCACAAGCAATACTTGTGGTAACAGGGACACTAATTGGTGTGTACCAACAGAGGAACTACTGGACTTACTCGCTGAATTAGCACCCCCTGGTAAGTTAATACTGAGGAAGGTAAAATACGAGGAAAACAATGAGACATTCACAAAGTATAATGTTGAACCACAAAGAGTTCCCGTCATATACCTACTGGATGGTGCAATTAAGTACTTAGGCGCGCCGCTCGGTGAGGAAGTTCGAGCATTCATAGAGACCATAGTAAGGATATCCGTCGGTGAAACCAAGTTAAGGCCAAGGACTAAGAAGGGGCTCGAAGCTCTACTAAATTCAAGCAATAGTAAGAAGGTTGAGGTCATGACAGTGGTTACGCCATCATGCCCATACTGCCCATACGCCGTCTTAATGGCTAACATGTTTGCTTATGACAGTAAGGGTAAGGTCGTATCAGTAACTATTGAAGCCTATGAAGAGGGTGATATTGCAGATATGTATCAGGTGACTGCCGTACCGACTGTGGTCCTTAAGAGGGAGGATCAGGACGTTGGTAATGTTGAGTTTATAGGAGTTCCTCCAGAGAGCGACTTATTAAAGAAGGTACTTGATTATAGTGGCGTTAATCTACAGTGAGTTAAAAATACCTTAAAAATATAAATTTTTCATTTCAACGTAAAATGAGACTATGAGGGTATTCTTCGTTACAAGTAATAAGGCTAAGTTTCGTGAGGCATCCCTGGTACTTAAGGAATTCGGCATAGATCTCCTAATTGATACCAATCATAGGAAGGTTGAAATTCAAAGTGATAATCTTGAAGATATCGTTAGCAATGCCCTAAAGGAAATATGCAATGGCAATACTGGTGACTATTTCGTAGTTGAGGATGACGGCCTTTTCATAAATAAACTGAATGGTTTCCCAGGACCGTACTCATCCTATGTCTACAAGACGATAGGGCTTACGGGGATCTTAAAACTAATGAGTGGTGTTGATGATAGGACGGCATACTTCAAATCCGTGGTTGGTCTATGCGGCCCTAAGGCAATTATTAAGCTATTTACTGGTGTTGTGTATGGAAATATAGCTATGGAGCCCAGGGGCTCTGAGGGCTTTGGCTTTGACCCAATATTCATACCGAGTGATTATGACAAAACCTTCGCTGAGTTAGGTATTGACATTAAGAATAGGTTATCCCATAGAGCCAAGGCATTTAGGGCCTTAGGTGATTGGCTATTAAGTATTTTTTAGGTGGTTCATCCTTACTATTATTAATACTGCTTCGTAAAGTAATGCGGCCGCTATTCCTATAAGGATAGCCATTAATAAGTAGCTACTACCTAATGTTTGACTATATCTGCATAGTAGTGATGTGATGGGTCTTGATGGTTGTATTATGTACATAAGTGGTATTGATCTACTGGGCGCAACAATGTAAATCGGTGTTAATGGGGATCCCGTGCTACACACTATATTACCTGTGTAAGCTGTCATATTTAATATGACTATTACAGAGCTTATGCTTGTGCCGTACACTACCACTGTATTTGTGCTACTGGTTGTCATTGGCGAAGACCCTGTGTATGATATTATCTCAATAAAATGATTTGCCTTTACAATAGTATTGCTATAATTAGTTGATGGATTACTTATTGTGATATTTGATGAACCACAAATTATTGAATTACGGTTCATTACAACTACGTTTATGTCATTAATTGGTATTAACTTATTCGTTAAGTTCATTGTTATTTCAAGGTTATAATTATTACTAAGTGTGGCATCTATGATCACTGTGTTATTTTGTATTGTTGGTGTGATTGACGTGATAGACACGGTATATGGGTTCACCTTGCATTTTTCCAGGGCTTCTCTAATACCATTATTTATTTGGCTTGTGACCACGCCGGCTTCTGCATGGGTTATTGTTATGTTCATCAAAAGAACTAGGGTCACTCCGAGCAGTAATACCATGGGCGATAGACTATGCTTATTCATCACTTGAGGAAATAGATGTTGGGTTTTATTTTAGTTTTCCTTTAGGGGTCTTCGTAACTTTCCACGTCTATTATTGATGTAATTAGTCCCTCCTTCTTCATATTTAGTAATGTCCTTACTAGGTGCGTCCTAAGTATCTTTGCTCCACAATACGTGCAATACGGCTTTCCATTGATCAAAACAGTTACCTTAACCGAACCACATGCACTGCACTTAAGCATTGTTATTGATTGATAACTAATCAATATTAGGTTTACGCCACCGCAAAAAATAATATTTATGAAATACTATGTACCCTTTATTTATAAGTTTCGTGGTTTTGACTTTCACTTTAACTGAAGCAAATGGTTTAAAATGGGTAGGGCCCATGGTGTTAATTGTATAGTGTTGGTACAATGAATAGCCATAGTGCTGAAGTTTCTGTATCTGTCAAGGAGTTAGATGATGTTTATAAGTTACTTCATCCTATAATTCAATCGGCACTTGTTGAGAGGGGTTTCCTAAGGGCTACGGAGCCCCAGAAATCGGCTATTCCAAGGATACTTAATGGTCGTAATGTACTAATAATAGCACCAACAGGTAGTGGTAAGACGGAGGCCGCGGTACTGCCCGTACTCTCAATGTTTAGGTGGGGTATGGATAAGGGCGAATTTATTGATAAGGGTATATACATACTCTACGTTACGCCACTTAGGGCGTTAAATAGGGACCTGCTTGATAGGCTTGTTTGGTGGGGTGAGAAAATCGGTGTTAAGGTTGGTGTTAGGCATGGGGATACTGATCAGAGTGATAGGGTTAAGCAAAGTAGGGATCCGCCGCAGATGCTCATAACAACTCCCGAAACACTCCAAGCAATTCTAGCTGGTAAGAGGTTGAGGGAGCATTTAACAAAGCTTAAGTGGATAATAGTGGATGAAATTCATGAGTTTGCCGAGGATAAGAGAGGCACACAACTGGCCTTAACCCTTGAGAGGATTAAGTGGTTGATTGGTAGGAAGCCTCAGATAATTGGTTTGTCAGCAACAGTTGGCAGTCCTGAGGAGGTTGCAAAATTCCTCGTCGGTAATGACGATGAGTGTGACATAGTACAGTCAAGTATTGTTAGGGAGATGCAGCTGGATGTGGTTCGTCCAGAAACTACGAGTGAGGATGAGGAGGTAGCTAAGAACGTTTATTTATACCCAGATGCAATCGCAAGACTTAGGCTCATTAGGGACTTAGTGAGTAAGAATGGCGCTACAATAGTTTTTGTGAATACACGATCAATGGCCGAGCTATTAATGTATAGATTTGCCATGCTTGGTTATGATTCCGTAGGTATACACCATAGTTCCTTGTCTAAGGTTTCGAGAATAACCACGGAGAGGGCCTTTAAGGACGGTAAGTTGAAGGCCGTAATAGCCACGTCGAGTCTTGAGCTTGGTATTGATATTGGTCGTGTGGATTTCGTAATCCAATACTTATCGCCTCACCAAGTGGTTAGGCTTGTTCAGAGGATTGGTAGGAGCGGTCATAGGCTTGATAAGGTACCAAGGGGTGTTGTAATAACTGAGGATCTAAATGATACGCTTGAGGCTGTGGCAATAATTAATAGGGCTAAGTCTGGGCTTCTTGAGGCTACGCAAATACCTGATAAGCCCTATGACGTGCTTGTTCATCAAATAGTTAGCCTATTAATGATTAAGAATAGGTGGCCCATTGATGAACTCTATGATTTAATAAGTAGGGCTTACCCATACAGGAAGTTATCAGTTGAGGAGCTTAAGGGTGTATTGAGGTTCATGAGTGAGGTCCTCAACCCAAGGCTTGCATACTTCATTGAGGATGAGGGAGTCGTACTTAAGCCAAGTGGTTTCAGGGCTAGGAGGGAAATGTATAGATATTTCTTTAGCCAAATGTCCATGATACCTGACGAGAAGCATTACCTGGTGATTAACCAAGCCAATGAGGAACCCATTGGAGTACTTGATGAGGCTTTTGTGGCTGAGTATGGGGAGCCCGGCGTAAAATTCGTGTTTAGAGGTGGTGTTTGGGTTTTGCAGAAAATTGTTGGTGAAACTATCTATGTAGCCCCTGCTAAGGATACTGTTGGTGCGATACCATCGTGGGTTGGTGAGGAGATTCCAGTACCCTTTGAGGTCGCGCAGGATGTTGGTAGTATTAAGGAGGAGATAAGTAATTACATTACTAAGGTTGGTCCTGAAGCGACCAGTGAGGTCTTCGCAACGAAGCTAGGCATTTCTAGGGATACTATTAAGTATGTTATTGATAGGGTCATGGAGCATCTTGAAAGTGGTGTTCCAATGCCATCGCATAGGCTCATTCTTCTTGAGCGTGTTGGTGATTTAATAATATTGTATACGCATGGTGGTACGTTAGTTAACAGGACAATAGCCAGAATACTTGGTGAGGTACTTACTGAGAGACTTGGTTATCCAGTTGGTGTTCAGCAGGATGCCTATGCCGTTATCCTACAATTGCCAAGGCCTGGTATTGACACAACACTAATTGTACACACAATAATGGATATAGCTAACATGGATGATAAGGTTTTCATTGACTATGCAATGAGGGCGATAACAAGGACTGGTATTTTCAAGAGAAAGTTTGTTCATGTTGCCCGGAGATTCAATGTTATTAGGAAAGACAGGGAATTAAGTGACTTAGCGATAACGAACCTTGTAGAGCTTTATAGAGGGTCGCCGGTATTTACGGAAACCCTTAAGGAGGTATTAACGAGGGACTTCGACCTGGATAATACGTACTTATTCCTAAAGTCATTAGCTAATGGTGAGAGGAAGTTAATAACGATGGAAAGGAGTGAGTTTAGCCCAATGAGTAGGGAGATCGTGGATAAGATAAGCCATAGACTAGAGGTAATGGCGCCGGAAAGACTCGACAAGTTGGTTAGGGAGAGTGTTAAGGCTAGGCTACTAAATGAATCAATGACCTTAGTATGCCTTAACTGTGGTTGGGTTGGTTCAGCTAGGAACAAAGACCTGCCAGAAAAACCCAAGTGCCCCAGGTGTGGTTCGGAAAGACTTGGCGCGTTAAAGATTGATGAAGAGAAGATTAGGCAGATTGTGGAGAGGTGGAGAGAAGGTAGGGCTAAGTCTGATGACAATGAGTTAATTCAGTACATAGGTAAGACGGCAGAGCTAGTTAGTAAGCATGGTAAATTAGCAGTATTGGCATTGTCAAGTAGGGTTAGGATTGATGATATTGAGGAGTTCCTGCCAAAGATAAATGACGTTGATAAGTTGGTGCTCGTAATTCATGAGTTGGAAAAGAGAGAGTTAAGGAGGAGGTTCATGGAGTGATGCGTCATAAACAGCCTTAATCAATGAAATCTCCATTTCATTAATGCTAGACCTCCTTAATTCCACAAATCTTCTGTAAACCTCAATAACCTTATCAATCCTAAACCTCTCACAGTCATTATTTATGCACATATTAAATGGTGGTATATTATTCCGGACAAAACCAACAACACTACTTCCCTGCCCAATGTACTTGCCGCTCATTATTGATGTATTAATCCCAACCTTAACCCAATCACCAATTATTGAGCCAAGCTTAATCATGCCCGTATCAATACCCATATACCTAATATCACCAATAGTGTTTTTCAAATTAGACGTTACAGAACCAGCTCCGATATTCACCCACCTACTCACGTAAGAATCACCTAAGTAACTAAAGTGTTCCTTAAGGCTGTTCACGTCCATTATTGAATTCTTAATCTCACCACCAACGGCATTATTCATGTATAGAACAGTGCCTTCCCTAATGTATGCATGGGGCAATACCCTAGAACCAGGTCCTAGTAATGAAGGACCCTTAACATAGGACAGGGGTTCTACTGTGGAGTTTATTGTTATTACATCACCAGCCCTTTCATCAATAATTGCATTACTTGAAATATCGGAATCCAGGTTCTTACTACCAAGCAACTTTATTAAATACTTGGAATTACTGCGGAGTAACTCCGTGTTCCACTTAATTACTGACCAAATACCATTATTCATTAGCAAATCACAATTATTAATTACGTCCCTATTCGTCTCATTACCTCTATCATTCACGACATTAATTAATACCCTATCGTCACACCTAACCTCAGTCCCTGCACTAACATTTCTTAATATTTTATTTAATGTGTCTATTTGTGGAACTAATGATGTGTGAATTATGAGGGATGGGCCATTAATATCCTCAATACTATCTAAGTACCTTATTGAGTACTTCATGTTGAGCCTTGTCAGTAGTGACTCGGCAATTCCTCGCCAATACTTTGCTAAGTAATTGCGGGTTATTACGTAGATATTAGCATCATACCCTAGACTCATGAGCCACAGTACTATATGTTCATAGTAACGAAGACCACCTATTACTATGTCACTAAGCGGTGTACTAATTGATATGGGATAATAATTCCTGTACCTGTCCTCAATGATTATGACATTATCAAATTGCACAATTAATGCTATAGCCATGATTATTAAGGTTTATTCATACTATTCTTCTCAAGTACTAATTCAAGGTACGTCTTTCTCTCAATCCAATCCCTCCTAAGTCCTAGCTTATCACCAAGCTGAAGAACTTCCTCCGTAGCCTTATTTATTAATTCCCTATCATTTACCATAGTCTCAACCTCAACGAAATTCCCCAAGCCCTCAACAATGTCTATGTATATCGTAAAATTCTCATAATTATAAATATCCCTCCTCTTAATAACCCTAGCAACCTCCTTAAAATCAAGTCTCCTAAGGATTTCTAGAAGGCTTTCGAGGTCATTAACGGTTACGCTCAGCTCCTCACGTGTCTTCCCAATACCACCAATACGAGGCCCTTTATACGTTAGTACTACAGTACCATCACCATAAATCCTAACCCTGAGCGCCTCATCGGTCTTCGCAAAATCCCTTATTGGACTGTTGAAATAGATATCAGTTTCCTCAGTATGTTCGAGAAATTTAGCGTTTAATGCCTTCAATTTCTCCTTAATTGCATCGTGACCAGGAACCCTATACTTAACCTCGACTTCAAACACGGCATGTCTATAATACATACATTTTTAAAGTATGCGTTAAATCTATTGTTTAATCAAATTATTAAACAATAAACGATAATAGTGAACAGAGGATTTATAAATTATTTAAAATAACTATTATAATGATGAGTAAGGAATACCAAGTCTTTGTTAGGGAGTCCACGGGCTTGGTTAAGTCGGCTGGTTTTTGGGATGCTGTTTCAATAAATATTGCCAACATGTCCATTGGTGCCGCCTTAGCTACTGTCGGTTTTACTTTGGCTGCCTTACCAACTGTGGCTGGCGCGAATCTTGTTTATGCCTCATTAATAGCCGCATTATTCGCGATACCCCAGGTCATCGTATACTCAACGCTAATTAGACACATACCAAGGGTAGGTGGGGACTATGTATGGCTAGGTAGAGCCCTAGGATCAAAACTAGCATGGTTAACAAACGGTCTTGTTTTTGGCTTCATAATAGAGAGCTTAACGTACTATGCATTAATAGCATTTGCAGCAGTTTTTCAACTGGAATCTGTATTACCAATACTTGGTGTTAATGTTTCATTAACGCCAATTCAGGAGGTTGGCATAGGCATAGCCTTCTTTGCGGTGATCGTGCTTGCAAACATCCTAGGAACCAAGTATGGTATTAAGTTAATGACCGCGCTAACCACAGTATCACTACTTGGGTTGATAATCGCCATGGCAATACTCTTCATTATGCCCAAGACGCAGGTTATTAATGCGGTATCCTCATTACTACCAACTGGTTATACATACATGAGTGTAACCCATAGTTATTCTGGGCCTTTCTTCTCCATGAATGCAATACTAATGCTACTACCATTCTTCGCAATATACGTCTACCCCTGGTTACAAGCAGGACCGGCAATCGCCTCCGAGATAAAGGGTAAAAACGCACTTCACTGGAACGTGCCTATGGCATTCCTATTCTCATTAGTGTTCCTAACCCTCGGGTTTGAGGCAATGTACTACTCACTGGGCTTCAATTTCGTGACTGCTGCATTGTCTAACCCCAACCTCAATGGCATTATTAATTTCTGGACTGTGGCAATGGTTGCCTCACACAATGCAGCGCTAAGTTGGTTTATAGGCATTGCATCTGTTGTTTGGTACTTGGCGGTTTTAGCCTACGGTGCTATTGTTGTCGTTAGGTATTGGTTTGCCCTTGCCTTTGATAGGGTTTGGCCTAGCTTCTTTGCCTACGTAAGCCCTAGGTTTGGAACACCAATATACGCACATACATTTGACCTGGTGGTAACGGCGGTGTTAATAGCCGCAGCTGGTTTCCTCTATAATACATTTACGGCATTGTACGGTGCCGTTGTTGAGGCAATAATATACTATATGGTCGTTGGCATCGCCGCCATCATAATAGCAACACTTAGATACTCATCATTCAATATGGGTAGTAGGTCCAGGGCAATCTTAACAATATTTGGTGTATTGATGGTGGGTGTAATGGCATACATAACATATGAATTCCTAGCCTACCCACAGATTTGGGGTGGTAATTGGCTGGCCTACGGAGTAGAACTCGGCGCAGTAATACTCGGTATAGTGGTGTACCTATTGTCACGCTATGTTAATCTTAGGAAATACGGCATTGACATATCTGTGGCATATACCGAGATACCGCCAGAGTGATTATAGTTTATTTAAAAATGAAAGTTATTATCAATTATCAGATAAAAAATAAAACTTTAATACAGGCAAAAATCGGTTCAAGCGTATGGCAAGCACAACCGTTTGGTTAGTCGTTGGATTAATAGTGGGTCTTGTGGTTGGTATAGCGATTGGTTATGCAGTAATGCCGCCTAAGGTTGTTACTAAGACAGTTACTGTTACTAAATACGTTAATGTAACCACCACAACTAATGTAACTACCCCCGTCACTACTACGACTACGGTATCAACGGCACCCTTTGCAGTTGGTGCTGCTGGTACACTAAAGTTTGCCTTTGGTGATATACTTAATGTTATGCAGAGCATGTATCCAAGCATAACGATAGCCCCTGCCATGTTTAAGGGCAGTGGTGAGGTTGCTCATACTGAGGCAACTACTCAGCAATTCAGTGTTGTGGCTTCTGCGGACACTACGACAATACCTTCTGTACTATTCCCCAACTACACTAATTATGAGATAGCCTTTGGAATCACACAAATGGTCATAATAGTTGACCTAAACACCACTGCTGGTCAGGAGGTTTATCAACTATGGCAACAGGCTCAGTCGTATCCACCATTATCTGCACAGTATAACGAGACCTGGCAGAAAATATGGCAGATAATAGCCCTTAACTCAAGCACTGTAGTTGGTGTTTCAAACCCATTCACGGATCCATCTGGTTACCAAGCACAGTGTGTCGTTAAGCTCGCAGGACTTGCTTTCTTTAATAATGCATCGTACCTCTACAACGCCATTTATGGAAACCCAAGTAAGTACATGATGAGGAATACAGAGATAGACCTACTAACACTAATGACCTCTGGGCAGGTGGACTTCATATTATCAGCCTACGAGAGCAATGCAATACCACAAACGCAGACTTATCACAATACCGTATTCATAACATTACCGCCTTTCATAAACCTCGGTAATCTAAGTTACGTCAATTATTACCACCAGGTTAGTGTTACCTGGACCGAGAATGGCGTCACAAAGACCTTTGCATGCAATCCAGTGGTTTACACAATAACAATACCATTCCAGGCACCAAATAAGCAGGCTGCTGAATACTTCCTATTACTGCTCTATAGTCCAATTGGTCAGAAGATACTTGAGGAGAATGGTATTGTACCCATAATACCCGGTATTGTATATGGTAATTACAGCGCTGTGCCTAATGCAATTAAACCCTTTGTTGCGCCCCTAAGCCAGTACCCACAGTATGCATCCATATTCCCAAGCCAAGGCTAAGGGAATTAAAGGTATGCATTCATTAAAATCAAACATACCCATAATCCTAATCCTACTAATCTCCGTATTTATTTTCTCAATTCTCATAATATACCCACTAGCCCTACTTATAGTGCTTGGTTTCCCATTGATACCTAAGGCTTTATCCGTGATGAGTTTCATACAGGCCATTGAGGTTACTGTGACCATGTCAACACTATCAGCCTTAATAGCCATAATCATGGGGACACCAATAGCCTACGTAATGGCTCGATACAACTTCCACCTAAAGAGTATTGTTGATGCTGTGATTGACATACCAATAATGATACCACATATAATAGTTGGAATAATGGTTGTATTGGCCTTCGCATCATACTACGGACTTGGCCCTATCCTGAAGGCGCACGGTATTAACTTCATAAATACGCTTTGGGGGGCCACAACTGCCGTGGCTTTCCTCTCATCGACATACTACATAAGAGTTGTTGAGTCATCAATTGTAATGATAAATCCTGAGATGGAGGCTGTCGCAAGAACACTGGGTGCAAGTCCACTAAGAGTCTTCACTTCAGTAATACTCCCGAGAATCTGGAGGTCGATGGCGACCGGCGCCATTTTGTCATGGGCAAGATCGGTCTCTGAGGCTGGTGCCCTGTTTATTGTTGCATACTATGTACTATTTGGTAAGAATCTTGTTTACCCAGCCTCTGTCTATATCTATGAGAGTTACGTAGGTATTGGTTTAGTAAATGCCGTGGAGTTTTCAGCGGCTCTTGTCGCGGTTATTCTCGTAATTTTCGTAATCTACAGGGTCTTAATTAGTATAGGTGGTGGTCATGCCTAACATGGTTGAGTTGAGAGGGGTTGTCACAAGGCTTAGATACTTTACCCTAGGCCCCATAAGTACTGTATTTGGGCGTGAGACGTATAATGTGGTTCTTGGGCCAACAGGATCAGGTAAGAGCACATTGCTTAAGGTAATTGCAGGTATTTATAGGGCTAGTATGGGTAATATATTGATTGATAGTGTTGATGTGACTAGGGAGCCGCCAGAGTCCCGTAATGTGTCGTATGTGCCACAGGGATACGCGGTCTTTGACCATATGACTGTTTATGAGAATATTGAGTATGGGCTTAGATTTAGAGGTGTGCCAAGGCAGGATAGGCGTAGGCTTATTCAGGAGATTGCTAAGGACTTAGGTATTGATTATTTGCTCAATAGGAGGGCAGTTAATTTAAGTGGTGGTGAGCAGCAGAGGGTTGCGTTGGCTAGGGCGCTCGTTATTAGACCTAAAGTCCTACTACTGGATGAGCCTCTCTCAATGCTTGATAGAGAGACTAGGGATAGGATAATGATTATGCTGAGGGAATTGCCTGGGAGGTATGGTATTACGGTAATTCACGTGACTCATGATTGGGATGAGGCATACTCACTGGCTGATAAGGTATTTATTATGAGGGAGGGCAGGATAATAGAGGAGGGAAATCCTGAGCAGGTATTTAATAAACCAAGCAGGGTTTTCACAGCTAAATTCCTCGGTTTTCAAAACATAATCAGAGGTATTGCGGAGGGCAGTATCGTTAGGCTTAGTAATGAGATTGAGTTACGTATTGATGAGTACGTTGATGGTGAGGTTTATGTTTGTGTACGGCCGGAATGGATTAGGGTCGCTAGGGATGAAGGTGTTAATATTGATGGTCATAATGTGCTTAGGGGTGTTGTTAATGAGGTAATTAGGAGTAGATTTGGGTATCAATTATTGGTTTCGATAGGTAATAACCTGTCTTTAACGGCAATATCGAGTAGTGTCTTCAAGCCTGGCGATAAGGTTTTACTTTTAATACCTAGGGAAAGTGTTCATGTAATTAAGGATTGAATTAATGAATCTGTATTCAGTTGAATATTTTTCATATAATTTCTATATTGATCAATTGCCGAATTCATATTCAGAAATCAATATAAATCCTTAAGTTGTGCATTTCGCGATGAGCGAGGAGTCAAGTAAATGGTTTAAGATAGCCATTGAAGCATCAAGAAGGTATGGGGGGAAGATAATGATATTACCGAAGGTACCCGTTAGGAGTTTACAGGATTTCTCAATATGGTACACGCCGGGTGTCGCTGCGGTTTCAAAGGAGATAAATGCGGATGTTGATAAATCCTTTGAGTACACATGGAGGTGGAACGCAATTGCGATTTTAACTGATGGTAGTAGGGTACTTGGGCTTGGCAATGTTGGTCCAGAGGCGGCGATGCCAGTCATGGAGGGCAAATCGCTCCTCTTTAAGTACCTTGGCGGTGTTGATGCAGTACCATTACCTGTAAGGGTTAAGACGCAGGACGATATTGTTAATATTGGTAAGACAATAGAACCTGCCTTCGGTGGTATTAACCTAGAGGATATTGAGTCACCAAAGTGTTTCTACATACTCGAGAAATTAAGGGAGGAGCTGAAGATTGCTGTTTGGCATGATGATCAACAGGGAACAGCCGGTGCAATATTGGCCGGTCTAATAAATGCCTTTAAGGTCGTTGGTAAGAAGATCGAGGATTCAACAATAGCATTCATAGGCGCTGGTGCATCGAACATAGCCGCTGCCAGGGTATTGATTAAGTACGGTGTTAAGCCAGGTAATATAATACTCGTTGATAGTAAGGGAATACTACACCCTGAGAGAGAGGACATGGATAAACTAATGCTTACTAATCCCTGGAAGTATGACTTAGCAATAAAGACTAATGCTGAGAGGAGGAAGGGCGGTATTAAGGAGGCTCTTGTAGGGATAGATGCCGTGGTTGCCGCATCTGTTCAGGGACCCGGCGTGATTAAGAAGGAGTGGGTTAGGTCAATGAATAAGGACCCAATAGTCTTTGCCCTAGCAAACCCAATACCGGAGATCTGGCCTTGGGAGGCTAAGGAGGCTGGTGCTAAGGTTGTGGCTACAGGTAGGAGCGACTTCCCTAATCAAGTGAATAATTCCCTGGTGTTTCCAGGCGTTTTCAGAGGTTCGCTGGATGCTAGGGTTAGGACGATAACTGATGAAATGATAATAGCCGCTGCTCAGGAAATAGCGAATTTCGTTGGTGATAAATTGAGTGAGGACAAGATACTACCGACGATGGAGGAGTGGGACTTCTACCCAAGAGTTGCTGCTGCTGTTGCTGTTAAGGCTGCTGAACTGGGTGTTGCTAGGAGGTCCTTAACCTGGAAGGAGGAGTATGAGAGAGCTAAGGAAGTTATTGCTAGTGCTAGGTTAATGATTGAGACCTTATTTGGTAAGGGATTAATAAAGGACTTACTGAGTGACATGACTTAAATTATACTGAGTCCTTAATCTGTTCAAGTAATGAAATTACCTGCCAGAAAATAACCCTACTAAAAAGTGGCATGTTTGGGTCCGCCAATGCATCATCGAGTATACTAATAACCGTTGAAGCCTTTAGGCCTGGGCTCATGTTTGGGTCCATTAATATCCTAACAGCCTCACTGGCGGCCCTTCTAATATTTCTAGGTATACCCATGTCCTGAACAACCCTCGTTAGGTAATATAGGGCCTGCTTTATTCTCTCGTCCGTTTCATCCTTACTCAATCCAGGTGTTTGTCTACTTGACATGGTCATCACCAAAGAAGGTCTTTTGTGCTGAACAATCGTTGATAACTAATATAAAAACATTTTCTTTGATTAATTCATTAATTACTCTATAGCATTCATGTTTTTTCAGGGTTTAAGTATGCATGAATTATTTACGCTTTTATGATCATCATCATGGTTAATTGATCTCTAAATAGGTATGTGGAAAAGATAATTATGTAAAGTGGTTATGTGCGTTATGAATATTTTTATAACAAGCGAATGTTTTTTAAATGAGTTCACTGGGTACTTCATTGATGTCAATAACCGAGGAGATAGACCAGACCGATATTGAAATTTTAAAGATGTTGCAGGATGATTGCAGGATAACCCTCGATGAAATGGCTAATAAGCTGAAGATTTCAAAATCAACGGTTTACTATAGGATTAAGAAGCTTGAGAGACTTGGCATAATACTTGGCTGTCACGCCAAGTTAAGCCCTGAGAAAATGGGTAAGGATTATGTGGCTGTGGTATTAGTTAAGGCTAGGTACGGTCCTGGTTACCACGAGAAGGTTGGCCAAAAGTTGGCGAGTATTGGTGGCGTGACTATTGTTTATTACATATTTGGTGAGTGGGACTTTGTATTGCAGGTTAGGGCTAGTGGTAAGGATGAGATTCTTAGGATACTTGAGCAGATAATGAATATGGAGGAGGTTGAGAGAACATCAACATTGATAGTGGCTAAGGTCATTAAGGAGGATCCAAGATTACCCATCTAAAAGGAAAGGATTAACTACGTAGTTGCTTTAAATTAATTCATGAAGAGTAAGTTTAAGATATTTGTTCTTTACTAACTTAATAATGGAATTAACATTCTGGTTATTGGACGTAACATATGGTGTTGTCGGTAACGCACCAGAGCTTAGATTATTTGGTATTACTAACGATGATAAAAGGGTTCTTGTTCTTGATAGATCCTTTCGACCTTACTTCTATGTATTACCGTCAGGCGATGTCAATAATGTATTCACTAACGTTAAGCGTAAGTTGGAGGGTAAGGTATTGAATGTGGAGATTGTTAAGCGTAGGTTATTTAGTAATGAGGTTGATGCTATTAAGGTAATTGCGACAATTCCTGAGAAGGTTAGGGAACTTAGGGAACTCGCTGCTGAGGTTCCAGGTGTCGAGGATGTACTTGAGGCCGACATTAGGTTCTCACAGAGGTACTTACTGGATATGGGTATTAAGCCGAGCAATTGGGTTGTTGTTGATCAGTGTGAGGAAACTAAGGGTAATTACCAGGTTGACCTGGTTTGTCTTGCTAAAACAAGGCCTAGGATGATTGAAGAACATAAATTACCTAGTTTCAAGATCCTTGCATTTGATATTGAGGTTTACAACCCAAGGGGTATGCCAAATCCTGACAGGGACCCCGTGATAATAATATCAACGATGACCAAAGAGGATGGTGTTAAAATGTTTGTGGTGAATGATGATAAGAACGATGCTAAAATAATTAGGGAATTCCTAGATTACTTTAAGAGGTACGACCCTGATGTTGTGGTTGGTTATAATAATAATGGTTTTGATTGGCCTTACCTAGTTAATAGATCCTCGAGAATCGGCGTTAGGCTGGCCCTATCCAGGATGAGTAATCCACCTGAACCCAGCGTTTATGGCCACTGGTCAATAATTGGCAGAGCAAATGTCGACCTATATAACTTCATTGAGGAGGTTGGTGAGATAAAGGTGAAAAGTCTTGATAGAGCTGCGGAGTTTTTTGGAATAATGAAGAGGGATGAACGTGTTTTAATACCTGGCCACAGAATACATGAGTACTGGGATGATAAGTCTAAGCGTGATCAACTACTTAAGTATGCCAGGGATGATGTGGTCAGTACTTACGGCTTAGCTGAGAAACTTCTTCCATTTGCTATTCAATTATCCTCAATATCAGGGCTTCCACTGGATCAAGTAGGTGCGGCTAGTGTGGGTGCTAGGGTTGAGTGGATGATATTTTATGAGGCTGTTAAGAGAGGCGAGTTAGCGCCTAATCGTGAGGAGAGACCCTACGAGACCTATAAGGGCGCTGTCGTGCTTGAGCCAAGGCCTGGTCTTCATGAGGACATTGCCGTGATAGACTTCTCAAGCATGTACCCGAGCATCATGATGAAGTATAATGTTTCACCAGATACGCTAGTACTTGGGGATTGTGATGATTGCCACGTAGCGCCTGAGGTTAATTACAAGTTTAGAAAGTCACCCGAGGGATTATATCCAGGTTTACTTAGGATGTTAGTTGAAAGTAGACGTAAAGTAAGGGAGTTAATGAAGAAATATCCAGAGAATAGTCCTGAGTGGACCCTTTTGAACGAGAGACAGAGGGCGCTTAAGGTTATGGCTAATGCCATGTACGGATACTGTGGTTGGTTGGGGGCTAGGTGGTATAGGCGTGAGGTCGCCGAGGCTGTCACGGCATGGGGCAGAAACTTGCTCAAGACTGTTATTGAGAAGGCTAAATCCCTGAGCCTTCCAATTATTTATGGTGATACTGACAGCCTATTTGTTAGGAATATCAGTGATAAGGTTGATGCATTAATTAACTACATAAATAATGAGCTTGGATTTGATGTAAAGGTTGATAAGGTGTATAGGAGGGTTTTGTTCACGGAGGCTAAGAAGAGGTATGTTGGTTTAACAATCGATGGTGAGATAGACATTGTTGGTTTTGAGGCCGCTAGAGGCGACTGGGCTGAGATTGCTAAGGATGTTCAGGAAAGCGTCGCCGAGATAGTGCTAACAACGGGTGATGTTAGTAAGGCGGTTTCTTATGTTAAGTCCATAATTGATAAGGTTAAGGCGTATCAATTCGATATTGATGATGTAATCATTTGGAAGACACTTGATAAGTCGTTGAATGAGTATAAGGTTTTGACGCCGCATGTTGCTGCGGCTAAGCAGTTGGTGGAGGCTGGTTATAAGGTTGGTAAGGGTGACATGATTGGTTACGTAGTTGTTAAGGGTGGAGGCGCCAAGTTGGCTTATAAGGTTAAGCCATACATACTTGTTAAGGATATTAGGGAGATTGATGTTGATTACTATGTTGAGAAGCAGATAGTTCCTGCCGCTATGAGGATACTCGAGGTTTTGGGGATTAAGGAGTCACAGCTTATGGAGGGTAAGGCAGGTAAATCAATACTTGACTACTTCTCATAACTTATGAAAATATTTAACTAGGATTATTTTACTTAAGGTTCTCATTGCTTGGTTTCAGTATTTACCTTACTTAGGTACTCATCTATGGTTAGTATTAGCATGTCAGTGGGTACCTTCGTTATGTTGCCCACTCTCGACATAATTAGTAACTTGACGCCTTTGCTTGATGCAACATCCACCAGGCGTTGTGTGCAGACGCCATCAAACACAACGGCATATGCATTGGGTAATTGCTGCAGTGTATCAACAAGGTCTCTCACGGGTATCCTCTTTACCTCAGTCCAGTGGTCATCATATATTACTGCCTCTAGGGTTCCGCTCAATTTCTTCATCTCATCAATAATATTCTGAGGCAATTGAGGTAATTCAAGGCTTGCCTGCTGAGGCTGAGGTGCTGGTTGTGGAGTGGTAGCTTGTACCGGAGTTACTGCTTGCGCCTGCTGTGGCTGTGGTGTTACTTGAACTTTCTCGGTTTGTTGCGGTTGTTCCTGAATTGGAACTTCTATTGCCTGTGCCTGTGGTATTTCCTGTTGTGTCTGTGCTTGTCTTGCTTCCTCAATCATCTTCCTTTCTTTCTTCTCAAGGCTCGCTAGGTACTCCTCAGCAGGTACCTTATTTCTAAGTGCCTTTGTTATTTCCTTAGCCGTTAATTGTTCAACCTCCTTACCAGGCGGCGCCTTAGCTATGTAATCAATATCAGCATACTTAAGCAACTCCTTAAGTAGCATTTCACCACCTCTATCTCCATCAACAAAGGCGATTGTGGTCTTTTTCTTACTTAATTCAATCACGGTTTTCGGAACACCACCGCTTGATCCTCCAAGGCCTATTACGTTCTTAAACCCATGCTTAACTAGATTAAGTACGTCTGCTCTACCTTCAACAATTATTACTGTATCAGCCTTATCCACTTCAGACCCTGCAGGTAATTTTTCTGGTCCATACTCAATAACCTCGGTTTCCCTAATGTTCTCCATAAACTTCGTAATCAACTCCTTAGTATCGGGTAATGCCTCATGCTCAACAAGCTTAAGCAACTCCCTAGCCCTATCAAAGATCCTCTTCCTCTTCTCCTCCCTGAGATCCTTAATCTCAACCACCTGAACCTTAGCGTTGTAAGGCCCTACCTTATCCACAGTCTCTATCATTGCAGCCACAAGGGCAGTTTCATACCTATCCAGGTTCGATGGTATGTAGACCTTACCAACGGTCTTATCACCCTTATACTCGGTCTCAACCTCTATCCTGCCAATCCTGCCATTCATTTGAAGTTCCCTCAAATCAAGTTCATTGCCTAAAAGTCCCTCTGTTTGGCTGAATAATGCGCCTATTATGTCGTACTTCTCCACAGTTCCCTGAACCTCCACATTAGCGACTACTAGGTACTTAGCCACAATTGTTAAGGCTCCCATTACGACACCAAGTACTTCATGACTAAACTAGGTTAAAATGATTTCGCCTATGGTTATTCCTAGCAAAGTACAGGCCTTACTCCTCTTCTCACCTGATTCCCTTTGTGGATAGTTAGACTACCTTGATTGAGTATCATTATTTTCTCTCACTATCTCACACATTACTAATCCTACTCAATACAATTACTAATAGGACAAGGCTATTTAAAGGAGTCTATGTGATCAGCTTACGTGCCTTCGGACCTAGTGAGGATTTATGAGAGACTTGGTGTTATTGCAAGGGATGCGCTTAATTATGCGATGTCAATGGTGGAACCTGGAATGCCGATACTTGAGCTATGTGAGAGGGTTGAGAATAGGATTAGGCAAAGTGGTGCAAAGCCAGCATTCCCTGTTAATGTAAGTGTTAATGAAGTTGCTGCCCACTACACAGCGACTATAGGCGATAAATCAGTAATACCTAAGGGCGCCATTGTTAAGATAGACCTTGGTGCGCATATCGACGGCTACATAGTGGACACAGCGGTTACGGTTACATTTAATCCAATGTATAATCAATTAGTTAAGTCCTCTATGAAAGCACTAGAGGCTGCTCAATTAATCATGAAACCTGGCGTTACATTAACGTCAGTGGGTGCGCAAATAGAGAGGGCTATAAGGTCCTTCGGGTTTAAGCCCATTAAGAACCTAAGTGGGCATTTAATAAGAAAATATGTACTTCACGCTGGTAAGTCAATTCCCAATTATGATAATGGTGATAAGCAGAAGATAGTTGAGGGTGAGGTGTATGCTGTCGAGCCTTTCTCAACGAATGGAGCTGGTTATGTAGATGATGGGCCGCAAGTCACGATTTACCACCTACTTAAGAACCCAAGCCCTACAGATCCTCACTATGACGTGCTCTCATACATAAGTAGTGAGATTGGACCGTTGCCATTCACCCCAAGGTGGCTTGTTCCTAGGTTTGGCGATAAAGTTGGTGATTTAATAAACGAGTTATACGTAAAGGGTCATATTTATGGTTACCCCGTGTTGATAGAGCATGGTAAAGGCTTAGTGGCTCAGGTTGAGGATACATTTATGATAACCAGGGATGGTGCGATACCAGTAGTTAATGTGCTATCATTACTAAAGTAAGAATTACCTGCCAAACCTCCTTTCTCTCCTTTCATACTCGTCAATTGCTTGCTTAAGATCCTCTCTGGTTATTTCTGGCCAATATTTATTCAGGATGTAGAGTTCGGAGTATGCAGTTTCATATAGCAGGAAATTACTTATCCTATGTTCTCCTCCAGTCCTAATTACTAGGTCTGGTTCAGGGTAGGGCTCATCATTCACGTATAGGTACTTAAATAACGCATTTTCATCAAGGTCACTAATGTTTACTTTACCACTATTATAATCAATAAGCAATTTCTTCATTGCATCAATTATTTCCTGCCTACCACCATAAACCACCGCCAGGTTTAAATAATGATCTGAGTAATCTGCCGTAGTCTCCTCAGTAAGTTCTATTTCTCTACGTACATCCTCAGGTAAGAGCCAAGTCCTACCAATGACCCTAACCCTAACCCTATTCCTATGAATCCTCACATCTCTTCTAATCTTGATCAGTTTCTCCTTTAACAAACTATACAGTAGATCAAGTTCCAGCTTGGATCTTCTAAGGAAGTTTTCGGTGGATAATACGTACACTGTAACAACCTTTATACCAAAATCCAAAGACCAATCTAGAAACTCCTCAACCTTATCTGAGCCAATTCTATAGGCCTCTGTTATTGGTAATCCAACCTTCCTAGCCCACCTCCTATTCCCATCTGGTATAACACCAACATGTACTGGTACTGCACCTGGCATTCTATTTGGATTCTTGAAGATTGTCTGCCCCTTTTAAAGTTATGCCACCTAATTTATGGTTCCTTAATCGCTTGGGTAATAAATTTATTTTTGCATAATTTCGATGCTTAGGAAATACAATGAGAGTATTAATACTTGGTATTGATGGGTATTTGGGCTGGGCATTGACATTAAGGCTAATTAGGAAAGGACACGAGATTGTTGGCGTTGATAATTTCTATACAAGAAGGGCCGTGAATGAGGTTGGCTCTGACTCGGCATTACCCATACTCTCAATGCAGGATAGGATTAGGGCTATTGAGGAGATCTTTGGCGCCAGGTTAGAGTTTATTGAGGGTGATGTCGCTAATTATGACTTGGTAAGGAAGGTCGTTGAGAGGTATAGACCCGACACCATTGTTCACTTTGCTGAGCAGAGGTCAGCGCCATACTCAATGATTGATGTTAATCATGCCAAGTACACAATCATTAATAACCTAACGTCAACGCTAAATGTGATATACGCCGTCAAGGAGGTTAGGAGGGATATCCACATATTGAAGATGGGTACCCTGGGTGAGTATGGCTACCCAGCATTTAGGATACCGGAGGATGCCTTTATTGATGCCATTATTCAGGGGGTTAGGGATAGGATTACCGTGCCCAGGTGGGCCGGCTCTTGGTACCACTGGAGTAAGGTGTTTGATTCATACATGCTCCTATACGCGAATAAATTGTGGGGCTTAACAATAACTGATTTTCATCAGGGTCCTGTGTACGGGACTAGGACTACTGACATTATTTCGGAGGAGTTATTCACTAGGTTTGATGTTGATGATGTGTGGGGTACGGTAATAAATAGGTTCTGTGCTGAGGCTGTTGTTAATCATCCATTGACTATATACGGTAGTGGTTTACAGAAGAAGGGTTTCACGTCTCTTGAGGATACAATAACGGCGCTGGCGGCATTAATAGAGAATCCGCCGGAGCTTGGTGAGTTTAGGACTGTGCATCATTATAGGGAGATAAAGACGCTGAATGAAATGGCCGAATTAGTTAGGAGAGCCGCTAAGCAAGTGCTTGGTTATGAACCGGAGATAACGCATCTACCTAATCCAAGGGTTGAGCCTGAGGAGGACTTGCTCTACGAGCCAGAGAAAAGGGTGTTGCCCAAACTCGGTATTTATAGGCTTACTAGGGTAATGGAGGATGAAGTTGTTACAATGCTTAAGGACCTTAAGCCATACACTGATAGGATTAAGAGGATTGAGGCATTGTTTAAGCCGAGGATTAAATGGAGAGATTAGTGGAATAACCCTGACAAAAAGAACGACAAGCCTCGTCCCCTTCAGGGCGGGGAGGAGGTCAGATTAATAAATTAATACTAGTTTGTTTCTGTCGTAATTAATGAGGTTATTATTCATACATGCAGAGGATTTTTCATACCAGGTTAGGGATAAGGCTGTTGAAAACCCTGAACCATTAACACCAGAACTTGAGAAGGGCGCCGCAAAGAACGCGCTTGTGGTTTTTGTGAGCGTTGAGGATAACGATAATGAGGAACCCAGCTATATAAATTACGTCGTTGATGAAATATTAAGTGTATTAAATGAGGTTAAGGCGTCACAATTAGTCCTATATCCGTACGCGCACTTAAGCCCTAACCTTGCAAGGCCAAGTAAAGCATTAAGCGTTTTATCGGCTGTTTATAATAAATTGAGAGAGAGATCACCAGTTCCTGTAATGAGAGCACCATTTGGATACTATAAGGCATTTGACATTAAATGCTATGGGCATCCACTCTCAGAGCTCAGTAAGTCGCTTAGTCCTAGCATGATTAGTGCACAGACAGTTCAGCAACAGGCTGTGGGTAAGGATTACTACGTTATATTGACTCCTAATGGTGAGGAATACGACGCTATGAAATATCAATTCAAGCCTAGTGAGGATGACTTGAAGGCTTTGGTTGAGAAGGAGGTGCTGAAGATGGAGCTTGAGGGTGGTAAGGAACCTAGGTATATCGATTACTGCCGTAAATTCGGCTTTGAATGGGAATCCATGAGTGATGTGGGTCACATGAGGTATGGACCAGCAGCAACATTAATGATGGAGCTCGTTGAGGACTATGCATGGAAATTAGCGAATGAACTTGGCATACCCGTGTTTAAGATCAGGGGTACTAACATGTTTAGGCGTGGTGAGAGAGCTATTGATGAGCATGCCAGGTTGTTCAATGAGAGGATGTATACGATTGAGGGCGATAAGGACGAGTTGATAATGAGGTATGCCGCCTGCTTCCAGCAATTTGCAATGATTAAGGACTGGGTGTTGAGTTATAGGGATATTCCCATTGGTATGCTTGAGGTTGCTGATAGCTATAGGTATGAGCAACCTGGCGAGACCGTGCTATGCTTTAGGCTCAGGAGGTTTTACATGCCTGACCTGCACATTTTTACGAAGGATCTAAAGAACGCAATGGATGTTGCCCTGAAGCTTCATGAGATAATATTTAGGGAGGTTAGGAAGTTGGGTAGGGACTACGTGAGCCTATACAACGTCACTAAGCAATTCTACGATGAACATAGGGATTACCTAATCGAGTTGGCTAAGCGTGAGGGCAAGCCGATGCTCATCAGGATAATGCCAGAGCAGAAGTACTACTGGGTCCTCAATGTTGAGTTTCACATAGTTGATGAATTGAGGAGGCCTAGGGAGATAGCCACGTTCCAGTTCGATGTTGGTAACGCTCAGAGGTTTGGTATTAAGTATAGGGATGAGAATGGGGAGATTAGGTACCCGGTGATTATACATACGGCGATAATAGGTAGTGTTGAGAGATACATATACGCGCTCCTTGACACGGCGGCAATAACCGAGTCTAAGGGTGAGATCCCAAGATTACCAACGTGGGTTTCACCAATACAGGTTAGAGTAATACCGATTAGCAAGGAGCACTTGACCTTTGCAAACGAAATTGTCTCAAGACTTGAGGATAGGATGATCAGGGTTGATATTGATGACAGGTTTGATGAGACACTAGCCAAGAGGGTTAGGGACGCGGAAACCTTCTGGGTGCCCTATATCGTAGTCATTGGCGATAGGGAAGTTAAGACTGGTAAATTAAGCGTTAGGGTTAGGGGTGTGCAAAAGCCCATTGAGATGGGCATTGACGAGTTTACCAGCAAGATTGAGGAGGAGATTAAGGGTTACCCGAGAAGACCACTTACGATGCCTAAGTACTTAAGCATGAGACCTGCAAGCGTAATAACCTAATACTCAGTGCTCTTCCCAATCATCACTCATCAGGCAGCAGCCCTTATCTTCACCAGGTTTTTAAGAAAAGGAAGGAAAATAAACTTTAATTTTGAAACAGAATTGAATTTAATTATCAGCCTGACACGCCATACCAAGGAGCCCACTTAGCCCAGATCAATGTGTGTTCAAATGTGGCACTTATACCTATGAAGAATGCTAGGATACCGGATAGGATTAGTAAGACCATGACAAGGACACCAACGTACCTACCTGCATTATTCCTAGGCAACATGGCGCCTGGGCTAATTAGCATCGCTATCCCCAGGAACAGGTACATAGCACTCGCAAATAAAGGCTCTGTAGTCAACCCATGTACTAGTATATCAACACCATAAACAATAACTGGTATGCTAAATAACGCTATGGGTAGCGCTAGGTACCTTAAGTCAGCACCTATGTACATTGCTAAGCCAAGCATTAATGTTACTAAGCCAAAGATTGGCCAAGCGTCGGAAAAGACCAGGTTGTACGAACTTGGAAGCGGCCAAGTCATTGAAGCCCAAAGACCAGTGATTAGTGCGTAGATCCCAACACTTATGAAAAAGATGCTTAGGCACTTATTTATATTAATGCAGGCAGTAACCCCCTGAATTCTTTCCACAGTCTCTGCCCTAGATCCATCAGCGGCTATTCTAGGTCTCCTAATGAAGTTCATGAAGACGCCATACGCTGCGGTTATTAGTGTTATTCCAAGTATCATTAGCCAGATGTCCAGTGGGTCCATAAAGAGACCTGCCATTCTCAATCACCATTCTCATTCACTTGATTACAATATATAAACCAGCATATGGATGCATTTGATGCACTTATTTTTACACTTAAAAATTTATTATTTATTATTGCATTAATTAGCATGTAAATAAATGTTAATGATTATAAAAGTATTCAAATGAATTCTTCACCCAGCATTCCTTATTTAACAGCAAATCTATTTAATTTTCCAGGATTATTAAATATAGGCAATGGTTAGATTTAGCGAATTATCGCCTGAATTCTGGAGAGAATTTAGGCTTTGGCGTAGTGTGGGCAATGAAATCAGTGGTTTATCACCACCTGGAAATTTCATTGGTTCTATGAATTACCCATACATTAATGTTGGTGCATTAGTTAATGACGGTAGCAGTGACGCATCAATACTTGATAACCCAGAGGAGTGGTTTAAACGTGGCTTTACCCAATGGGATATTGTCCGGTTAAGGTCTAGGATAATACTCAGTAGGACGAGGGCTTCAGTTAATTCACTTAATAATCCCATAATTAGTAGGATTCAGGAATTAAGTATTGGGCGTAATTCAGTTGATGTTGAGGTTAGGTTGAGGAAATTGGTGCTTAGGGCGTTGGCTGATGATTATCACGCACCGCTTGGTAATATTGGTGAGTTAAGGGATTTGAGGATAACGTCTAATGTCAGTGCCGAGAATGTGGTTGAGCGGTTAATCAATGACTATGATGTGGATGCCGAGACGGCCGTTATTGAGCTTTACCGTGGCTCAATACCTGTATCCCGTATACAGCGCATGTTTACGATTGGATTGTTAGGCAGTAGGAGATTTAGGAGGTTAGTACCGACAAGGTGGTCTATAACGGCTGTTGATTCAATAATTGGTGATTACCTTAGGAACAGGATTATTGAGTATGATGAGGTTGGGCAGGTAGAGGTTCACAAAATGGAGTACATGGGAAATAGGTATTTTGTAATACTCATACCAGGTCCCTGGAGGTATGAACTTATTGAATTGAAAATGCCCGGCTCGATATGGAATAGAGACGGTAACTCGCCCAGGGTATTCGCAGATTACGAGAGGACAAGGGGCATGAAGGGGTATGCGGAAAACACGGGTGGTGCGTTTTACGCAATTAGGCTTGGTGTCCTTGAGTATCTCAATAAGGTTGGTAGGCAAGCATCTGTGATAGCAATTAGGGAGGTAACACCAGAATATAAGGTTCCTGTGGGCATCTGGCAGGCAAGGGAGGCTGTTAGGAATGGCATGGGGGTTAATATAAGGGGGTTTTCGGACGTTAATGAGGCAATTAATTACGTGAATGCTTCATTATTGGCGGGAAGTGTATGGCTTAATCATAGTCGCCTCATTAGGGAGTTTAGGAGTGATTTGGCTAGGTTCTTCATTTAATGAATGATAATGCCATGCCGATTATTAGGAAGACCGTTAGTACAGGTGAGCTTGCCTTGAACATTTGCCAGAATACCTCCCTACTGGGCTTAATTATGGCCTTAATACTGTAATAACTGCTCCAGGCTGCTGTAATGATTAGTATCACTAATCCAATGAAGTTCTTGAGTATGAGTATGTAGAGGAATAGCATGTATATGTTTGAGAGTACATTTAGTAGTGCCACCATTATCATGGCCTTATCCTCACTCATCTCAAGAGGCAGCATCTTGATGCAAGTCCTTGAGTAATCATCCTTAGCCCTAATCACGAGGCTCCATATGTGTGCGGGTATCCATAGGTATATGGCCATGGATAATAGGATAGCCTCGAGGTCCAAAGGCCTTGCCACAGTCCACCCAGCCAGTAATGCCGCATTACCAGCCACACCACCAATTAGGATATTACTCCAACTCCTGCATTTCAGGAGTATTGTATAGATTACTGCATAGAAGAACCAACCAAGCACCACAAATATCGTCGGTAACAAGCCAAGCCATAAATATGATAATATGAATCCAATAATAGACAAGATCAATGACTCGATTAATGCATTACCTGGACTCACACGGCCTGCAGGTATTGGCCTAGTCCTAGTCCTGGTCATCTCAGCATCAATATTTCTCTCATAATACATGTTAAATACTGCAGAACCACCAGTACTCAGAAGCCCTATGAGCGCCAGTTCTATTACATAAATTGCATTAATACTGGGTGCCGCGGCGAATATGTACCCAGCTATAGCGGCGAGAATAAGTAGCCAAATAACTCTTGGCTTCATTAGTACTATATAATCCTTAATTGTCACGTTTAGTAATTATTAACTGTTGCGTTAAAAACTTTATTTCATAATCCATGTTAAAGTAATTGGTGAGATTCTGTTTAATTAATTTAACACCAATGCACGACTCCTTATTTTATTTAATAATAATAAAACTAGGTAATTCCCGATTAATGATGTGAGGGTTGGTGTTATAATTAAGGCGCAAAGCCCTAGATCATTTTGGTTTAGGGTATTTGATAATGTGGAGGATCGAATAAACGTTGGCACATTCGTAACCCTCGATAATTATGAAAATAGGACTAATGGCCCAATACTCGCCAGGGTAACAAGGGTTATTAGGCATAATTACCTGGTGGATGATAGAGTCATTGCCCAGCTGGGTAGTGAGGATGTGATAAATACCTTTAGGGATTATGGAGTAGATATACAGTATATTGCGCAGTCAACACTAGCCAGAGCATCAATTATTGGTTATAGGGTTGGTGCACGATTTTCTAAACCGCTCAAGCCCCCTAAGCCTATGGATTTTGTGCATTTACCAGCTGAGGGTGAATTAAGTAGGTTACTGAGGCTTGATAATAATGGTGTTATGTTGGTGATCGGTAATATTAGATCACTATCAATACCTGCAGAGCTAGATGCCAATAAGCTGGTTTCTCATCACTGCGCAATACTTGCTGCCACTGGTGGTGGTAAGTCTTGGTTGGCGGGTGTTATAGTTGAGGAATTAGCATTGAGGGCCGAAATACCGATAATAATCATTGATCCACATGGCGAATACTCAGCAATGCAGGTCCCTAAGTTTACCACTGATGACGCCAAGTACGTATCAGGTTTAGTACGGGTTTATGTGCCAGGTAAGGTTGATACCGCAAGCCTTGATGAATACTTCAGGAGTAGGTTTGGTGTTGAGAGGAGGTATACCAGGTTTGGTATTAATCCTAGGGCATTATCGTTAAGGCTTATGGAAGGATTACTAAATCATTACTATGGACTTACGGATGCCCAAAGGAGGATTCTTGAGGAGGCTTGGCAGTACATGGGTATGAATAATGAATTAACGAGCATGGAGGAATTCCTAAATGATTTTGAGAAGAGTGGTGGTAAGGTCGTTAGGGGTTATGGTAATGAATTAGCATTATCCACATTACTAACTAAGGTTAGAATGCTGGTGGAGAATAGGCCATTCTTTATAACGAGACCTGGCGAATTTTATGGAAATGAACCAATAAGGTTGTTGGATATTAAGGAGCTCATGGAGTATGGAATCCACGTACTTGACTTAAGTGGTTTAGACCTAGTGGATCAGCAGGCTCTTGTGGCCTTAATACTAAGTGATATATTTAGGGCATCCACAGTGAGGAGGGACAAGCCTATACTTATCGTCGTTGAGGAAGCGCATAATTATGCTCCATCAGTTAGCTCATCACTTAGTACATCGACGCTAATAAAGATCGCCAGAGAAGGTCGAAAATTCGGTGTTGGGCTCTGCATAATTAGTCAAAGGCCTTCTAAGGTTCACCCTGATGTACTAAGTCAGTGTCTAACACAGGTTTTTAAGAGGATTATTAATCCCATTGATCTTAAGTACGTTAGAAATGTTGTGGAGTTTATCTCTGATGAGGACCTATGGGAGGTAAGGGTTCTTAATGAGGATGATGCCTTGGTAACGGGATTGGCTGTTCCAATGCCATTGCCTGTTAAGGTTAGGGATAGGTTAACTGAGCATGGTGGTGTGACACCAACGCTTATTCCCAGGAAATAATATCATAAGTGTGTAACTTAAGTATAATTTAAGTATAATAGAGTTAGGTAAAACTTTTTATTATGTCCCATTGACGTATAACGTGCGAATAATCTTAGGCACGCCAATTAATTCGAGACCTAAACCCTGGCTTTATTTCCATGTACCGACTATTATGGTGAATGCCTTTGATGTTATAAGAAATAGGATTAGCAAAAAGGAACGTGTCATAAAGAATGTACTGCAATACGACGGTGAGGTTTGGATGGATAGTGGTGGATTTCAATTTCTTAGGCATGGTAAAGTACCAGAAATAGAGGACTTAGCTAAGGTTTATGACCAATTCTGGGATATTAGGTACTTTCTAAATCTTGATTATCCTCCAAGCCCTACTGATAGTGATCATGAGTTGGAGGCGAAATTAAGGATGTCAATGGTTAATTATGAGTATTTGACTAAGAGATTTGATAACGTATTACCAGTGCTCCATTATCACTGGAGGACCGATATAATCATGGAGTATCTAGTTAAGTACCTAGACTTTAATCCTAAGTGTATTGCAATAGGAGGTTTAGTACCTTATGTATTGATCAGTAGGGGTGTTCCTAAGGATTCGCGGAGATCGGCATTAAGGTTTCTACTAAGGATCAAACAGGAAACAGATACGTGCATTCATGTACTTGGCCTTGGATCACCGATAATAAATCCAATACTAAAGTTGATAGGTGTTGATAGTACAGATACGAGTACCTGGAGGGTTAAGGCGGCCTATGGTAAGGTGATAATGCCTGGCGGTGGTGAGAGGCACGTGAGCGGTCGATCCATAAACTTTGGCGGTAAGAAGATTACCCCCGATGATTTAATGAGATTACATAAGTTCCTTAGAGATACTGGCTTTCCAATAATTGATAGGTTTAATGATATTAAATTAAGTTTTGAATATAGGGCCTTAATTAATGCCTGGGTCGTGCTCAATAGCTTTGAGGAACCAAATTCTGGCGTGTTTAGGGCTATATATGATGAGTTAGTGAGCATGTTTTCCAAGGAAGCTCTTGAAAGAGCGTACTAGAGGATTATATTTATTAATATCTGATGTCTCCCTGTAACCACCGTGAAGAGAGTACAGAAAAATTGCTTGACGTTGATTGTGGATGTTTGCAATGATACATTAGATAAGTTTAAAGGTGCTATGAATACGGTACTTAGAAGGGCGGGATTTGGCGGCGCCCTGAGGGTTCTTGTTTATAAGTGTAAGGACCTTGATTTTAATAAGTATATTAGGGAATTGAATTCGATAGTTGCCAATAATTTTTCAGTGACTCTGTTTGTATATGAATTCGAAGATTTAAACTCATTAATTAATGAACTCAATAAGAACATATTCAGTGGGTGCGATAATTATGGAGTACTGTCAACAATTGATTTACCAGCAAGTATTAACTATGAAAAATTAAAGTAATCAGCTTAGCCCAGTACATCATCTCTTCAGACCTTGCAAGCATCATCACTTAAGGGATTTTACTCAATCCAGTAATAATGGTCAATTGACCTATTAAGTACTGGGTCATGAAGCTCAATTTCGAAATACCCACTAGGCTTTATTTGGCCTTTTATTAGGGGTATTGTACCCGAGAAAACAACGACATTCTTTAGGTCTGGTACAACCTCACGTATCAAATCAACCAGTTTTTCTGGTGTTAGTAGGAACTTCATGGTGCCCTCCTGATAAAGCGTCTTCTTATCATCCTCAAGTATCCAACTCCTTAGTATTAAGTCATCCCAATGGTCCTCAACCTCCTTAAGCGGCCAAGCCCTCCTCGCGACAATCTTTGGATACATATGCTTACCAGCAAGTATGCTACACCTCTCTGCTTCCCTATCCGTGTGATCGCTTCCCACAGACACATATATCTCATCCTCATTCTTAATCAACAATACATACTCAACCTCACCACTATGTAAATCACTAACCTTCCTGATGTAGTTGCTCGTGGTTACCAGGTATGGCTGTAATATGTATATTTCAGGTATGTTCTTAGGCCCACTAATGCCTATCCTACTTAACTCTTCAACCTCCTTTTTAATAATGTCCGTAGTCCTCCCAGACCAGACAAAGATCACTAGATCACTAACAGCGATTTCAATATCTCTCTCGTTACCATTCTTGAACTCTATAGTTACGTTAAGTCTATGCATAGACGAACTCTGGTTTATAAGGCAATAACCTTATTAAATTTTTGGTCTCGTTCCTTAAGCCCAAGTAGATGGAAATACTAAAAAATCCTGTAACAATATTGTCAAGATGATCTCAGAAATAGTCAGAGTGGGCTTGGTTTCGGAGATTAAGCTTTCAATACCGAGTGCTGATGATGCACTTGATTATTTAAGGCTCATGCTGAATAATTTAATTGGATTAATGGCTTCAATACCACCCGCCCTAGCCCAGAGCGTTAAGCCTGAGATACCAATATTCATAAAATCTGTTGGCAATGAGGCCGAGTTATCAATACACTACTCACCATTAATGCCGTTAATCCGAATAAGGACGTCTAAGGATTTAATAAATAAGGTAAGTGGCATTAGTTTCATTGGCGTTGTCTTAGATTCAGGGGGTACTATTTTGAGGATGTACAGGGGCAAGGATGAGATGGGTAAGGATAGGGAGAAAATACTCCTTATTTTTAGAGTATTTATGAATTCTGATGTGGAGTTACAACCACTACCTAGCATGCCTCAGGGGCAAGGTGGCGCCATTATTTAAATTGCCCAAGTAAACATCAATAGAAATGCTTTTATTTAGTTAAATGCTAGGTCCTTGATGCCGTTTAGCCATACAAAGATTGTAGGGCCAACTGGAAGGTATGGTGCTAGGTATGGAATGGGCGTTAGAAGGAAGGTTCTACAGATAGAGGTTAAGCAGAGGGGTAGGCATAGATGCCCAAGATGTAAGTCCCTGGTTAAAATGGAGAGGATAGCCTTCGGCATTTGGAGATGCCCTAAGTGTGGTTATACCTTCGCAGGTGGCGCCTGGATTCCGCAGACAATAATGGGTAAAACCCTGGCCACCGAAGCAGCGGCTAAACAAAGCACTAGATGAAGGCATTGTCGTAATGAGTTTAATAGTATTAACATCATCACGAAATCCCAGTACTCGAATGAGGCAATTTCTTAATGAGTTAGAGGTGGTTATTCCCAGCGTCATTAAGGTGAATAGGGGTAAGTTATCAATAGTTGAGGTTGCAGGTAAGGCATTGAGTTTAGGGGCCATGAAAATACTATATATTGGTTCGAGGGGTGGTAATCCTGGTTTCATGCGTTTTTTAAGAATTAAGGAAGGATTGATTGAGGTAATGCCGTACTTCATAAAAATACTTGGGGTTAAACTCCTCACTGATATGCAGGTTAGTATTACGCATAGACGAAGGGTACGGAGTGGAATTATCGTGGCCCTAAGGGAGTATACTGAGATAATGGATGTACTTAGTGAGCAACTTGAATTACCTAGCGTGAGAATTTACGATTTTGAGAGTATTAGGGGCATGTATGATGTGATCTTCCTAATTCATAGGGCTAATAATGAGTACGAGATTCAGATATTAAATGGTATGGACCTGGGTCCTTATGGTCCTTTCATGAAGGTTAGCGACGTGACTTATGTAAGGCCTAGGGTGATTAAGTTTGAATGAATGTACGTTTAAGACTGTTTTTTCATTAGAAAATGTTGACAAAGAATTAATAGTTAATTCATTTAAGACGCTTGAAAAAGAAATGAGGTTTAGCAGGGGTTTTGTAAGTGTTGATGTTAATGATAATAATGTGATTATTGTTATTTGCGCCAGGGATTTATCAAGTTTAAGGAGTTTAGTCAGTGGGGTCATGAAATCACTATACTTAATATTAAAGGCTGAGGAACTTGACTAGGTCATGGCTTTGTATTTCTTAATCATAGGCTTATTCATGATTCACATGCGGATTAATACTTATTAAGGCTTAGTTCAATGGCAATTTAATGAGTTCATTACCGCCGTCATTACAATCAGACCTGGAGAAATTGCAGGCGTTACAGGACCAATTAAATAGTGTTAGGGTTAGGAAGCAACAGTTTGAGAGTGAGTTAAAGGAGGTTGAGAAGGCTATTTCGGAAATTGAAAAGATATCCACCGAGAGTAAGGTGTATAAGATCGTTGGTTCCTTCCTGGTTTTGGTTACTAAGGATCAGGCACTTCAGGAACTTAAGGATAGGAAGGAATTGCTTGAGCTTCATATAAAGACGCTGTCAAGGCAGGAGAGCATGTTAATGAAGCAAATTGAGGACCTAAGAACCCAGATAAATGAAGCCTTGGCAAAGTTACAGGGTGGGGCTGGTGAAGTTGCGAAGGGTGGTGGTTAAAGGTAATGAGTAATTACGAGATACTTAATGACATAGCTAATGTGATTGCGGAGGAGATATATAGGTATTTAATGCATAGGCTTCCTGAAAAATTGCTTGAGGATTTCGTTATTAACGTGGGATTTACAAACCTCGCGAATTACAACCTTGAAATAAGTATTGAAGCAATGACGAACCCATTATTAAAGGGTCTTGATAATATAATAAATGATGCTGTTGAGTTTGGATTTAAAATAGCTGATTACCTAATGGATAAGTTCAAGGGGGGTGAATTGATTGGTTTATCAACTGGAGAAATTGAGAGAATTGCTGAGGAATACGCAAAAAATCTGTATAGTAACACATAGGCATGCAGACCTAGATGCATATGCATGTGGAGTGGCTGTTAAGGAATTAATTACTAAATTAGGCCGTGATGCATATATAGTGATTCCTGAGGGTTTGTCCCATGATGTCAAATCATTCATTAGTAAACTTAGCATTAGTTATCAAGGCCTAAGCAATTGCAGTGATGGATCAGATATGGTGATCTTGGTTGATGTTAGTACATACGCCCAATTAAATGAGTTTAGGGATATCATAGGCAATAAACCAATAGTCGTGATTGATCACCATGAGGTACATAACATTACACCCACATTAGCGATAATTAATTCAAGCGCTACGAGTTGCTCTGAGATAGTTGCACAAGTACTTAAGGAGTTAGATATTGAGCCAAGCAATGAGGTTGCCACCTTGCTCATTGGTGGAATCCTAAGTGATAGTGGTAGGTTAAGCAGAGCTAGACCTGAAACCTTTGAGGTTATGGCATGGTTACTTAGACTATCGGGTAGGAATTATCGAGATATAATCAATGCCATGTCTGAGGAAATGACCTTTCCAGAGAGGATGGCTATAGTTAAGGGATTACTAAGGATGAGGGTGTATAGGATTAATGATTACATCGTTTGCTTAAGTAATGTGAACGCGTATGAATCATCGCTCGCTGATACCATGATTAGGGCAGGTTGTGACATAGCATTGGTGGCCTCAGAACATGACGAAGAGATTAGATTATTCGGTAGAGGTAGTAAGAGAATTGCCGAGAAGATATCACTTGCCGAGGTATTTAGTGATTTAGCGCGATACTTCAATGGTGAGGGGGGTGGTCATGTATTAGCGGCTGCCCTAAGTACCAGGGCTAGAGTTGACACAGCCACATTATTAATAAAGGCCCTAAGTAATATTGAGCAGAAGTTCGGTATTAAGTCCTCAAGGATAAGTGAATAATTTTAACATAGGTAAGTTTTCATTTATAGTGGGGATTTTACTAGGTTCTCAACCTTAATTCCATGTTGATCCTATTAATGATATATGATGACTTACTATATTGATGAATTTCATATTGCGAATTTGCATCCGTAATTACACTATTAACGCTTATTGCACTAACATTTATATCGCTCATTATACTGTTCATCTGCGTAATTATTTCATTATTAATCACTCGTAATGCACACCATGAAACCTCACTTACCTGTGATTGATAAATCGGTGATAAGTATTGTTCAGGAGTTATTGGTATGATGGATTCATTGAAGAGATCATATGCCTGTAAATAACCTCCAAATAATAATGAGCCATTGAGTAGGTATAGTCCCATTGGGTAGTTCTTGGTTTCATAAACTGGTATCGAATAACCGCTCTGCGTCACGTAATTAACCTGGAGCAGGTAATAAGTACCTGACAAACAGGCTGGGTTTATTATCGTGCCATTTGGAAGCAGGAGTATTGGCGATATGTATATCACGGGCCCAAAGGGCACAAGCCTCGGTCTTTGGTATACCGTATAGCCGTAATTCGTGATTTCACTAATAGTCACATTAGGACTAAGGGTTAGGTGAGTGATTAATGATGAATTAACGTACTCATTGAATGAGTAGCTAAGGACCTGAAGCGCCTCCTGAAAGCCCGAGCTAGGCCATGAACTTGCATTAATGCCCTGTCCAACCCACATGGTGAACAGGCTCAGACCGGGCAAACCAACCTCGTAGTGCTCACTAATACCTCCAGTGACTGGGTTATAACCATAGTAATAATTCCATAGGTGATACGACTCACCATTAAGGGCGATTAGGTAACCGCCTACCGTACTCAGTTCACTTAGTATTTGCGTAAGGCTTTCATTACCTGTTTCGAAGGCGAAGACCACGTATTCAGCGCCATTTTTGTCCTCAGTTATTATCACGTACCAATTGGCGTATACGGGCTGCGGATATATTAGGTATAGCGGGACTTCTAAGGTCCACGTGATACCGCCAGTATCGTTGGTCAGCGCTGTTGAGTTGAGCATTACTTCCTGCTGTATAGTGGTTTCTGATGCATTGACTATGTATAGTGTGAATTCCCTATTGGCTGTGGTGACCCAGACAGGCGTTGTATTGGTGATTAGTGAATCTTCACGGTATGTTAATGGGTACTCATTAACTATGCTATTTAGGAACTGTGCTGTTGGTCTTGAGTCTGTCAGGTTCATTGTTATTACGTATGTCCTGTAAACTACGGGCGTAGGTGCTGGACCATAGGTAGTATTTGCATATGTGATAAATGAGACTAATGTGAAGATAATTGCTGGAAATACTGCAAATATTATCCATTTGTTGTTAATCATTACCATTTAATATGGCGCCAGCAATTATATAAGTTTCTGATCATTAAGAGTTACTGAAATTATGAAACAGAAAGTATTTTAGGGGGCTTGTTCTTTAGTAAATTGAATGAGCTTAGACTTTCAGTTAATAAAACTGGTAGGTCAACTCAAGGAGTTGGAGAGGTACCCATTATATGAACCATTTGCATATGCCACAATAGTCCAGGATGAGAAGACGGGAGATATAATGTATTACCTTGAGGAGATAACACTTGACCCTACCGAACAGCAGGTATATAAGGAGTTGGTAAGGATAGTTATGCTTGAGCTACCACCACCTGAGGAATTAACAAAGATAGGTGATGTCAAGAATTACCTGCTTAATGAATTAAAGAAGATCGTTGGGCGATACAGAAGGCTGTTCAGAAATGTTTCCACATCATCCTTCGCTAAATTCCTATACTACATGGAGAGAGATTTACTTGGTTACGGCCCCATAGATGCCTTAATGAAGGATGAGAATATTGAGGATATATCGTGCGATGGCGTAGGTAGACCTGTTTATGTGTTTCATAGGAAGTATGAATCAATACCAACAAACATAGTGCCAGTGACAGACCAAGCCCTTGATGACCTGGTTGTGAAGCTAATACACCTATCAGGTAGGCATGTCTCAGTTGCAACGCCAATAGTTGATGCGCAATTACCTGATGGTTCTAGGATAGCCGTGACATATAGGAAAGAGGTCTCGCCTGGTGGCTCCACATTCACAATAAGGAAGTTTAGGAAGAACCCATTAACATTCACGGAACTCGTTAAGTTCGGTAACATCAGTGCGGAGATTGCGAGTTACTTCTGGGTCATGCTGGATAATGGCAGGTCATTCCTAGTGCTTGGTGTTACCGGTGCAGGTAAAACGAGTTTCCTCAATGCAATGGCCACATTCATTAGGCCTCACATGAAGATAATAACCGTTGAGGAAGTCCCTGAAATAAACTTACCACATAAGAATTGGATTAGGCTCGTTACAAGGCAAAGCTATGGTTCTGAGAAGATAAATGAGATTACATTATTTGACTTAGTTAAGGCAACGCTTAGGATGAGACCTGATTACTTAATAGTTGGTGAGATAAGGGGTGAGGAGGCTTATGTTCTATTTCAAGCGGTAAACACAGGACATAGCGGCATATCCACTATGCACGCGGAGTCCTTTGAGGCGGCTGTTAATAGGCTCATGAGCCCGCCAATGAACATACCACCGGCTTATATACCTGCCATGAACATCTTTGTTATGATTAAGAGGGTTAAGATTAATGGTAGATTAACGAGGAGAGTCACTGAGGTTGGTGAGGTTTATATAGATGGCGATAAAATAAGATTTAATACAGTATTTAAGTGGAATCCAAAAACTGACTCTCACGATTCATATGTAGAAAAGAGCGTCCTAATTAAGCAGATAAGTGATATGACAGGTAAGGATGTTTATGAAATTCTCAAGGAAATAGACACTAGGGCTAGTATTGTTAATTGGATGGTTGAGAATGAAATACTGAACTTTGAGGACGTATCTACATACGTACAGACATATTATACAAACCCAGACAAAATACTTAATCAAGTTCTTGGTAAAGGTGATCAAGGTTGAAAGTATTACTTAGGTTTAAAGATCTTAATTCTCTTGTTAAATATTTAAATGAAGACTTGAATAAATTATTAGTAGCCAAGAAAATATTAGAGGAGGAAGTGAATAAGGAGTCGCTCGTAGATATCATCGAAATAAGGAACAATAACGTTATTATACAGAGAGAAAGAATAACAGAGATAAAGGGAATATTAGATGAACTTGATAATAGGATTAATGCAATTAATTCACTACTTGAGGAAATAAGGGATGAGTTTAATGATAGTAATTATGCAGGTATCGTATTGCTTGAGTTTAATAACGGCATACCCAAGAGAGTATTACTATCACAGCCCTTAACCTTGAGTGAGGTACCATGATAATGCTAATACCTGTATTGATCATTGCAATAATGATTGGAATGCTAATCCTAGGTCTGCTCAGACCACCATTAACAGTCATAATACCGCTCCTAGGTATCTACATAATACTAATGTTAATACCGTACATAATACCAAACCTAACAATTAATCAGTATCTTAGTATCAAATATATAGTAATCCCGATAATAGGCTTAGTTATAGGTTATGGGATGTCCATTTTGATAAATAAGTATATGAGTATTGATGTACGGTCACTATTTAAACTAAACCAGGGTCAAAAGACGGTCTCTAAGAGGCCTAGAAAGATCACGAATAAGCAAAAAAGCGAGAAGAAACCAGGGATTAAGCCCGAGGACTTAGATAAGATAATTCCTAAATCCATTGACGACTTAAGACTTGGAATAACAACTAATGAAGCATTGGGTAGTTGGATTGAGTATTACGATGGATGGACCGACACCATAATAAGCGTATCAAGAAGGTTCATAGACATCAAGGATAGTACAGAGATTATTAGTAAGGAGGCCCTATTTCTATCGAGGATTAGGCAGTATGAGAATAAAGCCCTATCGCTGGGTCTTACCTTAAAGGAGGAATCTGCATTTAAGAAGCAAAGGCAGAGAAGATCAAGGTCTAAGAGTAATGAGGATAAATTAATAGTATATGTGAAGCCTGAGGATGTGACTACCGATTTAATGACTACTGCGCAATTAATGAGTGGTTATGTTGAGGAGTTCAACAATATAGTCGAGAAGTTAATACGTGATAAAGAGATTTCTCAATATATGATTAATTCGCAGATACTAGTTCTCTATATAGATGGAATACCTAGAAAGTTCGTAACTCTTCATAAGGAGAGCTAAGTATTCTCTTTTTGTATTATTATCATTATTGGTATTGAATCAATAAGTAAAGTGATTATTGGGCGATTCCTATCAATATTGAGGGTCTCTAATCTGTCAATAATTGACTTTATAATTGCAGATCTTCTTTGTATATAGCCAGCGACATCATTTATTACATTACTTCTTGTACTAGAACCTGGCTTATAAACGATTCTTAAGGAGAATACTTCTGAGGAACCGTCAACAAACTTAATATTTTCAGAAATTTCACTGGCCAATGCAATATTATTTTCTGCACCTAAAATTTCATTCCAATTCTGCTTGAGCATATACATAAATCTATATGAGTTACTCAATTCACCCTTTAGTGTTTGAATTAGTTCATTTAGTGATTCAAATCTCTTAATTTCGACAATCATGATAATCCACCCACCTCTTCTTCAATCTTCCTAAATGGCTCTGGATAGTTTATATTATCTAATTTCACGATAGTTTCGACATTCCTTGAATTATTACTAATCGATGAAATTATTTCATCAATCATCTTCATGAGCCTAGCAACCTCATCAGCGGTTAAGCCAACAATACTACTTAAAATGCTGGGTATTTCAGTGGTTTCCCTGATGTTAGGTAAGTATAACAGTGATGTCTCCGACATGTCGGGCAATGAGTAACCTATTACCACATCTATTGATGCATCATCTATTATAATCACATAATCATCATTCACGCCAAGTTTTTCAGTAAATTCCATGGCCTGTTTAATAGACATTAATACATTCGTATAATAATTAATTGCATCTCTTATTGCATCCTTATAGCCATTAGCTGTTAATGTGTAAATCACCTCAATATCATCAACCTTGGTCGTTACGTTGGTATTGCCCTTAACTAATGTGGCTGGTGATTTACTCCTCAATTCCCTAATCATTTTATTCATGGATTCATTATCAGGACTATACGCATAAATCTCACTAATAACCTGGAGTATCTCATTAAGTCTATTACCAAGACTTAAAACTATATCTTTCAACCTATCACTTCTTAGTACTATCAAGTTCGATCACCACTAAGGATGGTACGTCTCCAAAGTATCTAACTATTGCCTTAAATTCATGCCCCTTAAGCTTACCTAACCTACCTTCAAGGGTCTCATAAATAGCGTATTCTAACTTAAGAAATTGAAGTGCCTTTGAAAATAGTTCCCTATAAGCCTCCTTTGATGGTTCCTTATATATTATTATTGGAATAGAGTTGGGTATATCAATAATTACCTTTTCGCTCCTATCAGGTAGATCAGTCTCATTATTTATCTTATCGTATATATCGGATAGTCTCTTAACATAATCAGTAACCTTCCTCTTATTTTCTAATATCCTCCTGTGCAGCTCATCGACATTAATACTAATATCTATATTCGTGCTCATGGCATTATCACCAGTCTTGTCTTTTTATTTGCATAGTCAATAAGCACCATTACTGAGGCATCCCTACCCTTAATGCCATTTAAGTATTTATTTATCTTTTCAATTTCGTTTACTACATAGTTAATATTATCATCTATTACATTCAACTTACTTAGTAACCATGTTGAGTGTGGTGCGATATGTATGTTCATCGTGTGAGGTATAGCATGTACTGTTATTACTTGGTGAGACGGTTGAAAACCAAGTTTTGTAAGTTTATCCTCAATCTCTGCGTTTATTTTCAGCTTCTCCTTAATTGCCCCATAGCGTTCCCTTAGGTTTAATAATTGTTCTTTAATTATATTCAATTTACTTATTGCGTCCTCAATTGTGTTAAACAGAAGTACTAACATTCAGATTCTCATTAATTAGGCTATATTTATTCTTTACTTGTGAGAGTTAATGGTGAGTCTCGTACGACAGTTAAACACTACGTCTCTTCCCTAATCAACCTGGAGATCTCACTAATGGCCTTACTTATGTCCTTAACGTCATCATGAATCTCTATTATCTCTGCTATGAGTAATGAATTATCAAGGCACCTTAGAAGTAGGTCGGCCCAACTCCTTGAATGATACAACTGCTTAAGTTTCTTTAACTCTTCATATTGCCTATCATCAACCTCAATTACAATTCTTCTCTTGCCATTTTTAGCCATGCCACTGAATAAACATTAACCTAATTTAAAATTAACCCCCCAGACTATTTACTCCTCTTTTGTAACTTAGTGACACTAATCATAAACTCCGGTATTTCGACATACTTTACATAGTATTGAATGAGCAATTTAATTACCTCCCTAAGCATAAGCATTAATGTCGACTTCCTAATACTAAGAACCTTAGCAGACTCCCTCCAAGGCCTTGCCTGCAACACCTTACAAATTAGCGCCTCCTCATAGAACTGAGGAAGATTAATACTATCAACACCCCTCCTTAAATAATACGTTTTTACCAACTCTGTTATTGCATCAGCAGTGTTCTCGTAGGTCATTGGACCCCATGAATAAGCAACTAAACGCCTAGTCTGAGCCTCAGTAAGCCTTGGAGTATAACCAGGATCTAATGCCTGACCCCAGTCAGTTAGTAGCATCCTGACTACGTCAGGTTCCATATCATGGAATGGACCCTGCAATGAATTAAGCAGTCTTAATCTAAACTCCTTATTTGCATAGATAATAATGTCTCTTGTCTTCTCATTTATTGGCTTAACAAGCAATACACTATACTCACCACTTATTGGATTCCTCTCGGGGCTTATGTGTACGGGCATGTAGCCATTCTTAATCCAGAAATTCAGTAATTTGGCGTTAACTCCAAAGCCCACACCAACCCAATCAATACCTCTCTCCCTAGCCTCTTCCTCAATTCTCTTAAGCATCTCAGTGCCTAGACCCTTATCCTGAAGTTCGGGATGCGTGGCAATCCTTATTATCCTCCAGCCCTTCAATTTAGCAAAATCCGTAAGTCCCCAATACTTGATTAGCCTATCAGGTATTATGTTTCCAGGTAGTTTCAATCCTCTCACAACCATATCAATCATATCATCACCTATACCACCCTCCTCAGCCAATTCAACGGACACCACAATCTTGCCATTACTTAATGATAACGCTCTTATGAAGTGGTGAGGCGCATCCATCATCATGCCTAAGTCATCTGGTTCATTCCTATAATGTGCTTGAACGTATATTCCGAAGAACTGCCTTAGTTGTTCCTCGTTCAATAAGAAGAATTCCTTAAGATCGGGAATTAAGTAATTGAATTCATGCCTATTTATCAATTCTTGATCCTCATCAGTTATCCTGGCGGGCTCGGCATCAAGTAACAATGTATCAAATAACCACTGTTCCACTGGGTCATTGGGTGCATACCTAATTGGTTCCTTAAGCTCATACTCAATAATCCTCGTATTCTTATCCTCACGTAGATACTTAAGGAACCTAAGGCTAAAGCCTCTGCCAGCGCCCTCATAACCATGTATTGTCGATGCATATATAACCCTGCTAAACCTCTCGTGTATTCCGTAAAGCACGGGTAATGGTATCATTGCCGCCTCATCAACCACAACAATATCCCTACCATCCTCACTAAGCATGTCATAAGGCCTTATGTAATCTATGAAGACTGAAATGCCAACCTTCACCGAAACCACATCATTACCCCAATAGCTTGTGCTCACATCATAGTTTAGTGCCTTAAGTCCCTTTATTACGAACTCCATTAATGTAGAGACATTACTGGGATTCATTGCCGTAACCGCGAACCTTACCCTACCCTTAATCTTCCTAAGCCTATGTGCTAAGGCAGCCAACGCAAGACCAATAACTGCTGACTTACCTCTGCCTCTATCAGCAATCAATACTACATTGACCTTCTTACCCCTTGGAGGTCTCTCCATTAGTACCTCCATCGCTCTAAGCGTCTCAACCTGGTCTTGGGTCTTAGCGAGCTCATATATAGTCCTTGTAAACTTCATCCTCTCAGGCATTACTATCTCCCTTGGCCTCCAGGGCTGTGAATCACCAAGGACTGGCTCCTTAATTAACTTATTATTATCGGTATCAATTATCAATGCCTTATCCATGCTCATTAGCTTATTCCAGAACCTTACCTTTAGGAAGTGCCTAACATGTTCAGGTCCATATTGAGGAACCAAAAGGCTTTGTTGGAACTTCGTTAATTGCTTTATCCAATCATTCAATGGTGGCACCATGAATACGTAAATACCGCCACCCCTAACGATGCCTCCTAATCTACCCACATCATTTGGCTTCAAATCGTTCATTAGATCGAGAACAGCAAAATCGACAGTGATACCAAGGAGCTTATCAGTATCTTTATATGGTCTATAATCAATATTTATGGGAATTCCCTCAATAAGGTCCTTAAGTTTACCCATCCTTCTCTGGGCATCGGAGTACTCCGGTTGGTACATGTATAGTCCATGTGGATCCTTAACAAGCGATGAGAATACCCTAAGGGACTCTGCCGCATACTTAGCAATTTTTTCCTCATTAGTACCCACAAGCACAATAAGTCTTCTGTGATTTGATGATAATCCCTCCCTAACCAATCCCTGCAACAGCTCAATCCAGCCCATAACCTCTGAGCAAGTAAATCAAATTGAGTTAGGGCTTATAAGCATATGCAAATGGTAGTAATTAGTGATTGGGCGCGTTGGTTCTGAGGGTTATGATGAGAGACGGGCGAGAAGGATGATTAATCACGCTTAGGAAAAATAGAGCTACAGGTTATAATGCCTTTTTTAAGCGCATCAACAAATTTAAGGTAATCATTGTAAACATCCCTAATCCACTCATTAATGCCCTTAAAATACACGGGGCTCGTCGAAACAAGCTCAAGGATCTCATCATTACTTAACTTACCAATGTAGTAACATGGATCCTTAAGCAATAAGACTCTTCGATATTCCCTAGCAATTATAGGCGTGATGGGCGTGCCAGGGATACCGTTTACATACTTAAGATACACCTCAACGTCATTCAGGGAAATACTGTTTCTAAATCCTCTACTCTCCCACTCATCAACTAGTGCGTAGAAATAATTAATTAAGTCATCGATATAGGGATTTCCATTATTGTAATACATAAGTACAATGGGATGATTAACCCACCCACGCTTGCCATCATTAATAATGCCCATCCTCCTAAGTATTGCCAACAAGACCTGCTTGGTTTCAACTCGTTGTTTACCAAGCCGTAGATTATCCAGGAATTGCGCCGATTTTCTATACTCAATGTATGGTCTAAACACCTGCATTGGCTATGTACGTATTACTTTGTTTTATTTCATTTTCCATGATTATTAATGATAGAGGTAGTACTTAAAAATACGGTCTTTCCTTAAGGCACGTATGCTAATGAATAGTACCGAATTGCAAAGGTATTACTTAATGACGTATCAATGCAGAAATGTATCATTAATCAAGAAGGCAATGACAGGTGATGAGTAATGCTCATGCAAAGTGATCCAGTACTATTAGCATCTTTAGCCTTACCTTTCGTGGCTTCAGTAATAGCTGGAATAATAGGTAAGAGGTTCAGTAGGGTTGCAATGATTATAACCTCTATATCCTTTATACCATTATTTATATACTCATCATACTTACTAGTACTTGGTAAGGCTTACTTAATTCCACTTGGCGCCCTGCCAAGACCAATAGGTATGGTCTATTTGATAAGTGATGGCTTAAGTAATGCATTTGGTTTGGCAATAGCGCTTGTTGGAATAGCGCTGGAAATAGCTTCTTATCCATACATGAAGCATAGATTCCATGTATTAGAACTAACTGAGCAATTCGATGTATATTACCTACTCTTTACCTTATGCGCGGCAAGTATGGAATTAATGATATATTCATATAACTTATTGTTAATGTATATAGCCCTAGAGGTTTCATTAATAACACCTGTCATACTAATTTATTACTATGGTTATGATACGCAGGGTATGACAAGACGCTGGATTGCACTTCTTTATTTCGTATATGGAATGTTAGCAAGTACATTATTCCTAATAGGCGCCGTTATGGTTGGTCTAGAGAATGGGACAATGGATCTCTATACAATAAAGAGCATATCAGTTATAGCGTGGGCATTAATGTTCATAGGATTATTAATAAAATTACCAAGCTTTGGTCCACATGTATGGATACCTTGGGTTCATGGATCTCATCCAACTCCAGTAGCGGCGTTAATATCAGGGCTTGTTGGATTAATGGCTTATGTACTAGCTAGGATATACCTAGTCTCTCCATATTTCATAAACATGTTTAGATTACCAATACTCGTTTATGCAATAGTTGGTGGGATCATAATAAGTCTTGGTGTGATTAGGCATAGTTACCACTATAAGTGGTTGCTTGCATATTCAACAGCGGCTAACTCCACGTACTTATTAATAGGACTTGCACTAGGTCCTTATGGAATACTTGGACTAACAATGCATTATATATCACACTTATTCGGCAAAACAATACTCTTCATGACCGCTGCATCAATAATTGTTTACTATGAGGAATTTGACATGAAAAAAATGGGTGGTCTTCAGACGTATATGCCATCGGTTGGTGCAGCTGCTGTACTCGGTTGGATGGCGCTTTCAGGAATACTAACATTATCAATGCTTGCCGAGTTTTACCTATTTCTTGGATTAATAAATGTTATACTGCCTTCATATCCATTATGGGTATTCATAGGTTTAGCCAGTGGATTAGCTATCATATTTGTGTTAACGGGGTACTACGGCTTCTGGGCTCTTAAGCAGGTGTTTTATGGGCAATCTAGGGGTAATTACCATAAGGTAAGCGTTGATCCTAAACTCGTAATACCATTATACGTACTTGGTCTAGCCGCGATAATACTTTTATTCCCACCAGCATCCACATACCTCGTGCATTCAGTACTAATGAGTATTAGTATGATAATGAGGTGATGAGCATGTTCGAAACCTTACTTGGTGAATTAATGGGATTAATGTTGTTATCACCTATAGTACTTGCTGCACCCATAACTATTTATTGGCTATTTAACCAAGATCCGAGGAAAGCTAAGCCATTAGCTTATCTAGCGGTTATTGGTCTCGGAGTGTCCGCAATCATAGCCACTTACATAGAAATTGCATTTCCATGGATGAACATAGCCTATAACATGCCTTGGATGATCATACCCACTCCCAGTGGTAGTTTCACTATATATGTATCGTTTATTGTTAACTTTCTCAGCAGGAACATGGGATTATTAACTGCTTGGTTGGCCTTCATAATAGGAGTATATAGCCTTGATTATTTAGCCGATGATTACAGACTTGGTTGGTTCTGGTTCTTCTATAACCTCTTTGCAGCGTCCATGTTACTCATGGTATATGCTAATGACTTATTGTTCATGTTCATTGGATGGGAGGGTCTTGGCTTTAGTTCCTGGGCTCTCATAGGGCATTGGTATAAGGATGATGATGAATTATCATACGTAGGGAGGTTTGGTGAGAGACTAATTTTGAATAAACCGGCCTGGACCACGCCATCCTATGCAGCGTATAGGGCTATAGCCACGATAAGGTTTGGTGATATGCCAATGTTAGGTGCAATAGCCGCAATAGGCATATTAGGTGGTTCCCTAATATTGACCCCTGTAAATGGTGTTTCAGCCATAAACTGGCCTCATGTGATTTCAGTACTTGGTGTTGGTGGTACCGTTGCCTTATTACTGGCATTCATGCTTGGTCCATACACAAAGAGTGCCCAGGTTCCGTTTAATGATTGGTTACTCACGGCAATGACGGGCCCTACCTCGGTCTCAGCATTACTACACTCAGCGACTATGGTTGCGGCCGGTGTCTACATATTCA
>ERZ1669250.34-NODE-34-length-75259-cov-16.941692_pt1 | contig 75259 bp, 81 predicted proteins | sample MGYA00579295_ERZ1669250 | MGnify/ENA primary metagenome ERZ1669250 (study PRJEB41166, sample SAMN08046056) | hot springs metagenome | biome: hot spring; feature: acid hot spring; material: thermophilic sediment; isolation source: thermophilic sediment from acid hot...
TGATCGATGTTATAGCGCCCGAGGGCACATTGGTCAATCCAAGAAAGCCGGCGCCCGTGAGTGGCGGCAATGTCGAGACAACGCAGAGGATCGCGGACGTGGTCTTTAAGGCATTGGCTAAGGCGCTACCCAATAAAGTACCGGCAGCTGGGTCTGGCACTATGATGAATGTAATGATAGGTGGGACATTACCCAATGGTGGTTACTGGGCTTATTACGAGACAATTGGTGGTGGGACTGGTGGTAGGCCTGGCAGGCCGGGCGTGAGTGGTGTTCATGTTAATATGACGAACACGTTGAATACCCCCATTGAGATAGCCGAGAGGCAATACCCACTACTGTTCACGGGCTATAGGATTAGGGAGGGTAGCGGTGGTGATGGCCTTTATAGGGGTGGTGATGGAATTATAAGGTCATTCAAGGTACTGACTAGGGCGAGACTATCAATAATGGCTGAGAGGTCCAGGACAAGACCCTGGGGTCTGTGGGGTGGTGGTGACGGAGCGCCAGGTAAGGTCACTATTAGGAGGAGTAATGGCGAGGTCATTAATTTACCGAGTAAGGCAACAATAGACCTGGAGCCAGGCGATGAGGTAATAATAGAAACACCAGGTGGTGGAGGGTATGGTTCGAGAAGGTGATTTTATTAAAAGTCCAGCAATATATTGTGGTAAGTGAATGGATGTTAGGGAAGAGATTAATACATTAATTAGGAGGGCCAGGGACTTCTTAAGGACGGCTAGCTTTCAGGTGGAGAGTGGGATGTATGATCTAGTTATTTTAACCTTGAACAAGCCCTTCAATTATTCTTGAAGGCAAAAATCCCTGAGTACGGCGCTCAATACCCACGTATGCGTAGTATACGTTACTTACTTAATTTTTACGTGATATCGTACCAAGTGATAAGAAGCGCGTTGTGAGTGAATTATTGAAGGATAACTATATTGATGCTAGATATGTACCAAGGGAATATACGAGAGAGTAGGCTGAAGGGTTAATTAGGGTTGTTAATGAAATAATGAGTGGTGAATTATGATTATTTAATTAAGGATGCTAGGATGCGTCAGGACGTATTCAAGAAACTTGATAAGTACCTTCGTATCATTAAGGAGGTTGTTAGGTCCATAGACCCTGATGCTGAGGTTTACCTATTCGGTTCTGTTGCTGAGAATAGGTACGCATTATCGAGTGATATTGATGTATTGGTAATAACCAATGCTGACCCCGGAATTGTTCTCGAGAAGTTGTGGAGGGCAGGTATTGGGCCTCCCTTTGAGGTGCATATCAGGATGCCCAATGAGCTGGTTTATTACGAGAGATTTAGTAATTAATTAAGATATGATTAACTCACATTTTCTAAGCATCGTACAGAGCGTGTCCTATGCGGTGGACTTTAGCAGGTGAGGGTGGTTATGAATGTTGATGCCCTGGTTTTGTAGGTTAGTTTATTTTGTTTGATTTCTTAATTAATGGTTCATAATAATTCAATCATTGATAATGTATAGTAGGTTTGGGTTTATTGATAGGCCGTTGAATCCAAGTGGAGTTCCGCCTATTGAGCGTAGGTACTCGCCTGTGGGTTTTGAGGGTGAGCTTGAGAGGGTTAGGGCGGCGATTAATGCTTTTCTTAGAGGTGGTGATAATATTGCTGTTGTCATTGTTGGGCAGTATGGTTGGGGTAAGAGTGAGTTGCTTGATGCTGTGGAGGCCGTGGCGCAGGGCCTTGGGCTTAGGGTTCTTAGGCTTCCGCTGTCCTTTGGTCTTGATATTAATGTTGTCATTAACTCATTGCTTAAGGCCCGCGGTAACTCCAGTGAGCCTCTACTCGTGCTTATTGATGAGGCTGATGAGGTTAGTAGGGCTGTTGAGCTTAGTAATGCCCTTAGCCCTGGCGATGCTGCTAAGGTTAGGGACTTGGTCATTAAGCTCGGTTCTTTGATTAGGGCGTTGATTGAGCCTAGGAATTACAGGGATGTATTAGGTGTGGATCCAAAGAGACTTAGTAAGGTTATGGTAGTGCTGGCTTTCACACCGCAGCTTTATTATAACATTCTCAAGAACATGGTGCCTGACGTGTTTGACATAACGAGGGGTAGAGTATACATGGAGATAGTGCTTGATGAGAGAATGCCCCTATGGCTCTATGAAGCAATGCTACTACAGCGATTCAATGCCTACTCAACCGATGATAGACTTGACCTGGTGAGAAAGGGCTTAATTAATGCTCTTCATCCACTGAGGCGTGAGTACCTGGCCACGCTTTATGAGTTGGTGGCTAACACTGAGGGCGGTAAGGCTTCGCCGAGGGCCTTGGTTAAGTTCACGTCTAAGCTCCTGGACATGATTGTGGAGAGGGGTAAGGAGCTTAATTACGAGTTATTTGAGGAGTTCCTGAAGAGCGAGGTCTCCAGTGGCGAGTTGAAGGCATATCTGGATGTGATTAATGAGGGTCCTAGTGATGAGAGGGGGTCCAGGGTTTTTAAGGCATTATTACTGTCAGGTGTTCCTAGGGATATCAATGACTTGAGTTCGGAGCTTGGGTATGATGTGACTTCCTACATAAATGCAATGGTTAAGGCGGGGCTTATTGAGGAGGTGCAAGTCGCTAGGTTTAAGCTTGACAGTGATGGATTAAGCAGAGTCAATAATGAATTAATTAAGTTAGGGTTGGCGCCTATTGAGGGCGATTTGAGGGATATATCGATAGGCTATGGTTCGTACTACACGGCATATGAAGGTGAACCCGTGATCTACGTTATTTTTCCAAGCAGTGCTAAGATTTCATCAGCGATAAGCATTGTCAAGGCCTATCAAGCGTCCCCTAGGTTGCATAGGATTCTCGTGTTTGGTAAGGAGCCCGAGGAGATTATTAGGGCTAAGGAGGAGGTTAGTAAGGCTATTAGTATTGTTAATACCTTCCGCGAGGATCTAGCCATGGAGGTTGTTAGAGCTGCACTTGGTTCTCAAGTAACGCTTTATCCATCATCGGGTGCCTGGTTTGGTATTATTGAGAATCCGCTTGATGCTAGGATTGGCGTTATAGTGAGTATTGATGGTGATCCTAACCAACTCATTAAGTTGCTGAGTAAGGTTGTGAATGAGGGTGCAATGGTCATTAATGGGCAGGAAAGATTCATTGATTCGTTATTGGTGATTATAATGTCAAGAACGTTGCTCACAGGAGATATTATGAAAAATGTTGTTGAGCCAGTTAGTAGGTTATCCTGGAAGTTCGTGCTTGGTCCAGTAACGGACTTTACATACTTCTCAGTATTTGGTTCTGATAAGGTTGATGAACTTAGATCCATAGTGATTGGGTCCAGGCTTGAAAGACTGGATAAAGTTCCAAGGGAGTACTCCGTGTTTCTAGAAAGACTTAATGATTATAGGGATGAGATCCTGGCATTTAGAGATAAGGTTAGGCAGAGGGTTCTTCAGTACACGATGGCAGTTAAACGCGGTGCTAAGGAGTCTAAGGACGTTGTTATTAGGCGGATCGTTGAGGCGTGGATTAAGGGTGAAAATCTCAATGATCAGCCCGAGATATTTAGGGATGAAGGCGGTAGGGCTAAAATAAGTATTGTTGAGTCGAGTTTCATTAATTATCTTAAGTCATTGGGTAAGTCGAGTTTTACAGGTAAGGAGCTTGAGTACCTAGTAAGGAGGTTATACCCAACGCACCTATGGAGGGAGTTCAGGGAGAGCGACTTAATAAAGCTACTTAGTCTTAGGGGTTTACTATTACCCATTAGTGCTGACTTAACGGAATACGCACCATATACCCCTGAACTTGTACCGCAGGTGCTAAATGTACTTAGTAATTACCTAAATAGACTTAACGAGTCGCTTTATAAGCCATTAACGATAAGTATTGATGAATTGAAAATAAATATCGAGATTAAGCCAGGTATTAATATACAAGGAAATGACTGCGAAAAGGCATTAGCGCTACTTAAGGCTGTCCCAGAAACATCAAGTGAGTTCCTTAAGAGATACTCGCTCTTCATGTTATGTGTTGATGGGGTAGAGAGCGAGATTGATCAAAGGCTTGATGAGTTAAATAATGAGTTGTCAATATTATCATCATCCTTAAATAATGCCATTAAGGAGGTGATGAACAAACTCAGTAGTGTCAGGAAAGGAATTGATGATTATCTAACTGGCATATCCGCCGAAATAGAGTCCAAAATTAATAATTTAGTTGAGAGGATTAAGGCATATATCTCAAGGCTTAGTGGTCTTGAGTTGGAGAATGTTAAGGAGAGCCTTCCAACAATACTAGATACAATAAATTCTGAGGTTAATGATATTGTTAATTTAGTGAATACATTAAGGGATATTGAGGATAGAATTAAGGAATACATGGAATTAACAAACATCCTAGGTAATGCATCAACAATAATAGGTACTGAGATCACCACAATGAATCTCGATGATTTTGTAAATGACCTACTACCGTTAGTGAGACTTGGTTCGTTAAATGCCTTGAATAACTACCTAAATGAGCTTATACGCATCGTGGAGCTTAGGCGTAAGGAACTCAGCGACATCTTAAGTAATGTTAATACATTGATTGATAAGTACGTGAAGATAACAGCATGGCTTAAGAAGAGAGCCAGAAATAAGCTAGTGAGTAAGTTATTGAGCGGTGGGGCTCCTGAAATACCAAATCCATCACCAACATTTGATAATGCGAAGTATATAGGTGAGGCGGTCAGAATTGTGGATAGAGCAATTGATGGAATTAGTAAGGAACTTAATATACCCAGGGATTTACTCATTAGGATAGTCTCGTTAGGGCCTAATGTGGGTATTGACGATGAGACCATTGCTAAGGAATTCGGTATGGATGTCTCCACGGTTAATAAGTACTTAGAAAGTATGTGGAGGGTTGGCTTAATTGATAGGAAGTATGTGACATGAGGTGATGAGCAATGAAGGTTACAGTACTTGGGCTTGGAAGAGGTTGTGTGAGTAATGATGAATTTAATTGTAATGGTAATGTTGATGGTGCAACAGTGATAATTGACTTAAACGGTAGCCTTAAGTCACTAAATACAAGGGCTCAGTTAATAATATCTTCAAAACCGGAATCCATAGTACCCGTTAAGAGGTATTTCATTGATGAAATAATAGTTGGAAATACAGTATTAAGGACATTAATAGGTCTTGGAGAACTTAATGGTGATGCAGTTATCAAGGGTACTAAGGGCGAGACACTTGGAGTTTCACTGAACGGTAAGGTAATACTCTTTGCAAGGCCATTGCTTATTTACCTGCTTCATGATCAGGAACCCTTAATTAATGAACTAAAGCTATTGTTAAGTAATGCTAAGTCAGGTGTTAGTATTAGTGATGCCGTGGATGAACTAGCCTCATTAATAATATCTGAGAGACGTAGTAAGAAGGTTTCACGCACATTAGCATACCTTGAGGAATTTCTCCAGGATGGTAATGTAAGTAAGTTACCACCTTACATAGTTGATATATTAATGAGTGTTGGTGCCGTGGAGGGTGATAATATCAATAGGGAGTTGATTGAGAGAATAATCAGTGAGGTGAAGACTAGGATTTATCCGAGGAGGAATTAAGATGTTTAATGACGTAATAATAAACATGCTGGAGCTTATTGAGACGAGGATTACGCAAATACGGGATAAGGCACTTGGTCTGCTTAATGATGCTAATAATTTCATGGAGAATATAATTGAGGTTACGCCGAATAGGGGGTTTATTAAATTCATAGCCGTAGACTCGGGGTTTACGGAGATAGTTTATCTCGGTTTTAGGATAGCTGTTATTAACATAGCCATGTTAATGAATACCAATGGTAAGGGACATATACTAACTAGGTTTGAGGCATTACTAGGGGTTTCGAGTGAGGAGTTAGAGAGAATTGCCCTGGACATGGAGGTTAAGTATGCATTGGAAGCGTCAAGGATTTTCCCAATAGATGTTGTGTTGCTCGATGGGGCATTAATAGGGAGGAACTACGTGGGCAAATTTAATGTGCCAGTACTTGCGCATATTAAGGATGTTAGAAGCAATAGGTATTCACAGGGGATAATCGATACTGAGTTTAAGAACTATATTAACAAGGCGTTGCAAATAATGGAGGAGCCATTAATAATGCACATAATAATGGAGACCTACAGAGATAAGACCAAAAACACTAATGCATTAATGACGAAACCCTACGTGGTTGGTAAGATTGGTGATAAGGAGGTCTATGGCTTCTATGTTCAATACCTACCGGCCGCATTACCAATATACACCGAGTATATTGGTGATCCTGGCATGATTCAACATGTAATATCACGCATAGCGCCGCTATCAATAATGCCGAGGCTTGGGTATCCAGCCCCACTGTATGTAGTTGATAGGTTTGCTAAGGTAAACATGGACTTCAGGAGTATGGTGAGACTCATCATGGAAAAATTAGGTGGTGAGGTTTTGAGTGAATTAAGGGGTATGTACCTGAAGATAGGACTGAATGAGTATGTAAAGAATAAATGATCTTCATCCAAATTTAATCGAAACTAGGAAATAAGGTCAGGAAGATTGCTTCAAGGTATATGGATGTGCAATTTCAAGTTTCATCCCGGGTTCAATTCATCACATTATCAGTAGCGTCCCTGACCTAATCATCCATTAATAATGCATTATTCTATATTTAATGTTTTATTTCTTGCAATGACCATTAAGTAAATAAAGCGTTGCGGATTTTATTCTGATGGATGTTGATTTACATTGTACGTGCAATAAATGAGCTTAGGAGGTGCCTGGCTGTTTATGATGAGTTTGAGTGCACGGCATACATTAATAAGACCTATGGTACTTGGATGGTTAGGCTTAGTAATGATGAGGCTAATGCAATACTTAGTGAAGCGTCAAGATCATGCACACAGGTAGAGGGTAGTTTCCTTTATTGTATATTTTGTGTTGGTTCACAGTGCAGTATGGAACCCTCAGAGTCAGTAATTAAGTATATTATTGATTGCCTTGATAGGCTCAGTATTAAGCAGGGTGTAAAAGATACCCTCAAAAACATGCTTAATAAGGCTGTGGAGGTTAATTCTGAAGTTGCGTGTTCAGGTGAGTAATAATGCTTAGGCAAGTGTTTTTCGGAGGTATTTTCGATAAATTACCACAGGATGTTTATAGGAGTTGGTTTGTTTATCAAATGAGGGTTTCTCAGGCGTTAATTATTATTTCCATGGTATCATTCATAGCCGGTTCCACAGTGCTAATGTTAAGGTATGGAAGTCTGCATGGAGATTTAATGCTCGGCGGCTTAGTGCTTTTCTATGTGGGTATAATGTTTAGTCAACATCCTGGTTTTACCAGGGTTATGCCAAGTCCATTCGCGTCAATATTAATTGGCTTGTTAGCAGTTACGTGGATTATAACGTATACACTCGGCCTATGGTTTAATTGGATAGTGGGTGTGATTTTAGTTCTCTACTATGCATTATTATTAATCATTAGGGGTGGTTTAGGCAGAAAGCCACTTTACTGGCCTAACACGTTTTTCTTAAGTGGCCTAATTAGCCTTGCAATTGCTTTCTATATGAGCGATTTTAGGTTATTGGTTTTCCCCGTGGCATCAATAGCAAGTCTCATGAGGCGTGTTGAGAGTAGGCAAAGGCCTATTTATGCCGTTGATATTCCATACACGGTCTTGCTCCCCGTGATGACGTACTTCCTCGATAATCCCATAGTCCTGGCAGTATTTTCACTATTCACGTTGGTGGTTATTGGAGTACCAAGGAGATTTGGTCAGGCATTTAACACGATATACGCTAGGGCATACTCAATCGGTTCCTCGCTTGGTAGGGTATCGCTAATCATTACTGCTATATTATCATTAATTGGTGTTCCGCTGGGTGATGCCATTCATATGTTCTTCATAGGGTTTATAGCCGTGATAATGTCATCACTATGCATACCAATGCTCAACCCAGGGATCCTCTGGTTCTCAATGAGGCACTACGGAATTGCTGGCTTCGAAATACCAACACTCCTCTTCATATCGGCAATATTACGAGCAATTTACTACCTAGTTAGTTTCCAATTAATCATTATATCCTTAATCCTTGTATTTATTGCCTACATTGAGGTTGCCGTATCATACCTAAGTGGTGAGAGGATTAAGGTTCTCTAGAATAATTGAGTAATGCATTTGCTATTAACCTGGCAATCCTAATGGGTTCAGGTCTCTTGCCTTCTTTAGTGAACTTCCTAATTATCGTCCTAGCTGTCCTATAATCAATACCCGTAAACCTCACATAAATCCTTAAACCACCAGGTAACAGCACCTCCCTGGGCTTACCTAACTTTTCATAAAGCCTTATCCTCGTGTCCGAGTCATTTGGGAATAGTTTCCTTAGTGCGTTTATGACATCGCCTTCGGGCTCCTCGAAGGTTAGGCATATTATTGGTAAGCCCAGTGTATCCGTTAGCTTCTCAAGGTCAATTATATTGTACCAAGATATTATGCATCCATCAGTCATTACCAATTGAATGTCATTCCTATTAAATGACTTGTATAGACTTATTACGGCATCTGTTGCATCCAAACCACCGATAGTGGTCCTGCCTAGCGATACTCCATCAATAATGCCATCGCTCCTCATGACAACACCAACCAATATCGAGTACTTAAGATCCAGCCTAAAACTCTCAGCTATGCCAAGAGCCCTTATGCCAGGCTTGCTAATAAGTGAGTCAATGCTCATACCGTGTAAGTCTCATAAATCCCTGCTACTTATAATACTTAGCGGGTCCTGCCTATCATTAACTAGTCTGAACAACCTCACAGTATTTACAAGTATGCATCTTTGAATTCCCATAGCAATTAGTTGCACTAAGTATGAAGCCAAACGTGGGTAAATCATAGGCCTGCAACGTAGAATCAATCACAGATATGTATTGGGTTAATTATTTATTGCAGTAAATGTTTCCTATGTATGGTTGTGTTGAATTTATTACTATACCCACAGGGAATGTCTCGCTACTTACTGAGCCGTAGCTATACTTAATCGGTGTTCCGTAAAATGCTACATAGTATGCCGAGCCATAATTGGCGACTAAATTAATTACAGTATTGAAGTAAAAGAATGATGAGGAACCTGGCGGTGGAATCATGAGACTGGCTATGCCAAGGACCACAGACGTGGCTAGACCTGCCAGGAACTGGTCACCGTCAATTATCGCGGCTATGCTTGAACCAACACTTGGGTAAGCAGGGATTAAACCGGTTATGAATGAACCCACCTCTGCAGCCACTCCATATGGGTTAGGATTGAATGTTGATGCAGCCACACTTAGTGAAAGGTAGCAGCCTGATGATGTACATGTTATACTGGGGCTTGACGTGCATAAACCATTATAGTGATAATTACCGTTACTATCCCTCGAAATGAAGACATAATCATAAACATGGTCTGGGCTAATTAAACTGAACTTAGGCACTATCTGGCTCATCATGAAGCTCGCAATGCCATTGCCGAGGTCAATGCTCGGCCATACCCACAGCACATTATTATGTATGGCACCTGGTAGCAGGTTGATAACTGCCGTAGCATTAGCATACTCATCAAGTGGATAAGTATAGCCGTTCTGATCGACGTAGTAGTCCTCGAACTGTATTAAGGCTAGGGTGCCATTGATACCTAGGTAAAGGAAGCCGGGTCCCCTATTGACATAGTAATAAAGGTTTGGGTATGAATACGATAACGAGGAACTTGACAAAAATGCGAAATATACATAGACATTATCAACATAGTTATAGCCATTATAGCCTCCATAAATAGGTAGATTACTTGAGAACTGTAGTGTTGATCCAGCAACCTCAAGCCCAGAACCTGGAATATTAACAGTTCCATATAGGCCAGAGCCCTTTTGAGCGTAACCGCCTATACTCAGCACTATTTCGCCGCCAATATTGTTACTCCATGCGTCCTTACCTCAGGCAATCCACAGTACGGGTATTGAACCATTAAATCCGGCACAGGCATGTGGTTCCCAATAAATAATTCCTGCACCGGCATAGGTCAATGGTGGAGTGGCATTCGGTACATTAGTATTTCCGAGGCAGTTATATGGTCTCACGAAGCCATATGGGCCAACTGAGGATTTCATTATTGGTGATGTGGTATTTGTAGTGCCATAGCTATAGACAACCTTTACTGGCTTTACTCTGCTGAAGTCCGCATTTAGGTTTATTACTATTGATTCATTATTTATTATCCAGATTGGGCTATACGGAATTGCCGCCACTACGGTTCTGGTTTCGTTTGTGGACTTATCAAAGTACGTAATGAATACAAGCAGAGATGGCCATACCACATCTGGTGAATTCCCATTTAAGACGAGATCTTTCACGGTCTCCCTGGCCATGTCCATTATTGGTTTCACTGTTAGGCTTATGTTTACTGAGCTAACTCCATAGTAATAACCTATTGTGTAAATGTGCCCTTCACCTAGGGCGAATAGGCTTACGGTTAATGGCACTGGATTATTGTTTAAGTATCCACGTATTATGAGTATTGGTTTACTTGCTGTTGCATTATAGTAGTAAACCTGGTATGCATTAGTACTGATCATTAGTATTGGCTTAGGGTTCAGCGACTGAGCAAATGCATTTGTTGCGATGAGTATGATAATGGCAGTAATTGATATAGCCAGCACTGTTATTGCAATATCCCTCCTATTGATACCCATGGGCGTCAAATAATCATTAATCATCAAGGATTTTTACTTCGGGTGTTCTTAAAAGATAGTCGAGCTGAATTGAATGAATATTTTAAATTTAATGGCATTACACCCTGGGCTTTAGTCCCAACCTTATTAATCCATCCTTGAGCCTCTGCACCTCTGTGTCACTCAGTGGTCTTAGGTATGGTTCCTTAACGGTTCCGAAGTCGTAACGTAACAAGTGGACTAGCTTATAATATCCATCAACGCCTGGATATTCCTTAATTAGTCCCCTAACCCTAGCTATTAAGTCCTGCTTCTCCATGGCTGACTGTAGCCTACCAGCTCTGAAGTCGTTAAACATATCCCTCATGGTCTCGGGAAGTACGTTGGCCATTGCTGAAATACAGCCCTTGGCTCCAACCATGAGTGCAGGTAGTATTGTGGTGTCTGCACCATTTAGAACAGTTATTCCAAGCCTAACATGACCCATTATCTGCGTTATATCTCCAGTACTATCCTTAACACCGGCTATCTTAACGCCATCACTTAGTAACTTCACTATGAGATCAGGTGTGACATTAAAGCCTGTATTCTGTGGTATGTTGTAAATAAATATTGGTAGCTCCGTTAATTGGGATAACTTTTCGTAGTACATCCTCAATGTTTCATAATCAGGTCTGTAATAAATTGGTGGAATTGATGATATGGCAATTGCGCCATACCTTTCAGCAAGTCTCACGGTCTCAACAATGATTTGCCAATCAAATGAAAAGACATGAACCATCAACTGCTTATTGGTACTTCTCGAGATCATATCTAAAGCCTCCTTTCTTTCCTCAAGTGATAGGTATGGTCCCTGACTTGTTGTTCCAAATGGATAGAAACCATCAACACCAGCCTTTGTTAAGGAGTCAACGTGTTTCATGAGAGACTCCGTGTCTAATTTACCGTTTTTAAACGGAATTGCCAGAGCTACAAATATTCCCTCCATCAAGGAAATACGGTTTCTAAGCCCTTAATAAAACTATTTACTTACATATCATAATTAATCAATGTCCTGAATAATCTTCCTCTTATTATCTTCTTTAATTAACTTAATCATACTATACCTAACATTGGCCTCCCTAGCCGCAGTCACAATATCATTAACCAAGCCCTCTGACTGCGTCGTAATTATTACCTGACTAATCAAGCCCTCACTAATAAATCTCGTTAATAATGATGCGAAGGCTCTTCTAATATTTTCATCAACATACGGTATTGGTTCATCCATTAGTAGAAAATCAATATTATGATTAGTGGCCCTATAGACACTTAGTAGAAATGAAAGTGCTATTGTTAACCTCTGCCCATCACTTAACCTTGATATTGTAACCTTCCTACCGCCAGGCCTGAAGGCATAGAGCGTATACTCACTAACAACGCCAATAATGCCCTTATCCTTCACGGTAACCTCAATGCCCGCACCCTCAAGATCACCATACGGATATAGCATTTCAAATATTGAGCCAACATTATCTCTAACAATCTTAATCATCTCATCCCTAACCCTTGCTTGAACATCCCTAATACCTGCCCTAATTCTTGTTAACCTATTGTAGAAGTCCTCTAGAAAGTCAAGCCTTTTCCTTAGTGTTGATGGGTCCTCCTTATCAAATCCTATACTTGATAAAGCTAGCTCCAGTCTGCTTAATTCCGCCGAGTCATCACTTAACTTAGCCCTAACCTGGGTTAATCTATCATCAATATACCTAATTTGATCCTCAATACTCGTTATTGCCCTCGTATCAACACCAAGATTACTAAGCTGTTGCCTAAGCTCCTCCTCCTGTCGTCTCAGGGAGTTAAGCTCCCTATATCTCCTTAAGTATGAAATTTCCTTATCGATCTCATCCACCTCGGCCCTAAACTCATCAACAAATCTCGTAAGTGTCTGAATTCTCCTATCAATATCCCTAATAGACTTCTCAATGGTCTCTAGTTTCGAAAGAACAGTCTCGAGTCTTGACCTAATATCACGTGCACGTTCAATAGTAGCCTCATAATCATTAACAATAGGTAATAAAGTCTCCATATTAGTTAGTACTCTCTCTAGTTCGTTCAGTTTATTCTTCATATCCTCAATCTCATCATTACGACTTCTGGACAATTCCTCAATCCTCTTCTTAATGGCCTCATAATCTTCCTCACTTAACGGTTTATTACAGACTGGACACCTCTCCTCGTGATTACTTAATACGTATTGAAGGACATTTAACAACGACGACCTAAAGCCTTCCTCAACACTAAGCTTCTCAAGCCTTCTCCTTAGCTCCTCAATATCCCTCCTAATCTTAACCGGCTCTCCATATTTATTAACTAGCGCTTTGTATTCCCTAACCCTAGATTCCTCCTGCGAGATCCTGCTCTCTAATTCTCTTAGGGATGCCTTCAGAGATTCGGACTGAAGCTCTAGATCGTTACGAATATTGCTAAGGTATTCCTTATCCTCGATAAGCTTATCCTTAAGCTTCGCGAGCCCCTCAAAGGCATTGTATACCTTCTCAATTGCCTCGGATAAATTATCATTAGTTATTACGAGCTTACTAACAACGTCAGCCTCCTTAATAAGTGCAAATTCCTCAAGTTTCTCAATTAATAAATCCCTAAGTCTCTCAAGTCTTAATTTAATGCTTATCTCATTAATCTCCTTAACACCGGCTTTCTCAAGCTCCTGCTCAAGGTTCTCTCTTCTGATTCTAGTGGCAATATAATTACTGTAGGTGTCCTCAATACCCCTAAAACCCTTTAGTAACTCTTCCCTCTTTCTCAATAGATCGTTGTAAGCATTACTAAGTTCCTTCTCCTCCTTCCTTAGTTTCTCAATCTCCTCCCTAAGCTCACTAACTTTTCCTTGTGCTCTCTCAATAGAACCATACTTAACAATTATTTCTGGAAGTTCCTTAACACTAGCCAGTCTCTGCCTAAGTTTATTAATTAAGTCCTCAATTTGCGACATTGGTAATGACCTATTTAAATTGTCCAGTATCTCAAGGCCAAATAATTTATCAATGAATAAGCTTCTCTTTGTAACGCTACCGTAAACCAATGCCTCAAGTGTCCTGTGGGTAACCAATACGAATCTCTCGAAATCATCATCATCCACACCAAGAGTCTCGATAATTTTAGAAGTAACTTCATCATCCTTATACCTAGTTCCATTAATGATTGCACTGGAACTTTCTCTCACATTTTCGCCTGATTTCTTAAGTTCCCTTATCACCTCAATACCATTATTAAGTACTAACTTAACAAGTAATGAATTGGCTTCCTCATTAATCAAATCAGCCAGTTTTGAAACTCTCTCCTTAACTTCCAACTGTGTACCATAGAGTACGTACTCAATGGATTGAACAATACTTGTTTTTCCAGAACCCACGGGACCATGAATAATATTAATACCGTCATTAAAGGAAATCCTATTCTCACCCATGAATCCCCTAAAATCCCTAATAATTAATTCATTGATTCTAATCCTCATTCTCATTCACCTCGACACCAACCTTACTCAACTCCTCATTAATTGCCTTAATGACACCCCTCCTACCACCCTCCTTATAAGCCATGTAAAGCTTAATAGCCAATTCAGCATCTTGACCAAGCCTATCCCTAAGGAACTTAATGATTAATTCATCAAGTTCACCCACTTCCACCACCTCTCTTCCTTAACACATCAACCCAGGGATTATTACTGAGAAAGTCAGGTAATTCATTACTAACCGATGAACTCCCCTGTGTATTAATTATTGAATTTCTCATGCTTTGTAATCCCAAATTCTCAAGCCTACTAACTCTCTCGATTAATTCATTCAATGTATGTTCAATTCTCATTACTCTATCCCTAAGTTCATTGATGTCCTTAGTTAATGGTTGAATATTGATGCTTGACAATGCGTTTTTCACGTCATTAATAACTCTCTCTAATTCGTCTATTCTACCTTTAATGTCCTCATTAACTTCCTGTTGTAATTGTATCGGTATACTTGGTATTAACTCCTCCACGGCCTTTTCGGGATCTGTCGATGATAGGTCATATATGTAAACACCAACCCTATTGCTCCTAAATAACTTACCATTGATTAAATCCCTGGCGCTCTGTGGGAAGGCTATGTATGCCTTATTGTAATTAAATCTATTCCTCATAACATTACTGAGTTCATCAACTATGTAGGAGTCCGTGGGAAATTCCTCAATTGAGATCCTAAGGTAAACCGTGTTATTACCCTCCGTAAGGATTAATTCCCTATCACTTAATTTGTTCAGTATCTTAAATCCTCTCTGTAATAACCATTCCTCAAGTAGCTTCTTCGCAAGTTCAATGCTCATTATACCTACATAATTATTACTTAACAACTTACTTTTTAACCTAATTGAATCAATAAACTCATTTAAACGTGCTTATTGATGAAGGTAATACCAACCCTCCTTAGTCCTCTCATTCCACTTCACATTATTAGGCAATGCATAGCCATAAATTATTGCCCCCTTCCAAACACTAAACTGTGGATCCTTAACAATGCTAATGCTCAGCTTATTAGCTAGATCAGGTAATTTCTCAGAAACCATTAACCTGGTCTTATCCACACTATTAACAGCGACATCCTCCAAACCAGGTGGTACTGACCAATTAAACGCACCACCGCTGAGTATTATCGTACTCATTATCTTATCCTGTATCTCCACAGGAACCTTCCTGATGCTCGTTATTAATGCCTCAGCAATATCCATCTCGCCATAAAACACCATATCTCCTACCGTGGTATCCTCAATAACAAGCCTACCCTGCTGCATATAACTCGTAAAGATATCATGTCTTGGATTAAAGACAACTTCACCTATTAGAAATCTCATCCATGCAGTATCCCTCAACTCAATCTCAATTAACGGATTTATCCTAACCTTAATAGCAAATCTATCAGGGTCATCCCTAGCCTTCTTAACAGCATCATCAAGGTTCTTAGGTATTAAGCCCACGGCTCTCTTCACCATCTCAACTACATACTCATCCTTTGCCAAATCACCATAGCCTGAGTCCTTAAGCACCTCCCTAGTGACTGCATTGGCCTCAGCGCCACCTCTATTGAGTGCGACGATGCCCTCCCTAATGGGACCGTAACTAATAGGTACAAGTTGTATATTGCCGTGACCAGCCTCAATTACTGTGCATGTCACGGCCTTCTCGGCAATCGCGACGGCAAATGGTTGGTCTATTATCGTAACAGCTTGAAGTAGCTTGCCGCCGAATTCCTCATCAATTTCCCTATGGATCTCTATCATTCTATCTCTCATATAGTCAGGGGCTAGTGCTGATAAGGCAACAACTAAGAAGAATCCCTTGAAGTCAGCTCTTCTAACGAAGTCTGAGTAAAATTGTGAGAATCCATATCTAGCGAGTTCCTTAATTATCTTCCAGGAGTCCTCATCCTCCTTCCTAATGATGCCATCCTTAAGCGGGTAGCGCAAGTTCCTAATGGCATCCCTAATCGAACTTAGGTACTTGGGTATATCATCACCAACAACAACACCTCTCTCAAGAACCTCCTTAGGAACCAGCAATTTAATGCTCTCGGGTAAATCCCTAAGGAATAACCCACGGCTTTGAATCATGTATGGCTTGTCCCTGAGGGTTATTGGACCGTACTTGAAGTACCCAGTGCCAAAGTCCTCCGCATACACGTAGTTAAGCTTATACTTGCTCTCGTCAATCATGCCGAATCACCAGATCGCCTTAATCGTAATGAACTCATTATTAAACATTATTACGTACGTATCATCAAACGACTTAACCCTAGGCTTTAAGTAATCCCTTATTTTGTCAGGTAATGAACTAGCTGATTCATTTATGCAGTTTAATACTTGATTTAAAACATCCTTGATATGCTCACCTGTTGTCTCTACGTAATACATTGCCTGATACTTGATTCCATTGTCTATTACTAAGGGCTTAAGATTAAGTCCGTTTAATATGCATGATATAAATTTACGGCTCTCCCTTACAATATCATCTTCATCCTTTACTTCGCCAACCTCACACTTTTGGCAACTCACATAAGTTTATTAGCAATAAGGTTTATAAGGAGATTGCGCCTCTTGTGACGAGATTATAAGGTGTATAGTTCTATGGAGAATGAATTAATTCTTGAGGTTAGGGATCTTGGAAACATAATCATAAAACTAGAACCAGCCATTTCGCCGTTAACATATGCAAGGTTAGGGAAATCATTACCAGCAAGGGCAAATGCCATAAAGTATAGCCAGGTCATAATAATTCCGCTGGACCTTGGTCTAGTTAGTGAGGGTAAGAGAACGAGTTTAAAGCCTTACGAAGTTGGTTATTGGGTTAAGAAAAGAAGTCTAGTAATTGCACTGAATAATATTGATTTAGGGGAGCAGGTTAATGTGCTTGGTTATGTGATTAATGGTGCTGAATTACTTAATAAATTAAATGGTGGATACTCCATAAGGCTTTTGATTAAGTGATCTAGGATTAAGTTTTTAAAGGGTTGGGGAGGAAACCGAAGTGGCGAAGAGGCATGAGCACTCAGGAAACTACAATACTGGTTGGTAAAAAACCAACTACAAGCTACGTAATAGCCACAGTAATGAGCTTCAACGCAGGAGCCAAGAAGGTAATACTAAAGGCTAGAGGCGGTGCAATAGCCAGGGCAGTCTCAACGGCAGTAATGATAAGGGACAAGTTCCTACCAAACCAAGTAAGGATAAGCGACATAAAGCTACTAACTGATAGGGTAACTGGCCAGGGAGGCAAGGAGAGGTCAGTGGCTGCCATTGAGATAGTTCTAGAGAGGGCATAATAAGATACAATTAATAACTGACTTCAAAATATTAATAATACAAAATCAATTAATTTATCTATACTTAGATATCTCCAGGAGATAACTTCTAATTTCCTCGAGAAGTGTAACGAGAACAAATAAGGCGCTCCTTCTATTAGTGGCTATTAATGGCATTACCTTAACTTCATAGGGAACCTTCAATATACTCTTAACAGTAAATATATCAACTGCTGTTGGCGCATCTTGCTTGTTTGCGGCAATCACGTGAGGTGTTGATGGAAAGTTCTCCCTGAAGAAACTATACATACCCAGCGACTCCTTAACCTTCTCCTCGCTCGAACTATCAACTATAAATAAATAGCCATGCATACCCCTGGCAATTATCTTCCACATAAAGCTGAATCTTTCCTGTCCAGGAACACCGAATAAATGCACAACAAGGTCCTCCCTAACCTTCATCCTACCATAATCAAAGGCAACAGTGGTACTCTTTTTACCATCAATGGAGCTCTTCATTATAGGCACATCGGTTTCAATAGGTAATACCTCACTTAGTGTTTTAACGAAGGTTGTCTTACCAGCGCCGTAGGGTCCGGCTATTACGATCTTTACGGTCTTTATCGGCATTTCAATCACCCTATAATGCCACCTTACTTCTTATGAAGTTTATAACGTCTTCAATGTCCTTGGGAGTTATCTCAACGTTAATAACTTCAATTATTTCCTTCTCACTAATGTTAAGTAACTTGCTTAGTAGGTCGTATAGCTTATCAGTATACTTCTCAAGGATTATCCTGGTTAGTCCTATTGATGCATCAGTGCCACTAATTACCATTACATAACCCATCTCCTTAATATCCATTAATTGAATAATGCCATCGGCACCTTGCATTAATACATAGTTAATACTACTAATGGGTAATGTTGACACTAATCCTCTTAATGATGATATGAATCTTGGCGCTGCAAAAAACGTATTACTTGCACCAATAAATATTGTATTGGTGGCATAGGCTATTACCGTGCCCTCCTTATCCATTATATAAACAGCCCTTATCTGATCAGGACTTTCCGAAATGATCTCCTCAGCTGATGAACGAATCTCATTTATGATTCTTTGAATATCACCGTCCACATTTCTTTCTATTTATTATAATTTTTAAATCTTTCGATTTTTCTTGCATGAACGAAAGCACATCATCCTCAATTCATTTAATACAATCAATTACGAAGCATAATAAGTTTTTTAAATGTATGATGCGAAGTACTACGGATGATAACAATAAAGGGTTATGTTGTTAGTAAGACGTTGGTTAATGACCCAACAGGCGGAAGAATGATAGCCATACAAATAGTTGAAGAGAGGGAAACGCCAGGTCCGGTAATTACTGGTGCTGATGAGAGTTCTCAAATGATGAGGGATGTGATGCCCCTCGTCCAGCAACTACTTAGGTCTATGCCCATGGTTGGTCCATTAATGAGTGGTAAGGTCCCAATACCTAGACTTCTTATTTGGCTTAATGAGGACGAGGCAGAAGCACTAGGTCCTAAGTTAGATGTTGGTGATGCCGTGGAAATTAGGATAGATAATGGAAAACTAGAGTTAGTTAAGATATAATTCTCTTATAATTTTACATCAAACTTTCTACTTAAATCTAACAAATCCTTTAGTTTAATTCTTATATGTCTACCATTTGGCAATGTTCTAACAACAATAAATGGGATTAAGCCTCTACGGATTTCCTCAAGAGCAATGTCTACTGGGTCGTATGTGCCTATTTCCTGTGGATTAATGAGCGGTTGAGCGCCCATTGCCAATTGCTTTGCCCTAGCCGCCACTATCCTAGCAAGTTCATACTTAGTTATTCTAGGTGGGTATGTTAACTTACCCTTGGCTAAGTCATTAATTATATTTAAAACACTGATCAATGCATCCTCCTTAAGGATTGAATCTGATGTCTGATTTGATGACGACATTGGAGAATACGGAAATAAAATCGTTTAAAAATCTAACTTTATGAATAATTATTTTTACTAATCAGATGATTTCGACTCGCCTTCCTCACCGCCCTCAGTCTTTGATTTGCTGGGACCGCCTGTCCTTGTTTGAGCTGCGGCAACTATATCATCTATCCTGAGTATCATTATTGCAGCCTCAGCTGCGCTCCTTATTACATGAGACTTAACTAGTAATGGATCAACAACATTGATCTTGGCCATATTCTCGATCTTACCACTTAATACATCAACACCTGCATCAAATTCACCAGCATCATGCCTCCTCCTTAACTCAGCAATAGCATCGACAGGGTCTAAACCAGCTGTTAACGCTAGTATTGTTGGTATATGCTCAAGGGCCTCAGCAAACTTAAGCACAGCCAACTGCTCCTTACCAGGTAACTTCCTACCCCACTCCCTAAGCCTCTTGGCGATCTCCATCTCAAAGGCTCCACCACCAGGTACAATCTTAGGCTCCCTGTAAAGATCCCTAATTACATGTAATGCATCCTGCATTGATCTCTCGGCCTCATCAAGAATCCTATCAGCAGCACCCCTCAGAAGTATTGTTACTGCCCTTGGATTTGGACACTGCTCAACAAACACCATCTTCTCCTCACCAACCTTCCTCTCTTCAACAAGTCCAGCCGTACCTAAGTCCTCAGGTCTTATGTCCTTAATGCTTGTGACTATCTTAGCCCCAGTGGCCTTGGCGAGCTTCTCAATGTCACTCCTCTTAACCCTCCTAATGGCCATAATACCTCTCTTTGCTAAATAGTGTTGAGCTATTTCGTCAATACCCTTTTGCGTAATGACGACATTAGCACCAATCTCGGCAAGCTTATCAACATAAGACTTCAGAATGTTGGATTCCTCCTCGAGGAATCCCTTTATCTGTTGTGGTGATGAGACGGAGATCTTCGTGGTCCACTCAGGCTTCTCGATCTCAAGTGGTGCATCTAGAACAGCGATCTTGGCATTAACAACCCTCTTTGGCATTCCTGGATGAACAACCTCCTTATCAAGCACAATACCCTGTATTAACTGGGTCTCAAAGAGTGACTGACCTTTTTTCTTCTCAAGCTTAATCCAGTCCAGGTCAAGGTTGTACTTATCACTAACCTTCTCAACAGCTATGGCTGATGCCTCAACGGCAATCTTCGCAAGGTAGTCCTTAGCCTCAGAAACAATCTTGCTACTTAGTGAATTCATTGCGACTAGGGCCAATTGATTCTTGTCTTCAATATTTATTGGCTGGGCGATTTCGTTGGCAATCTGTATTGCGTAGTCCATGGCCTTTTTATAACCATCAATGATTATTGTTGGGTGAATATTCTCATCAAGTAATTCTTCCGCGAGTTCTAGTAATCTACCGGCTAGTACTACGGCAGTTGTTGTTCCATCACCAACCTCTGCATCCTGAGCCTTAGCAACCTCTATTAATAACTTCGCAGCTGGGTGTTGAACCTCCATCTCCTTTAAAATGGCAGCTCCATCACCAGTTATTGTTACGTCGCCAAAGGCGTCAATGAGCATTTTATCCATTCCCCTAGGTCCTAGGCTTGTTGATAGTATTTCGGAAATTACCTTAGCAGCCATTATGTTGCTCCTCCTGGCGTCTGCGCCTGTTGTTCTTTGTGAACCCTCCTTAAGAACCATCACTGGTACTCCTCCCTTTTGCTGTGTACCGCTACTCATCGGCGAGTCCGTAAAGCACTTCTATAAAAACCTTTCTTCAATTAAGGCGAGTAAAAAATAAGTATTACAGCAATACCATTGGGCTCAATGGGCATTGAGTATGTATTAACCCTATTAATGATTGCATCATTATTTGTAATACCGTGGGCAGTCGTTAGTTCATACTCGATGGAACCAACACTTGAAGTTGGTGACCTAGTCATAATAACACCACCGAGTCTATCATGTAATCTCCTTCTAGGTCATGTTGCCATATATTATTCGCCAGTATTTAATGACTATATTGTACATAGGGTGATAGCCATCAACAATGCCCAGGGATGTACGTATACCTTTAAGGGTGATGCGAATTTAGGGCCTGATCCTTATTCAGTGCCCTATAATAATATTGTTGGTGTTGTCGTATTCGTAATACCCCAATTAGGCCTGTTAAGCCTTTCATATAGAACATTTACCGCGGCTTTATACATGCTGGGCATCATAATCCTAGTAATAATCCCAGCGTACCTACTTGATAAATGATTTTGCCTTATGAGGAAAAATGTATTAAGTCTCATGAATCGGGTTTTTTAATGGGCGAGGGCGTTCAAGATATTACCACTAAGTTGAGTGGTCGTGAGCAGATAAGGGGTAGGGATGGTAGGGTATTTGTGCTTAGGGAATTTGAAATAACTGACTTAAATACGGTAGTTACGATAAATAGGAGGGTACTACCTGAGAATTACCCTGAATTCTTCTTTGTTGAGCATTACAGGAGCTTTCCCAAGGCTTTCATCGTTGCTGAGCTTGATGGCGAGGTAGTGGGTTATATGATGAATAGGGTTGAGTTTGGCTGGAGCTATATATGGAGGGGTAAGCCAACAAGGAAGGGTCATGTAATATCTATTGGCGTATTACCCGAAGCCAGAAGGGTGGGTATTGCATATAACATGATGATTAGGGGCATGAGAGCTATGAAGCATTTCTACGGCGCTGAGGAGGTCTATCTTGAAGTTAGAGTCTCCAATACGCCAGCCATTAACCTTTATAAGAAATTGAACTATAAAATAGTCGACCTAATAAAGGGTTATTATCACGATGGTGAGGATGCGTACATAATGGCAAGGCCGCTTGATAATATATAGGGTAATGAGGGTAAAAATTAGGCCTATTCTCCGAACTTCTCGAGAGTGCCTAGATAATTCGCTATAATATTCATAACGTCGATACCCCTAATCCTGGTCCAAAAGCCTTTGATGCAGTCTCTCTCACTAAATCTGGTCACATCGTCTCTCATAACATCCGGGCCCCACGCCATAAATGGGACAGGATCACCCGTATGTTCCTTAACCACTATTGGTGTTGCATGGTCACAGGTTATGAATATGTAAGTATCGCTGGGTGCCTCCTCGAGAAACCTCCTTAATCCAGTATCAACCCTCTCTATAATCATGGCTTTACCCTCAGCGTCACCATCATGTGACATGGAGTCGGTTGGCTTAACATGTAGAAATACAAAGTCATGATCCTTTAAGGCTCTTGCAGCAGCTTGGAATGCGGTTGTGAAATCATCATCCTTAGAGCCTATGTAATTATCGACATGTATCGGTTCCATACCCAGTGCTACACCAATACCCCTAATCAACGCAACACCAGCAATAATGGCAGGCTTAATCCTATACCTCGAGCTTAATGGCTCAAAGTTCTTCAGGGAACCCGCACCCCTGAGGAGGACCATGTTTATTGGGCCCTTACCATCCCTCCTCCTCTTCTCATTAAACTCAGCACTACTTAACTTTTCATAAACAAGCCTGGTGAATTCATTGATATAGTCAGCAGTGATCTTAGCATCACTACTTAATGCCTTAGCCTCAGAGACCTTGGCGCCAATAACGTGCGGATCAGTGTCACTAACATGCGGTGAAACGCCACCTTTTAGAACTAGAACACCCCTATGCTCCACGGTTTGTTTATAGACCGCGTCAATGCCATATTTACTCTTTAACGCTGGTAATACTTCATTATTAATTACGTTCTCTATCTCCTTAACCTCACTGGGATCTATATACCTACCACCCCTCCTATCAACAACGATTAAGTCGTTATTAACCGTAGCCACGTTCGCCCTAAACGCAACATCACTTGGACTAAGCATTAACCCAGCGCCTAATGCTTCAAATGGACCCCTGCCGGGATAGTACTTATACGGATCATAGCCAAAAATAGCCAGATGAGCCGTATCACTGCCGGGTCTAATCCCTGGCGATATAACGTCCATGAGACCGCAGGAGCCCTCAGCGGTTAATCTATCAATCGTAGGTTTAACAGCAAATTCCAATGGGGTCTTTCCACCAAGTTCCTTAACCGGGCGATCGGCACAACCATCCAAAATTACCAGTAATGCCCTTGGCATACGTAATACTGCATTAAGAGCATTAAAAGCATTTACCTTAAGTGAAAATTCAGTCTCGATTTAACGTCTCACCAATCCACCTCAGGTAATCATCAAGACCACCAATTATTGGCAATGCAATAATCTCGGGAACCTTATACGGATGCCTCTCCCTAATGTATCTCACTAAGTCATTAAGCCTGTCTCTCCTCGACTTAATAATGAGCAATGTCTCATTATTCTCCTCAACCCTCCCCTCCCAATAATAAATACTCCTTAGTCCATCAATGACATTTACGCATGCAGCTAACTTATTATTGATGAGCGACCTAGCAATTTCAACGCCAACATCCCTGTTAGGTACCGTAACAAGGACGACAATATAACTATCCTCATCCATGACCTCTCCTGTGATTTATAAGGGCAGTTTTACTAAAGCATTATCCCTGCTATGGACTAGTTCAATAATTAATGAGCTTCATAATAATACTTAAATGCGAAGTAATTAACGTAATCCTTGATGGAGTACATAAACCTTGGAAAATCTGGAATAAAAATATCGAGGATAGGTCTCGGTGCGTGGCAATTTGGTGGCGATGCATGGGGGCCCTACGAATACGGCATTGCCAAGGAGGTAATTGCCAAGGCAGTTGAGCTTGGTATAAACTTCATAGATACTGCGGCCGTCTATGGGCGTGGACGTAGTGAGGAATTCGTGGGCAGGGCAATTAGGGAATTGGGGATTAGGGATCACGTTGTTATTGCCACCAAGATACCGGGTGATTGGCATAGGTATGACGATGTGCTCAAGGCAGCAAGACGAAGTAGGGAGAGACTTAGTGTTGACGTTATTGACCTCCTTCAGCTCCATTGGCCTGCCTGCTGGCATAATGTCCCGATTTGCGAGACTATGAAGGCGATGGAGAGGTTGGTCGAGGATGGTGTAATTAGGTATATTGGCGTTAGTAACTATCCGCTTCAGTTACTTGAGGCTGCCCGCTCATGTCTTAAAAAGAACGATATAGTTAGCTCCCAGAACAGGTATAACCTAATCGAGAGAGATGCCGAGAAGGAACTTCTGCCCTACCTACAACGTGAAGGTATTACATTCATTGCATGGAGTCCACTGGCAAAGGGTGCAGTCACGGGTAAGTACAGCCCGGAGAATAGGCCTAGAGGTGACCTGAGGGAGAATGAACCTGTGTTTTACCTGGATAATCTTAGGGAAATAAGCACGAAATTAATACCAGTGGTTAGGGAGTTATCGATAAAGTACGGTAAAACACCCGCCCAAATAGCGCTTAATTGGCTTGTAATGCATGGTAACGTAGTGCCAATACCAGGGGCTAAGAATGCCGCACAGGTTGTTGAGAATGCTGGTGCTGTTGATTGGAGGTTGAGTGAGGAGGACTTCAGGAGGCTTAATGAGGCAAGTAGTTCCTTAACAATAACGTATGTCACCTGGTAATTATCTACGCATTACAGTTACTAGCTTTATTAAGGCCTACATGGGTAATATCACGTATGCGACTTCCTCGTGGAATTTATGGTATAACGGATACTAGTTATACTGTAAAGAGTCATGTAGATGCTGCTAGGGCATTCCTCGAAGGCGGAGTCAGAATTATTCAATATAGGCGTAAGGAGGGGAGTATTAGGATACTGCTTGAGGAGGCTAGGGCTATTAGGAGACTTTGTAATGAGTACGGCGCAGTGTTCATAGTTGATGATAGGATTGACATAGCAATACTCAGTGATGCTGATGGAGTTCATGTGGGGCTTGATGATGCGCCTGTGGATGAGATTAGGAGAAGGTTTAGTGGCCTAGTAATCGGTGCTAGTGCCAGTACTGTTGATGAGGCCATACAGGGCGAGAATGCTGGTGCTAACTACATAGGCGCAGGTTCGGTATTTCCAAGCCCAACTAGGCCGGATTACAGGGTTACTGGGCTTGTTGGCTTAAGGAATATCGTGCAATCAGTCAGTATTCCCGTATATGCAATAGGCGGTATAACACTCGAGAGTATACCTGCTATTAAGGCAACGGGTGCCTGGGGAGCAGCAGTTATTTCGGGAATACTTGCTGCTAAGGACCCTGTTAAAATGGCTAGAGCATTTGTTGAGGCCTGGGAGAATGCCTAGTTCTTTCTATTATTGTAATTTATGCGTTGTATACAGAGGTCTATATTCATAATGCATGGAGGTAATGTTTATTAATACTTGATATTTAGCAAATAAAACGTGGCAACTACTACACCTGAAATGAGTAGGAAGGAGATCGCTAGATACTATGCTAATGCCATAGTTAAGCTCGTGATATACATAATCGTATACGTTGTTGTGGCTGCAATAGTTCACTGGATAATAGTATCCTTACTACCAATGTTCCACGTAAATATTAAGCCATATGAAGGTTATGTGAATGTACTACTCGCTTTGGCCTTTGGCTACTTAATCGTGTCCGCCTTCGCCGATGTTATTTACTGGTCTATGAGGTTTAGGTATGATCACCCAACTGCTAGGGCCATGAGGAATGTATTCCTGCTAATAGGTATTGGTGCGTTGGTTGCGGCGATTGCTGGAGCCATTGGTGGAGGAGTTGCTGGTGTGGCTGTTGGTGGCTTCCTCGGTATTGTGATAGGCTTTGCTGTTCAACAAGTCCTTGGGCAGGCCGTGGCTGGCCTATTCCTGTTATTGGCTAGGCCGTTTAGAATACATGATCATGTAAATTTACTTGGTGAAGATGGTATTGTTAATGACGTTGCGATTTTATTCACTGAGGTTATTAAGAGTGACGGTACTAAAGTCCTGATACCGAATAACTCAATAATCGGTAACAAGATATACCTACTGCCTAAGCAGCAGCCTCAACAGCAACAACAGCAGAAATGATTCGTTGGGTTAAAATATAATACAATATTAAATTTATTAATTGGTATATTTCCTTATTCCTCGTGCCTTTACAGAGCCATGTTCAGATTGGTATTGTTGGTAAACCTAATGTTGGTAAGTCCACTTTCTTTGCTGCGGCAACGATGATCGACGTTAAGATTGCGCCATACCCATTCACTACCATCGAGCCTAATGTGGGTATTGGGTATGTTAGGATACCCTGCGTGTGCAGGGACTTGGGTGTTAAGGATAATCCCAGGAATTCAATATGCATTGATGGTAATAGGTTCATACCAGTGGAATTAATAGACGTTGCTGGCCTAGTCCCTGGAGCTTGGCAGGGTAGGGGCTTAGGTAATCAATTCCTTGACCATTTGAGGAGAGCTCCTGTGCTTATTCATGTGGTTGACATGGCAGGCGCAACGGATGAAGAGGGTAGGTTAGTTAAGCCAGGTACTCACGATCCACTGGATGATATCGAGTTCCTTAGTAATGAGGTTACCATGTGGATGGTCCAGATGCTCAGTAAGGATTGGGATAAGTTGGTTAGGCTTGTGGATTACGCAAAGAAGCCATTGTTGGAGGTCTTATACGATAGATTTAGTGGACTAGGTATAACACAGCCTCAAATAGGTGATGCGCTTACTAAGTTGGGTCTCGATACGAAGCCTCTCAGTAAGTGGAGTGATGATGATATTAAGGGCTTCGTGACAATGCTTAGGGAGTTGAGTAAACCCATGGTCATAGCGGCGAATAAGATGGATATTCCTGAGGCTGAGGATAATTATAAGAGGGTTGTTAAGGATGTAGGTAATAAATATAGGGTAATTCCAGTAAGTGCTGATTATGAGCTGGCTCTGAGGAGGGCTGCAAAGGCGAATTTAATTAAGTACATACCTGGTGATGACGATTTTGAAGTTATGGTGAGCAACTTAACAAAGGCTCAAAGGGATGCCCTAGAGAGGATTAGGGATTTCATGCATAGGTGGGGTGGTACTGGTGTTATAAAGGCGTTAAATACCGCCGTGTTCGACGTACTCGGCATGATCGCGGTTTATCCAGTGGCTGATGAGAGAAAGTTCACAGATACTGAGGGCAATGTGCTACCTGACGTATTATTACTACCCAGGGATGCTACTGTACTGGATTTAGCTAAGGCGATCCATAGTGAGATTGCTGAGAAGGCCGTCACGGGTGTTGATGCAATTACTGGTAAGAGACTTGGCGTTAATTCGAAACTTTGGCATAGGGCTGTCGTGAGAGTTTACATATCGAAGTAACGTAGTCTTTACATCCTCCTTAACCTGGGTATTCCAAGTATGCCCATGGCATTACCAAGTACTGTTCTCATGGCATTCACAAGGTTTATCCTAAACTCCCTAATGCCTGCCTCTGCATTTAGCACGGGGTACTTCTCATAATAGCTATTAAATACTAAGGATAATTTATTCACATACTCAATTATGTTCTCAAGCCTCAGTTCCTGGGCAGCCCTGGCAATGACCTCAGGATATTCACCAAGCAATAGTATCAATTCCCTCTCCTCACCAGCGATATTATTGGGTATTTGCGTAAGTTTAGGAATTTCGCCAGCCTTCTCAAGGATCCCATTTGTCCTAACATAGGTATACTGAACGAATGGTCCACTATTCTGCTTTAGGTTTAGTACCTTATCCCATGAGAATGTTAATGGTTTATTTGGACTTACGGAAAGGAATGAGTACCTAATTGCACCAGTAGCTACGGCCTCAGCTACCCTATTGGCCTCATCAGGTGAGAACCTGTTCTTCACAATTTCCATTATCCTATCCTTAGCCTCATTAAGTAGCTCATCAAGTGAAATATAGACTCCCTTTCTACCACTCATCTTCATTCCTGCTAAATTAACCATTTCATAGGAGTAGTGAATTAGTTTCCTAGCTAAATCGTGATATCCCATAGCATGTAGCGCCAACTTAAGTTGAGCTTGCGGATGAGCCTGCTCAGAACCAATAACCCTTATTAACCTATCGAACTTAAAATTATCCCAGAACCATAGAGCGTATGCTATGTCTCTCGTTAGGTATAGACTTGTTCCATCGCTCCTAAGTAATGTAGCCTTTGGTATGTACTTGGGAAGTTTAAGTTCATTCCATAGCCCTAGATCCTGGGCATACTTATCGGCTCTGAATACCACGGCGCCATCATCTCTCTCAACATATTGAGGGACCTTTCTAAGCAATTCATTGATTACCCTAGATGTACCGCCATTATCCACAGCAACCTCGCTTTCAAAATCCCATGAATCAAAGCTAATGCCTAATCTGTCCAGTGTAATTCTGAATCCCTTGAGTACTATATCCACGGCTTCCCTAATGACCTTTCTAACAAATTCATCACCCTCCTCATAAGCCCTAGACCATTGCTTAACCATTAATGGAAGGTCCTCGAACTTACCCAACCCCTTGAGTAAGGTCTCGGTAAGCTCCTTATCCCTCTCCATGAAGTTATTAATTACGGAAATCCACTCATCCCTTTCACTAATCAGCTTATTCGCATCCTCATACTTACCCTCATTCTTAAATTGCTCAATCTGCTTACTCAATCTCTTAATCTCGCTTACTGCGTAGGTTACTGAGTAGATAATGCCCATGACATCATCAGGCTTCCAACCATTATTAACTCTATTAAGCACAAGGTCTTTAGCCACGTAATAACCAATGCCAACATACGGCATTTGATCTCCACAATCATTAACATAGAAATGAACCCTAACAGAGGCGCCGCAAAAGCGAAGAAGCCTTGCCAGTGAATCACCAAGTACGGCATTCCTACCATGACCAATATGCATGGGTTTAGCGGGATTAGCGCTAGTATGCTCTATAATGTAGCTACTGCTTGGGCATTTCTCACTTATGCCATATTTATCACTGAGACTATTGATTGTTGATAATACTATATTCGCATAATCCCTTATATTAATATCAATATTTAAATAACCATTAATCAATACAGCCTTATTAATTAGCCTAAGCTTAGGAATTATCTTACTATTTATTATCTCTTCGAGATTACCATATTCCCTTACTACATTATGCATTGGAATTGTTAAGTAACCATATTGAGATGGTGCCCTCATAACCTCATTTACGTACTTAGCCAAGTCAATGTTAATCTCTGTACCTAAAAATTCAAGTAGTCTCTGAACATCCTTAATTACCTCATTATATGGATTACTCATTGTAGTGCATGTTAGATCTATAGTTAAATATTTTAGTGTTCTGACCTCCTCCCATCCCCGGAAGGGGCGAGACTTGCCTCTCGACTTGTCAGCTGATTGATGTAAGGCTTATATAGGCTTATGATTTACGTAATACCGTGAGTGCTGGAGGCAGGAGGAGGAAGACAGAGGAGCGTTTTAAAAGAATTCTTGAGCATGAGTACATGCCCAAGGCTGAAATCGTGCCTAAGGAGGAGGTTAAGGAGATACTCAAGCAATTGAATGCTAAGGTTTTTCAGTTACCATGGATTAGGGCAAGCGATCCACTGGCCAGGGCTATAGGTGCTAAGCCTGGTAATGTCATTAGGATAATTAGGAAGTCAGATACGGCTGGTGAATTTGTCACGTATAGATTCGTAGTTCCAGGTTAATATACAAAGCAATTTAAAGGCCCTTTTGCAAGAGAGATTAAGAAACCATGGTTCTTCAACCTATGGGAAAATATAGCGGAAAGAGTTTAAATATTGATTTAAGCATGGGGTGATTAATAATGTCCATAGATAATCCTAATATTGGGCATGATAACATGCTGGATTCCGTACCAATACCAATACTGAGATCTAAAAGGGCTTATGCAGTTTTTCCATCATCTGATGATAGGTGGGCATTAGTTGATGCATTCATTAGGGAGGGAGGACTAGTTAGGCATCAGATTGACTCATTTAATGATTTTGTTGAGAAGAAACTGCAAGAGGTAGTTAATGAAAATAGTTTAATTGAGACAGAGGTTAAGGGCCTTTACATAAAGCTTGAGAGGATTGAGGTTGGTAAGCCAAGGGTTAGGGAGGCTGACGCCAGTGAGCACATTCTCTACCCGATGGAGGCTAGACTCAGGAACCTAACCTACGCGGCGCCACTTTACTTAACAATGGTACTTTATGTTAATGATGAGGAGGTTGATAGACAGAAGGTGTATATAGGTGATTTACCAATAATGATCAAATCAAAGTTCTGTAACCTATATGGACTTAAGCGGCAGGAATTAATCAGTAAGCTTGAGGACCCGGACGACCCAGGTGGCTACTTCATTATCAATGGTAGTGAGAGGGTTATTGTTTCTCAGGAGGATCTGGCGCCTAATAAGCCGTTTTTCGACAAGGGTGATAAGGCCAGCATTACCAATGTGGCCAAGGTAATATCGATTGGCGCTGGCTATAAGACTACCGTGACTGTGGAAAGACATAGGGATGGCATTATATACGTCACATTCCCAGCAATAGCCACGAGAATTCCATTCCCAATAATAATGAGAGCATTAGGTTTGGAAACCGATGAGGATATTGTATTAGCCGTTAGTGATGACCCTGACATTCAGAATGAGTTATTACCATCACTTCAATTCTCAGTGCAAATAGCCAGTACTATCGATGATGCCCTTGACTTCATAGGTAGTAAGGTAGCCATTGGGCAACCCAGGGAGGTTAGGATTGAGAGAGCAAAGCAAGTGCTTGATAGATATTTCCTGCCTCACCTTGGTACTACCGAGGAGGCTAGGGTAAAGAAGGCCTTGTTGGTTGGTCAGATGGTTAAGGGAGTCATTGAGATGTATCTTGGGCGTAGGCAGCCGGATGATAAGGATCACATTGCCAACAAGAGGGTTAGGTTAGTTGGTGATTTACTAGCTCAATTGTTTAGGGCGGTGTTTAAGCAAGTGCTCCAGGACATTAGGCAACAATTGGAGAGGCATTATTCAAGGGGCAAAATACCGAGCCTAGTCACGTTGGTTAGGGCTGATATAATAACGGAGAGGATAAGGCATGCATTGGCCACGGGTAACTGGATAGGGGGTAGGACCGGGGTCTCGCAGATGCTTGACAGGACTAATGTTCTTTCAACCTTAAGTCATTTAAGGAGGATCGTATCCAACCTAAGCAGGACACAACCCCATTTTGAAGCAAGGGATCTGCACCCAACCCAGTGGGGTAGGCTTTGTGCAATTGAGACTCCAGAGGGTCAAAACTGTGGTTTAGTAAAGAACCTAGCATTACTCTCTACAATAACTGTTGGTGTTAATGAGAACGAGGTCGAGAAAATGCTTTATGACTTAGGCGTTGTGCCAATACTAAAGGCCAGGAAGGAGGGTGTTAAGGGTACAGAGGTTTACCTAAATGGTAGGTTAATAGGTATTCACACAGAACCAGAAAAATTAGTAGGTACGGTAAGGGAAATGAGAAGAAGAGGCCAGATAAGCCATGAAATCAATATTGCGAGAATACAAAATGAATACTTAGATGAGTTGAGGGTTAATTGTGATGGCGGTAGACTTAGGAGGCCATTGCTAATTATTGAAGATGGTAAGCCAAGATTAAAGCCTGAACATATTGAGAGACTAAGGAAGGGTGAGTGGTCTTGGAGTGATTTAATTAGCAATGGAATAATAGAGTACTTGGATGGCGATGAGGAGGAGAATGCCCTTGTTGCCATTAATCCTGAGGAGGACATGAGCAAGTACACGCATATGGAGATCATTCCATCAGTTATGATAGGCGCTGTGGCATCAGTAATACCATATGCGGAGCATAATCAATCACCAAGGAATATATATGAAGCAGCAATGGCAAAGCAAAGTCTAGGATTTCCGGCTGCCAATTATAGATTCAGGATGGATAGTAGAGGGCATTTGCTCATATATCCTGAGAGACCGTTAGTAATAACTAGGGGAATGGAACTCAATGGATACCTGGGAAGACCCGCTGGGCAAAACGCTGTGGTTGCACTATTAACGTATACCGGGTATAACATGGAAGACGCTGTGATTCTTAACAGATCGTCGATAGAGCGAGGAATGTACAGAAGCGTATTCTTTAGGACATACGAGACAGAACAAATGAGATATCCAGGTGGTGAGGAGGATAGGATAGAAATACCATCAGCTGAGGTCAGGGGTTACAAGGGACCTGAGGCTTACGCACACTTGGATGAGGATGGTATAGTATCGCCTGAAGTGTTCGTATCGGGCGGTGAAGTATTGATAGGTAAGACATCACCACCCAGGTTCTATGGTGTCTATACGGAAGCCGTTGTATCCAGCGCCAGGAGGGATTCATCAATAACCGTTAGGCGTGGTGAGAAGGGTATTGTTGATAGTGTTGTGATTACGGAGACCAATGAAGGTTATAAGCTTGTTAAGGTTAAGGTTAGGGAGTTAAGGATTCCAGAGCTTGGTGATAAATTCGCCAGTAGGCATGGGCAGAAGGGTGTGATGGGCATGATGATACCGATGCAGGATATGCCATTCACGGAGGATGGAATAACACCCGATATAATAGTTAATCCGCATGCATTGCCGAGTAGAATGACAGTTGGTCAATTACTGGAGTCAATGGCAGGTAAGGTGGCTGCACTTAGGGGATTAACTATTGACGCAACTCCCTTTGAGGGCGTTACTGAGGAGGAGCTTAGGGACTTACTAATCAGGTCTGGCTTTAGGTGGGATGGTAAGGAGGTCATGTACAGTGGGTTAACAGGTAGGAAGCTTGAGGCAGACATATTCATTGGCGTTGTTTATTACCAGAAGCTTCATCACATGGTTGCTGATAAGATACATGCCAGGGCTAGGGGTCCTGTGCAAATACTGACTAGGCAGCCAACTGAGGGTAGGTCTAGGGAGGGTGGCCTTAGGCTTGGTGAGATGGAGAGAGATGTATTAATAGCACATGGTGCCGCTGCATTACTTAAGGAGAGACTTGTTGAGTCTAGTGACAAGTATGTTATGTATGTTTGTGAGGACTGCGGCATGATTGCTTGGTACGATGCTAATAAAGGCAAGCCTGTATGTCCAATACATGGTGATAAGGGCAGGATTGTGAGGATTGTTGTGCCTTATGCATTTAAGTTATTGCTTCATGAGTTAATGAGTCTCGGTATTTACCCAAGGATTGAAGCAGGTGATCTAATTGAGGAGAGAAGGGCTTGATAAGGTTTATTTAATGGCTGGTCAGGTGGGTGATGGATAATGGCGACACAGACCGAGAAGGTTTCTGTAAGGGAAGAGGAAATACCGCTCAAGACGATAAAGGCCATTAAGTTCTCAATACTTTCACCAGATATTATAAGGTCTTTATCAGTTATGGAGATAACCACATCGGAAACCTATGATGAAGCAGGTCGGCCAATGGTTGGCGGATTAATGGATAGAAGGCTCGGTGTAGTAGAGCCAGGCGCTAGATGTGAAACTTGTGGTAATCCGCCCGATAAATGCCCTGGTCATTTTGGTAGGATTGAATTAGCGAGACCAGTAATTCATGTTGAATATGCAAAATACGTTCATGATCTACTCCGGACAACATGTAGGGAATGTGGTAGGATATTATTGACGGATGAAGAGATTGAGAAGTATAGCAAGAGACTAGAGAGGTTGAGGGCCAGGTGGAAGTTACTTTCTGATAGACTTATTGAGAGAATTAGGAAGAAGGCCATGGAGAGGACCGTATGCCCACACTGCGGCGCTAAGCAATACAAGGTTAGGTTTGAGAGGCCGTATACGTTCTATGAGGAGAAGGAGAATGGTGTCTTGGAGAAACTTGATCCCATGAAGATTAGGGAGAGACTTGAGAAGATTCCAGATAGTGACCTAGTGTTGCTGGGTTGGGATCCGAAGTTTGCAAGGCCTGAATGGGCCATTTTAACCGTATTACCAGTGCCTCCACCACAGGTTAGGCCGTCAATACAATTAGAGACTGGTCAGAGGAGTGAGGATGATCTCACGCATAAGCTTGTTGATATTGTTAGGGTTAATGAGAAGCTGAGGACAGCAATTGAATCTGGTGCGCCAAGTAGTGTCGTTGATCAATTATGGGACCTACTGCAATATCATGTGGCTACTTATTTCAATAACGAATTACCAAACCTACCACCAGTTAAGCATAGAAGTGGAAGACCGCTTAAGACCCTGGCCCAGAGACTTAAGGGTAAGGAGGGTAGGTTCAGGGGAAGCCTATCTGGTAAGAGGGTTGACTTCTCATCAAGAACCGTGATTAGCCCAGACCCAAACCTAAGCATTAATGAGGTTGGTGTGCCAATCGATATTGCTAAGACATTAACCGTGCCCATGATGGTGACTGAATGGAATCTTGAGCTGGTCAGGCAACTGGTACTTAATGGCCCTGAGGTTTGGCCGGGTGCTAATTACGTGATTTATCCAGACGGTAGAAGGGTTGACCTTAGATACTTCAGAGACAGGCGTGAATTAGCCAATAAGTTAGCCCCTGGATTCGTCGTTGAGAGACATTTAATGAATGGTGATATAGTGCTATTCAATAGGCAGCCGAGTCTCCATAGGATGTCAATGATGGGTCACATTGTTAGAGTATTACCAGGCAGGACCTTTAGGCTTCACTTAGCTGTTTGTCCGCCATATAACGCGGACTTTGATGGAGATGAGATGAATCTGCACGTACCTCAGAATGAGGAGGCTAGGGCCGAGGCTAGAACACTAATGATTGTTCAGAACCACATAATAACGCCTAGGTACGGTGGGCCAATAATAGGTGCAAGGCAGGACTATATAACGGGCGGTTACCTACTGACTAGAAAGGATAATCTCATAAATAAGGAATTACTTACATACTTATTAGCTGCGGCTAATTATGATGGTGAAATTGATGAACCAGCGATAATGCATCCGAAGGAGCTTTGGACAGGTAAGCAAGTAATCTCAATGCTCCTACCTAAGGATTTGAATTGGGTTCAGCCGACGGCGATCAAGGAGAGTTGTAAGGAGCCATACAATTGCTATACTGATGAGTATATAATCATTGTTAATGGTTATATGGCCACTGGAGTCCTTGATAAGAAGTCAATTGGCGCTGAGCAAGTTGATTCGCTCTGGCACGTTGTAGTTAAGAGGTATGGTAATGACTATGCGAGGAGGTGGGTTGATTCAATACTAAGGGCATTACTCAGATTCCTAGATCTAAGAGGGTTCTCAATGGGTATTGATTCACTAGAAATGCCGAGAGAGAGTTATATGGAGCTTGAGAAATTGTATGAGGAAAGCGAAAGGAAGGTTCTTGATTATATACAGAAGTATAAGGAGGGTAGGCTTGAGGCCGAACCGGGTCTAACAATTGATGAGACTCTGGAGAATGATATTACTATAGAGTTAAGTCGTGTAAGGGAGGCAGCTGCTCGTGTTGCCGAGAGGTACATCAATAAGGATGGTGAGGCTTACATAATGGCAAAGACGGGCGCTAGGGGTAGCATTGTTAATATAACCCAAATGGTTGCAATGCTTGGGCAACAAACAATAAGGGGCGAACGTTTCAAGAGAGGGTTCGCTGGCAGGACGACTGCTCACTTTGAACCTGGTGATCTTGGTCCCATAGCCAAGGGCTTCGTTAGAAATAACTTTAAGACCGGGTTAACACCACTTGAGTTCTTCTTCCATGCAGCTGGTGGTAGGGATGGCCTAGTGGATACTGCCGTTAGGACAGCACAGAGTGGTTATATGCAAAGGAGGCTCATTAATGCGTTGCAGGATATCTACGTTACATATGATGGCACCGTTAGGAACGCCTCAGGCTCCATAATACAGACTAAGTATGCTGAGGATAGTATTGATGTTAGTAAGAGTGATCATGGTAGGCTTAACCTTGATGAAATATTTAGAAGGGCTGGTTTAAGTAGGTGATGAGGCATGGCTGAGGCAAAGAATCTGGTCTCCCAGGAGGAAGTGAGCAATGTATTAGCCCAATTAGCCAATGTATTGCCTCCGAAGATCATTGATGAATTGAAAAATAAATTATCAAGCATGGAAATAACTAGAGAGCAATTGGCTAATCTCATTAGGATCCTAATTAATGAGTATTATAAAATGTTAATCGATCCAGGCGAGGCGATCGGCATAGTCACTGCACAGTCAGTTGGTGAGCCAAGTACACAGATGATTCTTAGGTCATTCCACTTCGCAGGGCTTAGGGAGTTCTCAATGGCACTTGGTTTGCCAAGAATGATTGAGCTTGTTGATGCCAGGAGAAAGCCGTCAGTACCCATGATGACGATATACCTAGATGAAGAGCATAGGAATAATCCAAATAAGGCCCAGGAGGTTGCCTATAAGATTCAGCTAACAACGATAGAAAATGTCACCAAGAGTGTTGAGGTTGATTACATCAATTCGCAAATAACCATTGAGATTGATGAGAACGAACTTAGCCAGAGAGGTTTGAGTATGGAGGATGTTAGGAAGGTCGTTGAGAGAATTAAGGGTAAGGGTGCTAAAGTGGAGATTGAGGGTAGCGTAATAAGGATCACGCTTGAGGAGGCCGACATAATAAAGCTTAGGAGGATTAGGGATAAGGTAATGCAGACCAGACTTGCTGGGATTAAGAATGTGAAGAAGTCACTGGTTAGATACAGTGAGAGAGATGGTGAATGGATAATAGAGACTGAGGGCACTAACCTTGAGGCCGTTCTCACGATAGATGGTGTTGACTATAGGAGGACAATATCCAATGACATACATGAGGTTGCTGAGGTGTTGGGTGTTGAGGCAGCGAGGACAGTGATAATGAGAGAGTTAAAGAAGGTTCTTGATCAGCAGGGTCTGGATACGGATCTAAGGCATTTAATGCTTGTTTCAGACGTAATGACCTGGACAGGTAAGGTTAGGCAGGTTGGTAGGCATGGTGTAGTTGGTGAGAAGGAGAGCCCGTTAGCTAGGGCTGCCTTTGAGGTTACGGTTAAGAATCTGGTTGAGGCTTCGATTAAGGGTGAGTTGGAGAATTTCAGAGGTGTTGTTGAGAGTGTTCTTGCTGGTAAGTATATACCTATTGGTACTGGTATTGTTCAGTTGCTAATGGAATTTGAGTAAAATAATACTTAAGCCTATCGTTGGCATTAGGTTTAAATAGGGTTTTTTCAGGGCTGTCTTGAATGATTGATATTTCACGAGAACTACAAGTCGCGTTGAACACGGGTAAGGTGATGCTTGGTTATAGGGAATCACTTAAGGCAGTAATTGATGGATCAGCAAAGCTAGTAATACTTGCTTCAAATGCGCCTGCTGAGGTGATGAATACGGTACAGTACTATGCAAAAATGTCAAATGTGCCGGTGTACGTGTTTCAGGGATCAAGCTGGGACCTTGGTGCAGCCGTTAGAAAGCCCTTCAAGGTCTCAACAATAGCTATAATCGATCCAGGAGAAAGCAATATATTGGCTTTAGTAGCGCAACGTACTGGGTGATATTCATGCCGAGCATTAGATTAACAGAAGAGGAAATTAGATACGTGGCATTGTTTGAAAAGATAACTGGAATAACACCAAGGGATACTGTAATTGATAGCCAGTATAATAGGATAATATTCATAGTTGATAAGAACTTCGCACCACTGGCGGTTGGTAAAAATGGTATTAATATTAGAAAGCTAAAGGAATTGACTGGTAAGGATGTCGAGGTTGTTGAGTATGGAGAAACGCCTGAGGAGTTAATTAAGAACAGTCTATATCCAGCAAGGGTACTTTCAATAAAAATAACAAAGCTTCCTAACAATGGCAGTATTGCCATAGCCACAGTACATAATGAGGACAAGGCAATAGCAATAGGTAAGCAGGGAAGGAACATTAATAGGGCTAAACTACTGGCTAAGCGGTACTTCGATATTGATAAAATAAAGATAGTATCGCCGGAACAAAGCCAGTGACGTGAGGAAAAAGTAAATAAGCACTTAAATCAACGGTGATAGCAATGCCCGGTAAAAAATCACCGCTTGGCATGTTCGCTGCTAGGGGATTGAAGGAGAAGAGGAAGAGATTTAGGTGGAGTGACACGTACTATAAAAGGAGGATGCTTGGCATAGCCAAGAAGTTCGACCCGTTAGAGGGAGCACCAATGGCCAGGGGAATAGTTCTCGAGAAGGTTGGTGTGGAAGCAAGGAAACCAAATGCTGCCGTGAGGAAATGCGTCAGGGTCCAAATAACTAAGAATGGTAAGGTGGTCACGGCATTCGTGCCTTGGGATGGTGGGTTGAACATAATAAATGAGCATGATGAGGTAATAATCGAAAGAATAGGCGGCCCTGAGGGTAGGGCTTATGGAGACCTGCCAGGTGTTAGGTTTAGGGTTATAATGGTTAATGGCGTTAGCTTAAAGGCTGTATTGCAGGGTAAGAAGCAGAAACCCGTTAGGTAATTTGACTTAAGATCTAGGACTAATTAATTTAATCCTCAGATCCCTGGTTATCATCATTACCTTGATTGTTATTACCTTCATGTTCCTCCTCATGTTCACCAACAGGCTTTATTGTTATTAATGGCTTATTAATAGCATTTGGGGGTCCTTCAGGGTTAGGCTTAACCGTGTAATAAACAGTTATTGATACTGTGTAATTACCTGGCGTTAAGTAAATGGTATACTTATCCCTATGCAGATTTAGTGCTACCGTTTGATTGCCAATGGTTATAACAGCAGTGAAATTACTAAATACATCATCTAGGTCCTCATGATGAAGCTCAACCTTGAAGTAGCCCGAGGAATTAACGTATAAATATGCCGTGGATTTAGCCATACCGCTCATTCCTGGCGTCAGGTTACCGAGGTTTATGTAGGCAGCAACGGTGCTATACATAGGAGGTGGTGGTAGGATTAGGTGATAGCTTAAGTAGGCGAGTACGCCATTCATATTAGCTGCAACAGCCATTCCACTTAGACCTGTGAGGAACGCCAGCGCTATTAGTATCCAGGTCTTCATATTAAAAAGAGGAATTGATCGCTAATTAATAAAAGTTGCGCGACATAAGTATTTAAAGAGCAGTGTTTAGGTATGGTCAAGTGATGTAAAGGTTTCCGGCCTGATAAATTGATGACATCACCCCTTACTGACGACAACTCAACCCGCCTTATACTCCCTTAATTCATCACTAAATACTCTATTGAATACGTTGAATGCCTCATCACCATACAAGCAAATAATTATTCTCCTCACGTTCTTAAGGCCTGGCGACTCCCTCCTAATTGTTCGTACCATTACCCTCGCCGCATCCTCATATGGACATCCAAATATGCCTGTGCTAATTGCTGGGAAGGCGATGCTCGTTAGGTTAAGTTCCTCAGCCTTCCTAAGGGAGTTTGTGACTGCGTCATCGAGCTTCTCAATGGGTTCAATATCACATCTAGGACCAACGGCGTGTATCACGTACTTAGCCTTCAACCTACCCGCACTGGTCACAGCAACTCCACCCACAGGAACTGGACCATACTTCCTAACCCATTCCCTGGACTCCTCCTGTATTACCCAACCACCCTTCCTAACGATGGCTCCAGCAACGCCACCACCGTGCTCAAGGTACGAATTAGCAGCATTAACGATAGCATCAGCCTCAATCTCTGTTATATCACCTTTAATTAGTTCCACAGTAACTCCATTGGGAAATCTAAAGCTGGACATATGCAGTATTTAGCCTGATAAAGCGTCCTTATATGCATTAATGGTGTAAACTTTATAACTGGCTACCTACCCAGTAACTGGGTAGGTAGCCAGTGCTCTTTGATCCAAAGCCTAAGGAAAGAAGGGAGGATCTATTCGATCGAGATGATGAATTAAATAGGCTCAAGGCTGGGCTTAACTACCCGGTTATTTTATTGCTCGGTATAAGAAGGAGTGGTAAGTCGTCATTAGTTAAGGTGCTTATGAATGAGATGAAAGACGTGATATGGATATACCTTGACCTGAGGAAGTATGAGGGTTATACATACATAACCTATAAGTATCTATTGAGTGAATTTGAGAGGGCATTAAATACTTGGCCGAAATTCCTAAGGGAATTATTACGTGGAATTCGTGGAGTAGTTATCTCGGGATCTGGGTTTGAGGTTAGATTAAGTTGGGGTAGGGATAGAGTTGAGCTTGCTGATTTATTTGATAGGTTATCTAGTATTGGCGAGCGTGAAGGCCGTAGAGTTGTGATAGTGTTTGATGAGTCTCAGGAACTTAGGAAGCTTAAGGGGTTTAATATATTGTACCCGCTTGCTTATGCATATGATAATCTTAGATTAAGCTTCATATTTACTGGGTCTCAAATTGGCATGGTTTATAGATTTTTAAGACTTAAGGATCCGAACTCGCCATTGTTTGGGAGGGCTATGTTTGAGGTTCGTGTAAATCCATTTACGAGGGAACAATCAATTGAGTTCCTTAAGACCGGGTTTAGAGAGGTTGGTATTTCCGTAAATGATGGCGTACTTGAAAGCGTATATGATGAGTTAGGCGGCATACCTGGTTGGTTAACGTACTACGGCTTTAATTATCTGCAATTCAATAATCATGAGGAGGCAATAAAAAGAACACTGGAGTATGCTGTGCAACTTGTTAGGCAGGAATTTGAAAATTTCCTGAGGGGTAGGGAAGAGGCTAGGGAACGTTATTACGCCATAATGGGCCTATGCAAGAGTGGATGTAGATGGAGCGATGTCAAGAGAATACTGGAGGCTAGGGAGGGTTATCGCGTCGATGATAAGAAAATAACGGAGTTACTGCAGAACCTAGTGGATGCATCATTCCTGATTAAGGAGGGAGATATCTACAGGCCAAGTGATCCCTTGATAACTAAGGCATTTTAAATATCACTTATCCAAATAGAGGAACTTTACTGCGTTTTGGCGGTTTAGGTACGGCAGACCATAGGGCTCCCGATATGAACGCCAATATAAGCACTATTAGCAATGCATGTTCAAGAGCGCCGACTTCACCATAAATCGGCACGTAATATTGAGCCAGCAAACCCGTTATTAATGATCCAAGCACATTACCGCCGGTAACAGCGCCATTCCAAACAATTGATGTCGCCCAACTAACCTGCTCCCTTGGGAATAAGTCGCCAAGGACGGCCATTATCAGTGGGAAGTTGCTTAATACGAAGAGTATGGCGAAGAAGGCGAATACAAGGTTTCCCGTGTATATGAAGGCTATGAATAGTATTGCAAAGGCAAATGTGGAGAACGATGCCATGAATCTCCTACCAATCTTATCACTTAACCAGCCGAGTATTGGTTGGCCTATTATGGCTGAGGCGAGTAGTATTGATAGGATTTCTCCATAGCTTACGCTGAGCTTTACGCCGAGTACCTTATTTATGTATATACCTAGGAATGTCTGTATGCCCTGACCAGCCGTATTTCTTAGCAACGTTATTACAAATAGTAGTATTATTAGCATTATTGATACCCTAAGCATTGTTGATTTATTATTAGGTGGATCATCCTTATTATTGCCTCTCCTATATGCCTTGACATCGAACTTGTAAATACCGTATAGTAATACTGAGAGACCCACAATTAATGTTATGAATGCCAATACCCACAAATTATATGCAGCGCTTACAGAACCTGTGAATATAAGCACTGAACCTATCAATGGATAAAGGGCTCTGCCTAAGCTACCGAATGCACCATTTATGCCTAGTGCTGAGCCTGCCGTTCCTCCATATGTCGCGGATAGCAACGCGCTTCCAATTGGATGGTAGTAAGCCGCACCAACTCCCGCCAATACAACACCTATATAGACTAGGAATAGATCGTGTATTAGGAAGCCTATTGAGGATAATCCAATGGCGAATGCCCACAGGAACATTCCGAGTGCCATAGCCCTCATATGCCCACCAAGCCACTTAATACTCAGGGGCACCAATGGACTTGCTAATGCAGATATTGCCGCGTATAATGCCGATAATAATCCAATTACTGCATAATTAACACCAACCTGACTAAGTATTGGGAGTATTATACCGGGTATTAACCACATATTTCCATCATTAATGAAGTGTCCGATCGATGTTAGCCCAAGAATTGTTGCCCTATCTCTGCCCTTTCCTTCCTGCATCATTAACGTTTGGGTTACCCTAATGTCTTTTAAACCAATCGCGTTAAGTAATAAGTAATGAAATTAAGCCAACTAATCATTAATAATCGCGAAATACTCATAAACATGCTAGCATTAAGCCGCAGCTAATGGCAAAGGTAGTCTTCCTAATAATGAGCGATGACATAAAAATGGACCTCGCACTAACAATGGCAGCGAACACAGTGGGAACAAATAGGTACGAGGACTTCAAGGTTGTATTCTGGGGACCCGCCCAAGAGAGACTAATAAGACTTGAAGGACCTGCCAGAGACAACTTCGAGAAGTTACTAAGGGCTGGCGTAATTGATAGTGCATGCATTAATTACGCAAAGAACAAGAGGATAGACCAGGAATTAACGAAGATAGGTATTAAGCTGCATCCTGCTGGTGATAGGGTGGCATATTACATAAACAATGGGTATCAAGTGTTGGTATTTTAATTTTAAATTGAATACTAATTACCGAGATTTTATCAAACCCTCCTCAATCTCTCAACATTCTCCAGATTTACCATGCCTAATCTATTTCCATTTTGATCATAGCTATAGATCCTATTATCTTCTTCATCACGTACGAGCTTATGCTTACCACTGCATATTGGGTATGTATCACTTAAACCGCACATGCATATCCAAACTGATTCACCGTTGGGTGTTTTATATTGGTAGGGTCCCTTTGCCGTGTGAAGTATAATCCTCACGGTACTACGTGCGGATTACGTTATTAAAAAGGTTATTACTAAGTTCAGAAAAAAGTATGTATTGTCACCATTGAATAATAGCATAGTTAATACTAATTCTTTACTAATTATTAACGAAAATAGTGCGTCATTTAATGATTTCCCTAATTTCAGGGAGTTCCATTGGTGTCAAGTGTTGAGTTCTTAGGAAGGCTATCCTATTACCTAGGTTGCATGATTCAACTGGGTCCAGGTCTCGTATAATTCCAGTAATGTATGCTGCATTAAATGTGTCACCGGCGCCAATCGTAGTCACTATATTACCTGTGTCGTATGGCTTACACCACTTAATTTTACCATTACGTACTAGGGCGGCGCCTCTACTACCCAACTTCACTATAGCAATAATACCAGTACTACCTGTAAAATTAGTCAGATTTTCCAGGTCGCCGAACAATCTCTTCATTTCATCCTCATTCATGAAGACGGTATTTGATAATCCAATTAGGCTGATTATTAAGTCCCTATTATTAATGGCAGGTCCTACATCGAGAAACACCTGGACTGAGTGTTTATGAGCAGTTCTAATCGTCTCAATAAATGTATTAACGATGCCTACTGTGAATGAGGCATAAAAACCATTGATGTATATAGCCCTTGAATTCTTAATGATGTTCTCATCAATATCATCAACGGTTAATTCCCTGCCAACACCTAGGTATCCCATGAATGCATGTCCATTATTAGTAATGATATTATTGGATATTGTTACAAAACCATGCACCCTCTTTATAAAGCCTGTATGTATACCATTGTCGTTAAGGTATTTAATGAGAATATCTGAGAATGGGTCATCACCAACCTTATCAATAACAGCGACATTGAGGCCCAATTTACGGGTCACTAAGGCCGTTGTGCATGCACCGCCAGGCGATAACGCGATTATATCTGATACTGCAACATCACCTACCTTAATAGGTAATTCCCCAACCCTATAATAAATGTCCAATACGCAGTCAGAGAGAATGACTAAATCAAACTCATTGTTTCCCATGCTCCCACGCACCAATGCTAATTCCCCTGCCAGTCTCAACACCGATTAAGTACCAGGTGAGGGATGCTGCGAATCCAACACTAAATATTACGGCCGCCAATATTAAGTATGAACTTACTGGTAGGTAGGATGATAGGAATATCACGGGTATGGAACCGCCCAGTGATATAACCCTAACAATCGCAGTATAGGAACCCCTACGCCTAGTTACCCAATACTCAGATTTCAGTGTATCTTCAGTTAGGAAGTATGTATTTATGAGAATTGAGAATAGTATGAATAGTATCCAGAAGATGTATTGGGCGTTTATGAGACTCCTTATTAGTAGTAAAATAAGCATTGAGGTAATTAGGGATCCTATTGATGAGAGAAGTAACAATGACTTTCTGCTAATGGTATCAGCAAGCATACCTATGGCGATTCCTGAAATGAGTGATGATATTGAGAATGCAAAAATAAGCCAATTAGTGAGGTTTGGGAAGTAATACGGTCCAAAGGTCAGTACTAATAGTGTGAAGCCCGTTGTGTATGACCAGCCAATTAAACCGCCTATGGCTATCCTAGTTGTTAATGATGGTAACCTTATTGTGATATTACTATTTCTATTCTTTATTAGATCAAACCTGGAATTATCATAGGGTAATCTCCTTGCCCTAAGCCAGTATGGTGATTCAGGGATTAATGACCTAAGTAGATAGAGTATTGGTATTACTATGAGTATTGTTAATCCAAGTGCGAGCTTTTGAAGAATCATGGATGATATGTTGATTAAGACCAAGGCAGTTGCTAGGGCGCCACCAAGGTTAGTGAAGTTAAGTATTAGGTAAACAATCCTACTCCTGATTCCGCTTGGGAAGTACTCATGGGCTGAGATCATCACGGTATTATACTCACCACCAACTGCAAGCATTAATATTGCGAGGGAAATCAGTAAAATCACATAGTTAATACTGAATATCAACCCCATGGAGCCAATTATGTACATTATTAATGATATGTAAAGGCTCCTCTTCCTACCAATGGTATCTGAGAGAGGGCCCATCAAGGCGCCACCCAGTAACAACCAAAGTGGTGGCCATATTGATAGTAAGGCTATTAAAGGCCTTGGTACTGAGACCCAGTTTGAGGCAATATAGGCTATGGAATATATGTAAGCCTCAATCATAGTACTTATTGAAAACACAGTAAACACTAACGTATGAATTCTACTCCATTTCTCAGACTCAATCATCATAATAGGATAACTATCCTATTTATAAGCTATACCAAAACACCATTATTGGCTCTATCGAAAACATAGGCACAATATTTTATTGCTCAACGATCAGATTCCGCAGATGATTGGCGGTTTAGTAAGATTTTTTGTGTACAGGAAGTTTTTTAGAAAGCATGGTGATGGAGGTCTGATATGTGAAAATTACCATGGCATAGTAAATATGTGGGTATTACATTGAGGATAATTGTGGAAAGTAAGACTAGGGAAATGCATGGGACAGGGCAGATAAAGAGTTTTATTGCATAGGTTCGCCTACTCATCGTGAAGTTAAACCTTGATAGGAATTGGATTGATTTTACTATTGAGAGTGAGGATGATTTGTACGTCATTTACCTATTGATTGATCCTGGTGATATTATTTATGGCTGGACCGTTAGGGAATTTAGAGGTAGGGAAGGTTCCAGGGGTGAAAGGATTAGGATTTACGTTGGTCTTAAGGTTGAGAACCTGGAGTACCACGCTTTCAGAGGTACGCTTAGGGTTAGAGGTGTGCTTATTGAAATTCCCGAGTGGTTTGAGGGTGCCAAGGGTAGTCACCACACAATGGAGTTATCCTATGGAATTGAGTATAGATTAGTTAAGCCCAGCGATATTGATAGGGGATTCATTAATAAGGTCCTGGAGATGTTCAGTGGTGCATCAATAAGTGTATTGCTGGTTTCGGTCTCTATGGAGGAGGTTGCGGTTGCCCACATTCGTAGATTCGGTAGGGAGTTACTTGGGACAATACCAATACAAGGTGGTGGTAAGGAGGGTGAGGACTCCCTTGATAGGTTTAGGAGATCCCTTAGGAACGCACTTACTCAGGTTAAGCAGTGGGTACAGATTAGGAGACCTACGCATATCGTGGTTGTTGGTAATCATATGACACTTTCAATGGCTAAGGACGTGATTAATGAGGAATTGGGTAAGTTGGGGATACAGGTTATTTATCATGAGCAGGGTGAGGGTGGTTTAGCCGGTATTTATGAGTTTGAGAGGGTTGGTGTTGATGTTCTTAGGAAGCTGAATATAAGTCTTGGACAGGAGTATGTGGATGAAGTATTTAGTAGGTTAGGTATGGGTAATGGACTGGTCGCTGTGGGCGTCGATGAGGTTAGGAAGGCGCTTGAGTTTGGTGCTGTGGAAACCCTGATTGTTCTTGATGAGACGTATAAGGAAAAAGGTTATGAAATGAGGAATTTAATTAGCATGGTATTAAGGACTAGGGCTAACCTAGTGATAATACCATCAAGTACTGAGAGCGGTGAGAGATTGAGGAGTATTGGTGGTATAACTGCGCTATTGAGGTTCCCTATTTCTTCTCAGACTTAGTTCCCTCAGTCTTTGTTGGTTCCTGGTTAATTATTTGCGTTATCTTATCATAAGCCTCTAGGATTAGCACCATTGATCTAACAAGCTCATTTATTCTATCAATGTCCTTGGTCTCCTTAAGCTCATTATTTATCATAACAAGTCTTTCATATAGCGTATTCCTAATGTCCATAAGGCCGTACCTAATCATGACCTCCTTTTCCTCAGCATCAGACCTGACAATTACCACGGGTCTATCACAATTAGCACAGTAATACTCACCAGTCTTCAACTTAAGCAATGGTGTTCCGCAGACTGGGCATGTATAACTCGTCAGCGTCGCCCCAGCCCTAATCAACTGAGCCATCTTCTTAGCAACCAAATCCCTACTACTAACATTCACGATGCCTAAACTAACACAACCTGCTTATAAACCCAACGAAGCAATGCCCAAGTTAAGTATTTTAAACCTTGAATAGGTTCTTCGTTAAGTGATGAGTGACATGCCATGTGACTGGTGATCGATCCTGGGGTACCTGACCATACCTGCACTAAGGAATAAGGTTAATAGAGTCTAATTACATGCGGCATCCGTGGAGTATAGAGTATTTGGTAAGACCGGCATTAAGGTATCCATAATGGGCATGGGTACTTACTACGACCCAGGCTGGATAATACTATCAAGGCTCGGGATAAGGCCTGGCTACGAGAGGAAGCTCAAGGCCCTTAGGGTTGGTCTGGATGGTGGAATTAACTTTATAGATACGGCGGAGATTTACGGCTCGGAACCATTGGTTGGCGAGACTATCAAGGACTTCAACAGGGAGGATTTGTTCATAGCCACTAAGGTCTGGCCAACGCACTTGAAGTACGACGTCGTTATAAAGGCTGCGAAGAGGAGCCTTGAAAGGCTCGGTGTTAAGTACGTAGACCTATACCAAATACACTTCCCGAATAGGAGGATTCCAATCACGGAGACCATGAGGGCCATGGAGTACCTAGTCGATACCGGATTAATAAGGTTCATTGGACTAAGCAACTTCAATCTCAACCAAATAATCGAGGCGCAGGGCGCCCTTAAGAAGTATGAAATAGCCTCCATACAAATGCCCTATAGCCTAATGGATAGGGCTATCGAGAAGGATATAATACCCTACGCCAGGAAAAACGGAATGGCCGTAATAGCCTACTACCCACTTGGCCATGGCAAACTCATTAGGAGCATTCCAAGGGATATCATTGATCTGGTTAGTAAGAATCATGGACCAAAGACACCTGCCCAGATAGCCCTTAACTGGATAATCACTAAGCACGAACATGTATTCCCAATACCCAGGGCCTCAAATCCTGATCACGTAAGGGAGAACCTTGGTGCCGTGGGCTGGAGATTGAGTCAGGAGGAGATTGAGAAACTGGAGAACATTAATTTATAATAAATTTTGAGGAGATAAGGACCACGTAATCCACGTGAGTCTCATAGATAGGAGAAAGTTCATAAAGCTATTATTAGCGGCAGGTGGTCTCGCCGCGTTAGGTGGTTATGTAAGTAATCAATTATCCCAGGCTAATAGTGAGAATGCAGGCACACCACAACCACCGCCTAATTCGCACATATCCGACGTAAGGAATTACACGGACATTAACACAACATCTATTAATACGCCTAATCTAACCCCTGTGAGTAGTTGGTATGTCATCCAAATAGGACAAACACCGGTAATAGACGTAAATCAATACGCATTAATTATTGATGGATTGGTTGAGAGCCCATTAAGACTTACCTATGAGAAGTTGACATCGCCCCCGTCAGTTAGGCTAGGTAAATGTAGAGGGCCGTTAATAATAATATGGCAATAACGGCATAGTCCAGGCTATGTGGGTTGATCCTACCCAGCACTAGTGAGATTCCGTGATTTATTAGAAGCATGATTAGCACTAATGATAGGGCGCTTGATATCACGTAACCAATACTCACCAGGAATGTATATGATAGCCCAAGGGCTAGTGAGGTGAATATTATTGGGATCACTGACGGATCTGGTAGTACTGAAACGATCATTGAGCCCTCAGCACCAACATGCATATGCCCAATGTTTGAATACTCCTTATTGCGTTCACGTAATGCATTTATTAAAAGGCCAATCGATACTAGGAGTAATAATGCAACTGATGCGTATTTAATGTAACTCATCGGTATGACCCGAACACTCACTGCAGTTACAATAAGCGCCAAGACCGCAGATAATATGCCGTGCGCCAGACCCACCAAAGCCGATATTGTAATGAGAGTTGCCTTACCATAACGTCTCCTAATCAGTGAAGCAACTAGTGGTGCCCAGTGGTCCGGGGCTATCATGTGCAGGGTTCCCAGCACCACGGTTATCAATAATAATGTTACGATCACGATCGAAGATACTATATATCCCTTGAAATATTTTATTTTGGCGCCCAGAGCACGTGAGCTATCTATTGTGGATTTAAATACTCCATATACAGGGTGTCGTGATGTTAAGACTATTAGCCATATTGCTGGGTCTCTATGCTGGATTAACCGTTTACTTAGGCTTCCTGGTAATTAGGGTCAGGGGTATTGACGTCAGGAAGATTATTGCACTTAATGCGATGGCTATAGGCTTGTTGGGTTATCTCGATATTGACTTATCCACAGGCCTATTGGAGTTCTTCAATAATATAATTAGCAGTGAACATGCAATAACAATGCTCACTTATTCTATAGCCATAGGCATCGCTGCCCTAGTGACAATATTGATATTATCGGTTATGGAGAATTGGGTTAAGAAGATGGCTATAGCGAATGGAGACCCTAACGTAATTGCATTTAGCTTAATGACGGCTATTGGTATTGGTATACACAATCTGGGGGTCTTGGTATTGGTGCGGTGCTGCTTGGTTCGAACCTTAATTTGGCGGTACTATTATCGATAAGATTTGCAATTCATAATACTACCGAGGGCTTTGCAATAGCGGCTCCATTATTAAGTAGTAATGTCAAGAATTTAGGGAAGTTGATACTGGCTTTGGGCGCAATTGCCGGATTACCAACCTCAATAGGTGCCTTGATTTTAACGAATATACCAATTAATCAATTAGTTCTATTATGCTCTATGTCCATCGCGGTGGCATCAATAACCTATGTGGTAATAAATATTAGCTCATTATCACTAAGCAAACTTAAAGATGGACAGGTACTATTCTGGGTTATGTTCTTTACGGGTTTCGTCATAGCATATATAATAGATACAATACTCACCTTGATTGGAGTGTAATAATGGGTGAGACTAGGACTGTGTGTACTTGTCGATCATAAAGTCCGTGATGGTACTTCTTAGATTATTAGGATCTGCGATTGGCATGCTGCATGCCGTGTATGCGCACACAAATGTCAGGCTTCTCCCCCTCCTCCTCTGCTCATTCACCATGCTCATTATTGTGGCATCACTTATTATGTCTGATAAATCATCAGTTACGGGTATCACCAACTTGCCCGGCCTGAACGTGCTTAGGGCTGTCCTCCACAATTCGTTGAATTCGTTATCCGCCCTATTCCCAACAATATTCAGTGCCTTGGCGGACAGGACTAGGCTTGAGATGGTGATATTATTACTTAATGAGGGTGCGATGTCTGTGCAGGAGATAACACATAGGTTAAATAAGTCGTAATCATTAATATCACATCACCTTTCCTGCCTAAGGAATTGTGGTGTGGTTACTGTGGAGAGGAGGGATAAGTACTCGTATTATTCAATAAGTAGTGAGGATGTGGCTAACATAATTAGGCTAGCCATAAGCCACGCCACTAAGTACAGTCAATCAATACTTTCATGCAATATAATTAAGGAGGAGACTATCGATAGAAAAATAACAATAAAGTCCTGATGCAGTCATACCGCCGCTAAAGCATATAAATTAATTACCCATGTGGATTTCAATGGGTAATAAGTATTTCACTAAGGTTCGTTTTTGGAATGAGGATGGTATTGGCGTCATTACCATCGATAACGGTAATGAAAACTTCCTCGATATGGATGTAATAACTCAATTAACCACGGCCTTGATGATAGCCAATAATGATAATAACGTTAATTGGGTCGCAATAACAGGCACAGGAACCTCCTTCTTCACGGCAGGCATACCTTGGGAAACGGTTGAACCGCAGTATGCACCAGTTAGGGATTTGATAATGAGTGTTAAGGCTTTATATTCAATAATCATCACCATGGATAAGCCAGTGATAACGATATTGAACGGATCGACACTGAGCATGGGTATGGAATTAGCTCTAATCAGTGACTTAACAATAGCGCCTCCAGACGTCTATATGTGCTATCCAGAGGGTTTACTGGGTATACCAATGTCTCTGGGCTTTAGGATAATCCTCGAGAGGCTGCCTAGGTATATGGCGATCAATGTACTGACAGGAGCACCACTTAGCGCCAATGATGCCTCAGGTAGTGGTATCATTCATTTAGTGGGTAGGGAGAATTTGTTCGGTGATGCTAAATCAATAATTAAGGGATTGAAGATCAGCCAGTATGTAAGGCGTGAATTAACTAAATGGGCTAGGGATGAGATCGACTCCGTGGACTCCACATTACTCAATGTAATCTCCTCAGTATTTCTTGATCAAAAGGATCGTGAGGAGTTAATTAGGGCTGTAAGGAGTTCTAGGATTAAGTGTGTATCTAGGTATAAGGGTGTTTAATCGAGTTAATTTTTACATGTAACTTACGTAGAAGTAATTCAGTATTGATGCTGATAGCAGTAACAATGCAGATCCCCATAATACCCCTATGTATGGCCCATCGCTCAGTGGGTTTAGTATGAATGATAGTCCTATGATTATTATTGCCAATATCCCTGTTATGTAGCTAAGTATTGATGCTGTGGATTTACTCATGACCCAGGTCTTACCCTCCGTGATCTTCGTACTGCCATTAAGCGCCTTATCCCTAACCCTCAACCATGATCTATGTATAGCATATATCCCAGCGACTATTATTACTAGTGGTGGCAATAAAACCAGCGTTGCCCAGGTTGGCTTAACAGGCACGCCAGGCTGTATCGCACTCCAGACACTTAACTCGATCAACCACACAAAGCCTATCAGGAATAATGCGGTAATGACAGGTCTATCCAGTGGATGCAACTTTTCACTCCTATCTAATGCTGGTATTATTAGCAATATTATTACTGGCAGTATCATACTCAACACGGCATCGACCTTCAAACCCAGTGGCATGTCAAGCATCTTATAAATGAATAGGAAGAACCAAGGTGGGTAGGCAGGCACGGCAGCAGCCTGCGGGCTTGTTGGTGATGGACCTGGATATGGCGAGAAGAGAATCGGCACACTTGGATAGACATTGGGCAATGCCAGTATTGATGGTATCAATATTATTATACCCCAAGTCATGAATACTAAGGCGACCATGTAGATAAAGTTCCTGGGCCACCAGGGCGGTAGATCCTTACTATTCTTATTAATCACGGCTGGAGCCCTATACTCGGCATCCTTAAGTCTGGGCATTAATCCATTTTCCTCAGCCAGGTAGAAGTGTAGTAGGAACAATAATAGTATTGCTGCGGCGATGGTTATGTGCCAAGCAAGAAGCCTTGAGAAGAGGTCGAGTTCCGTGCCGTTACCAAAGATTATGGGTATCAACGACTGTAGTCCCAGTGCGGTTAATAATCCCCTACCTACGTCCACGGCGTCGGTGGCTAATACGTCCCCAGTCAGTGAATACCCAATAAATGCTACGCCGAGGGTTAATACAAACATTAATACACCAAGCACCCATTGGAACCCTCTTGGCTTTTTATAACCACCCTTAAGCATTACGTAAAGTCCATGCATATAAACAGCGAATATCATGATGTAAGCACCATATAAGTGTGATGAGAGTATTATTGAGCCGAAAGGCACATTGTGTATTATGGACATTGTTGAGTTATAGGCGTTACTCGGTTCGTAATAAAATAGAAGTAATAATCCAGTTAATACCTGCCAGGCAAGTGCGCCGGCTGAGATTCCACCAAGCCAATACTCAATACTAAACATGTAATTAGGCACGCCCATGAAAGGTACGTCCTTAAGGTGAAGAAGCTCAGCAATCCAATCCGTAAAGTCCCTCCTCCCACTCATGTGCATCACCCCGTTACTGCCGGGTTTGTGTGCATTGTTACAGTCGTTGATGTCCCACTAATTGGTGACCCACCCTGCAAATCACCTAATGGGTTGTTTACGATGTCTTGTGTTGGGTTGTTGTATCCTGGATGTCCATAGATCACTGGGCCCACCATCTTTACGGCGTAAAGCTCGTCCGTACTCGGATCCCACTCAAGAACAACCGCGGGCAAAGGCCTAACAGTAGGACCAGTAACCACAGCACCACCCAAATAAGGATCATAGGTAGAGCCATGGCATGAACAATGAAGTACCTTATCCTTAGGTCCTAATTCAGTGATCGTTTTATACCCAGGTGGATAAAATGTAAGTTCTGGGAATGTGCAACCAAGGTGTTGGCAGATAGCGCTGAAGGCCACAATTGACTTACTCGGACCAACACCACCAGGAAACTCGTATCTAATCCCATTCTGTGGAATAACCACCGTGGTTGGAGGCGCCTCAACTGGCTGATTACTGTCATTGCCAAGGTTTAGCAGGAAGTTCGGTTCATTGTTGAGTGGGTATGGGAATAGGGCTATTGTTGGTTGGGCATTGACCGGTAACTTACTCGCCTTTATTGGGTTCCCATTCTCATCAACGAGAAGTAACCTTGGAAATGCACTAATGCCTATTGATGGAGGCATAAGGTACTCAAGGCCCCTAAGCATTCCAAGAACAACAGCGGCGCCGGAGATGAATAACATAGCCTTAAGAAAGTCCCTTCTACCCATTGATAGACCACCATTATTATAGTTACCCCTTTCGTTCATTACTAACGGTACTCAGTATCTACCTTATAAGTTTTACTTAAATACCCCTATCCCAATTTTATTCTAATTTATATCTAATTAACACCTATTTTTATTCCTATATCAACATATGATAAGACTTAAATATCAGGATTAATTCCAACGTCTGATGAAGATCGGGCTAAGGCTGGCCACAATAATCGCGGTAGCCCTGGTCATAATAGTGGGCGTGTTAGCCATGTTCTACCCAATTCCACTGGCTCAAGCGCCATCGGGTATAGTGGCCTATAAGGTCGTTGGCAGTGCTAACCTGGCAGCACCAGGTACTGAGAGTTTTTGGAAGGAGGTTCCTGCCTACAACATTTCATTAGTACCAAATCTATCGCCTCAGATGATACCAATCTCGTACAACGTACCAACGTCAGGTCTGGTTCCATATGTAATTGTTAAGGCTGCGTGGAATGGTACGGATATATTCATACTAATGGAATGGCCGGACCCATATGGACCAAGTTACGTAGGTCCTGCATCAATAGCAGGTCCCGGACACTGGCCCCTTGTGTACAATCCAAATGGCCCATTGAACATAACGTTCCTAAAAATAATGACAAGTACATTCCATAAGAAATACTTTATAATAAATGCCAGTTACGCCTATATTAAGGGTTCACCAAGGCCTATGGAGTATGTACTAGCCTACGTCGCACCACACTATGGAGTTTACTTCTATGGTTATTATGTTAACATGAGCATGGCCCACTATTATCCCGATAGGGCCGCAATAATGTGGTACATGGGTACTCAGCAGAATCCGAGTGATTGTATGAACATTGGTGCTGGGCATCCTAACTTTGCCGTTGGTGGTGAACTCGGTCAATTAATGGAGTCTTATCTAGGGAGTAATACTATACCGTACACAGGTGGTTCGCTGAGCTCCGGAGCCGCAGATATTTGGGAGTGGATAAGTGGGGCGACTGATCCTCAGGGTGATAATTTCAATTACTTCACTAACGTTACGTGGGATGTGGAGAATGGTATAGATCAAGGTGCCGCGCAGCAGTTCGCAGCGAATCCGCATGGATTCCTCATAAACCTATTCGTAAACCAGACTGGACTTTATGACGTTGGTGACGGCGGAATTTGGTATCCAAACGCCACTGGTCCCGAACCTGGCTACTTCGATGCATATACGGGAGCTGTCTATGAGAATGGGTATTGGATTGTGGAATTTATAAGGCCTCTCCAGGCTCCAATGCCATATACCGTGAATTTAACGCCAGGCCAGACGTATGATGTGGCCTTTGCCATATGGATAGGTAAAGCTGGCGAGACCTCCTGGGACAAATCTATATCACCGAGCTTTATACCACTGACAATATCAACGTCATCGCCTCCAAAGCCATCTGTTTCTGTAATACCAATGAGTGTGTTGACGGTTGCCGTCATAGGCATTGTGATAGCAATAATCGCCATAGGCCTTGTATACTACTCGATAAGAAGGAGAGCGAGGTAAAATAAATGAGGACCAATTTTATTATTAAAAATAATGCTTTATCATTTGATAAGGACCATATTGTGCTCTTCTCATTATTCTCATTACTATTCCTACTGCAGTTCATATTCAGAGAGTTTCTATTTTACCTAACACCCTTTATGCCAAGTACAGGTATTAACATGACATACCTAGAACTAATTGGCACATTCTCAATATTCGGCCTTGGAGTTGTAATACCCTTCCTACTCCACATGTTGAAAATACCACTTCGCTTCGTATACCTAGTAGTCACTACAATAATGCTTTGGGGAGGAACAATACTGAGCCTTGTGTACCCAACGTACTACATGACATTACCATGGATCTTAGGCAGCATTGCGCTTACTGCCTTAACCATCCTGTCCCTAATTACCGTAATTTACGAATTAAGGGCTACCTCAATACCCATGATACCGCTCATACTTTTACAAATTCTATCACTAACGCTTTATCTGGCTAACGTAATGACTGAGTACTTTGCGCTACCCCTCGGTGGTCTAAGCCCTTACTTCACCTACCCAATGCTTTACCTAGCCGGTATTGGTGGTGTGGCTCTTTTGGTGTACTCTATTTACGTGATTATCGCTGATAGGAAAATCAATGTTAAGGTATTGATTGGTTATGCCGTAGCCGCAGTAATAGGATTCTTCATGGCATACCCACTCTACGAATTAACGCTTTATAATAGTTTCATGGCCCATATGATGTCCATGGTATTTGCCATGGGACTTGGCATATTGGCATCTCCATCCTCCATGCCGTTGGTGGCGATATTCATGGGAATATATACATACTCAATAATAGCATTAATAATCAATGGCGCATTCACAGGGTCGCCAATTAGGTACGTAATGGCCGTGGCCTCGCTTGTTTACCTAGTTACTGCATTTGTGGAGCATGCCTTGGTGATAATGTTTGCACCAATAATAGTGGTCTCCAACGCATTAATATACATAAACCTGAGCAATAAGGCAGTTAGGTATGGCTAAGGTTTTCCATAGATACCTAGTGTACATAACTAGGGATATAGGTAAGAGGGTTAGGTACCCAGCCTCAATAAGGCTATGCAATAATGGGAGTAGTCCAATAAGATTGAGACTTAAGTATGTCGGTCCGTTCACTAAGATAGGTCTCGAGAATTACGTCAAATACGTAGCACTGATCAGAGATGATATCCTCGTTAGTAATGAGAACGCCGAGAGTAATACCTTTGAGGTAGGGCCTGGTGAGTGTATTGATTTTGACCTAGAGTACGAGGTGAGTAATGAGATACTCGATAATGTTGACTTTGCACGACTTAAGATGATCGAGGACGGCCTATTAAGTGTTGGTGGTTTTCAATTTGACGTAATTACTGAGGATTAGAGTTATCGCTCAGTTTTAAGCTCTCCTTTATTAGTACGTATAGTTCATCCCAATGCTTATAGGCATTATCATTAATAAAGTAAACATCGCCATACCTCAAGCCCAGTCTCTTAACAAGGCCATTCTTCTCAAGTAAATCCAAGTGGTGCTTAATTGTCTTATAGTCCATGTTCAATTCCTTAGCAATCCTATTAATATTCGTTGGTCTCTCTCTAAGCAGGAGCAGTATCTTAGACCTGATAGGACCACCCCTTGACTCAACAAGTAACCATCTGATCTGCGCATACATGGAACAGGTATGTATCATCCTATCAGAAACCACATTATTGCCTACTCCATATCTGCTGTTCATTATTGATTTATCATCATCTATATCACTCACGAGCAATGCTAGGAAGGGCATTATTAAGCTTTTAATAAGTTCACCAACTGCTATCATTAAAGCCTATGAATGATCAACTGATTTAAATACTTAATTATATGCATATGAATGTATTTATATTTATTTGAATTTAAATTAATTAATTTAAATTCAAATAGAAACATTTATAAGTATTTGTATTTCATAGCCTATTGATTAGGTATGTGTATGCCAAGTCCATACATGACCAAGAAGAAGGATAAGGAGAATGTTAAGGCTGAGGATAAGAATAAACAAGAGACTCAGGTTAAGGAGTAAGTGCTACCTAAAATGATTACCGTATTTTAAAATGCCGTATTTTCATACTTTCTTCTATGCAGAGATTGCATTACTTCTCCCGCTTTTAAAGGGTCATTTAGTGAGGGTTTAATAATGAAGTTGCTTATTCTAATCACTGGCTCAACGTTGGATCGATTATTAACATTAGGCACAATAACCCTTGGCGCAGTGAGCATGGGGCATGAGGTTGCCATTTATGCCACCCAATCAGCATCCTTTGTCTTCCTTAAGGATTACGCAGATAAGATTGGTAACTACGCGGGTAATTCCTCGCTGGGTATGTTAATTAATGGTGTCATTAATGGTTATAACAATGCCGTAATTAACGGTAAATTTTTCAAGTGGCATGAGATGATTAGGCAGGCCAGAGAGATCGGTAATGTGAAGGTCTATGTCTGTACCCAGCCCTTTGAGTTGGCAGGTATTAAGGTTAATTTAGGTGGTTTTCTTGACATTGTTGATGAACTGGTTATGATTGGTAAATACATTGAATTGCTTGAGTGGTGTGATAAGTCGGTCTCGCTTTGAATTTAAATAAATTTATTTAAATTTAAATGAATGTTAAACTGTGCAAAAACAGCACTGATTTAAGGCTATATAAAGCGTTACGTTGGTATAATGCCGTGAAATTCATGAAAGTAAGTAATGATAGGTACATATTAGATGCCAGGGGTTATGCCTGTCCATACCCACAGGTCTTTACGTTGAAGGTTATTAAGGAGTTGAAAGAGAACTCGATAATAGAGGTTCTCGTTGATAACCCAGCGAGTTGTGATAACGTTCCGGCGGCTGTTAGGAAGCTTGGTCACGAGGTTCTTGAGGTTAACCAGGAGGGTAATTACTGGAGGATTGTGGTTAGGAAACGGTGATTAAGATGAGGGAGGATAGAATAAGTGTGTTTAGGGAAAGGTTGGATAAATACCTGAATCTTGGAATTAACTTGCTATCCCTTGCCATTGGTTGTTCAGTTAAGGTTGACCTATACGATACGTTGTACCCAGCCCTCTCACTTGTTAACAATGAGATAGCTAAGTTGAACATAGAGATACAACCAAGGGAGGATGTAGCCGTGCTAAGGAGTAATGGTGATTACTCATTGGTCAGGAGGATATACGATATAAGTGGTAATGGTGTGAATAAGGATGAATTAATTAGTATTAATCCATCAGTGGCATTATTGCTATTGCAGGTTCACCAATCACGTGCGTCATCACCGAAGGAATTTGCAAGTTCAATAATAAGCCTATATAGGAGGTTAGGGAGTTCGCCGGTTCGGGTTAGGATTGGTAAGGGCCACTCAATAGTCTCGACTAAGGAGAAGGCTGAGTTTGCCCTTATCGACTTCATAGGTACGAAGAGCGGTAATGAGTACTTATTGGCTAATAATGATACAATACAGATAATTGACCCGACAGAAGACCCAGGTAGTTATAGACAGGTGGCTACCGCAGTGAGCAATGCATTAAATGATTTATTCATAAAGGGTGTATATAGGGATATAACGATATACCCAGTCTACGATGCACCAATTGAGGATTTAAGGGAGAAGTTAACGAGGAGCTTTAAGGAATTTAGTAGTAAGTGGGACTTTCAATTAAATGCTAATGTTATACAACCAAGGGTTAACTATCTATTGATGGGCGCAACCGTGGTTGGTACATTAGATAAGGAACCACCAATGTTTTATGATAATATTAAGGCCGGTTTTAAGATACTCGTCACTAGGTCATTTGGCGAGCTTTCCATAATATCTACGTATTTAACGACTCACGTTGATGAATCAATAATAGATGAGCTTGAACGTAATGTTATGAGTATTGAGGATCTTGAGAAATTGAAGACTAAAATAATGGACTCTCTCTCAAGACCTAACATCGAAATAGCCAGAGTGATAAGTAAGTACTTACCTGAAATAGGCGAGGCGTTTAGAGAGGACGAGCATATAGCGGCCACGGTAGACGTATCGGGACCCGGCATATTCGTATTTAAGGAATTAGCTGAGCAGGCTAATGTAGATGTTGCTCTGTACAACATACCATTAATATCACCTGAAATTGCGAAATTCGCTGCTGAACACTACATAATCACCGATGCCACGGCGGGTACTAATGGAGCTATAGCAATCGTGGCTAGTAAGGACGTTATTGATTCGTTGATTAGGGATTTGAGGGGCATTGAGGATGTGCAACCCATGGTAATTGGCGAGGTCATGGGCAGGGGGTCTGGCAAGCTATTCGTGCCAGATTACATAACAAGGTATATAACGAGTAAATCATTATTAATGAAGCTCACTATGAACATCGACGTATTAAGAAGCCTAAGGAGGCAACAAGTCAGGTGCGAGAAGGTAAGGGTTGAGGCGAGGGTCCTTGGCAATGTGCAGGGTGTTGGATTTAGACCAACACTACGTAGGCAAGCTCTATCCCTTGGATTAACCGGGTATGTGAGGAACCTTCTAGACGGCTCGGTTGAAGTAGTTGCTGAGGGTTGTAAGGAGGATGTGATGGCGTTTATCGAGTGGATTAGGTCGAGTCCTGTTGGTTCAGTTCAGACTATAAATTACATGATTAAGCAATATTATGGGGAGTTCAACGAGTTCGAAATAAGGTAATTAACCTGATGATCAGTCATGCATGAACCATGCCTTATAAACTTATTGGCTCAGTTAGTAATCAGCACACGCGTAAGCATTTTTATGCATGCCATTAATTATGTGTGAATAATATGACCAGTGTTATTGATGTTAGGGGTTTTCAATGTCCAACGCCGGTTACAATCGTCGCCAATGCGGTGGATAAGGCTGAGGCAGGATCAACACTTACGGTAATAACGGACGACTTCATATGCTTCATGATGATACAGAGGATATTGAAGATTCTCAATGTGGAGATTAGGGAGGCCGTGCAGTTGGATGATGGTAATTATAGGATAGTCGTTATTAAGCTCCATAAAGGCACTCAATAATCTATGATTAGCACTGATTTTAATTCCCAGTAAATACGTATATTCAATGCCAACAATGGCCTTTAAGGTGCTTTATGATGGATCATTATTTAGCGGATTTACGGGTGGTACTAACTCCATTGAGTATTATCTGAGGAGGGCCATTAGGTACTTCATTAAGGACTTTGGGTTAAGTAAGGCCTCAAGGACTGATCCAGGGGTTAGTGCCGTTGGTAATGTAATTTCGATAAAATATGATGACGGCATTAGGTTGATGCCTGGTATGTTAAATTCCAGGTTGCCGAATGGGATTAGGGTGTGGGCTTGGGCTGAGGTTAGTGATGATTTTCACGCAAGGGCTGCTGTGTCTAGGACGTACGTTTATGTAATGCCCTGGCTCTACGAGGATGTTGATCTAATGAGAAGGGCGACGGAATTATTTGTGGGTGTTCATGATCTGTCTAATTTCCAGGTTAAGGAGAGGGGTGTGCCGACCACGGTAATGATAAGTAGCGTTAATGTTGAGAGACTTGGTGATTACCTGGTTTTTACTATTGTTGGTAAGGGATTTAGGAATAAAATGATTAGGAAGATTGTTAATGCAATTAGGATGGTTGGCATAAGCAACTTAACACTGGATGAGCTAAGGGATTTAATAGAGTTAAGGGTTAGGAGACCAATACCTCCTGCATCACCTTATGGACTATTATTACTAAGTGTTAGTTATGGTGCTAAAGAACCAAAGTGGATCTTACATGATGATGGTGTCTCATACGCAATTAATTATCTAGTTAATAGGTGGCATAATTCATTATCGAATTCATTTGTTATTTTAAAAATTCTTCATGAATTTATGGATATAAATAAATTATTTATTCATATTTAAACATAACATGGACCAAATGTTTAAATAATAAATAAAATAATAGTAAACGGGAGTTTTGTGGCATATTTCGACATTGAAATGGCCTGTAAGGAGGGTTTTGGTGAACGTAAGCTAGTCTCCATGATTCAACAACGGATTAATTCCCTATCCTGGGACCTAGATACTAACGAGCAGGATTTCCTTACGAGCTATGCTTATCAAGATCTAAGATATTATCTATTATATAAGTTCGGATTGCTTAACCTAGATAGTGAAAATGCATCCTTTGAATTATGTAAGAGGATTTTAAGGGATGAGGATTCCATTACGAAGATTGTTGATGAATGGTTTAGTTGGTGGGTGGTTAAGTGGAGACAGAGGGTTAAGTTAGTATTCAGTGAGAGTGAGCAGGTGAATTCTGATGATAATACGAGCTTAATGGCTAATGTTGATAGTATTCTTAAGAATATTCCGAAGAAACTAATCGAGAAGTTACGTAGAGAGATTGTGATCGAACTAATAAGGCAGAACGAGGTTTGCAGCCTTGATGTAGTTTCTGATTTTATATTAAGGACGACGCTTAATGATCTTGTTAATGAGTATGGAAAGGATGGAATTATAAAACTAATAATTACTGATATAACGAGCATACGCCTAAGATTATTAAGAAGAATAATGGAAGTAAAGGATTCTAATCAACCGCTCGTAATTCTTAGGGTTAAGATTAACTCATCACAACCATACCAGGGAGCACAATAACAATAATGACCACTTACTATAAATCATACAGGAAAGGAATGATTAAAGTAGCCATTGCATATCCATCTAGCATAAGGGTTGCGCTCCAATCATTATCAGTGCATATAATCCGGAAATTACTGAGTGAGTATCCTAATGTATATGCAGACTTCGTATTCATAGGCAATAATGGACAATCCATAACAAAATCACTTAAGGATTTTGATGTGGTTATCTTCTCTGTGCATTATGAGCTTGATTACCCACGCATACTAAAGATGATGGAGATTAGTGGCATAAACCCATATAGCTCTCAAAGAGGTATTAATGATCCATTAATAGTAATGGGTGGTCCAACGCTAATAGCTAACCCTGAACCCATGGCGCCCTTCGCTGATATAATACTTATTGGTGATGCTGAGGTCTTAATTCCCAAGTTCATGGAGCATTACATGGAATACGGTAAGGATATTGAAGAATATGTAAATCTAACTGGTTTTTACATTCCATCACTTGGTAAGCATATTGTAAGTAAGGCGTTTGCTAAGGACTTATCATATTCCATAAAATTAATTCATGATACTGCAATTGAACTAGGCCTCAGTAATGTTAAATCAGTATTCAGTCATTCAGCAATACTTGAGGTTATGAGAGGTTGCCCGAGAGGTTGCCTATTCTGTATGGAGGGTTTCATTGGAAGACCTGTTAGGTATGCTAACATCAATTCAATTAAGAATATAGTGCTTAGAGATGCTAATAAAGATAAGAAAATAATTAACGGAGTATCACTAATGGGGCTTTCCGTAACTGATCATCCAGGCTTTAAGGACTTAATGGATTTTCTTGTGAATAACCTAGGGTTGAGCGTGTCAGTTCCTTCCCTACGTGTTGATTCTCTAGATGAAGATACGATTAAGTTAATTGTAAGGGGCGGCCAAAAAGTCCTTACTATAGCTCCTGAGTCAAGTGAGAGATTAAGGAGGGCATTAGGTAAAGGTTTCTCTGATGATGATATTGCTAGCATCGTTATAAGTGCGATGAATGCGGGTATTGATCACATGAAGCTTTACTTCATGGTTGGATTACCTGGTGAAACTAATGATGATGTGGAATCAATAATAAACTTACTACTAAGACTTAAGAGACTTGGTATTAAATATTCTCTCTCGGTTAATCCATGGATACCTAAGCCACATACCCCATTACAGTGGCTGCCAATGGCTAGTGATGATGTGATTAATAGTAGGGTTAAGGTTTTGGAGGATTTACGAACATACATTGAATTCTCAACATATAATATACTTGATGCTAAGGTTCAGGCTTTATTATCGCTTGGGGATAGGGATGTTGGTGACCTGGTATTTGAGGCTTCATTAACAGGGCTCGATAGGGGTTCCTGGAGGAGACTACTTAGGAAATATGAGAATTTACTTAATAAGTATGTATATTCATGGAAGCCACTTAATAGTGAGTTGCCCTGGAGTCACATAAGGATTCCAGGTATTGAAGAACAGAGTCTCAAGGTATTATTACTTAGGTACCTTAAGGAAGTTAATATCAGTATTTCAATTAATTAAAATAATATTATTTAAAATTGAAATAGCTTCAAGATAAATCAAATAATAATTATAATATATAACTAGGTTTAAATAGTATATTTAATTTTAAATAATATAGTTACTTTATTTACGTAAATCTTTTAAATTAAATCATTAGCACCACTGTGGTGAACATATGACCTGGAATGGTGTGCACTTTAATCTGAACACAATAATACCCTGGTACGTCATACTCATATGGATACTGCTCTATTTCGCATTACTCGCATGGGCCTGGAGACCAAAGGAGGGTAGACCCTTCGGTAATTTCAAGACCATTGACTTCGTTTACGTAGCATTAATAGCTGCATTACTTATCGTCTATAACTTCTTTATATCACCATTAATACCTAAGGTTGGTACAGTAACAACATACTTCTATTACCCAATCATTGGCGAGATGTTCCTGGTAATGTTGGCGGCAGCCCTAGTTGGTAAACCTGGTTCTGCAGGATTAACAATGTTCATTTACACTCTTCTTTCTGATATTATTCATTATGGCTTCGGCGGTGAACCATTCTGGTTCCTTTATGAGGTTACGTCGTATGCCGCAATAATTGATCTATGGTTAATATATAGGGGTAGGTATTACATGATGCCGTTTAGAGGCGTTTTTAAGGGTGCAATTGGTTCTAAGACGGGTGATAGTGAATCTGTAGCTAGTGAGGAGTTAGAGGAAGAGTTGAAACCTGCTAAGGCGTTGTTCATTATTGATGCCGTATTGGGTGGTATCACTATATCAATAGCATACCCGTTCTGGTGGAGAGGTTTCTGGGGACCATTCGTACTTGGAATCTCGTATACACCAAGTTTTTGGTTCATAACAACCGTAGCCAGCATAGGTGCCGGTATTGTACTTGGTCTCGTGGTTGCCCCATTCATTTACTACATTAAGAAGGTACTGACCTAGGGGGATGTATGGCAAAAATCATTAAAATCAATAACCTCTTTGTTCGTTATTTTGGTTCCGATAAACCCGTTCTTAGGGGCTTATCACTTGAAATTGAGGAAGGTGAATTCGTGCTCCTTGTTGGTAGAACAGGCTCTGGGAAATCCACGTTGCTTAACGTAATAAATGGTGTTATACCAAACATAATAAGTGCGACCGTTAGGGGTTCAGTTAATGTGGCTAATCATGATCCAAGAAAAACCCCCGTCCATGAGATGGCTACAATAGTTGGCACTGTATATCAAATACCCGAAAGTCAAATTTTCTCATTGATTGTTGATGATGACGTGGCTTTTGGACTCGAGAATAGAGCTATTGAGCCTGAGGAAATGAGAAGAAGAGTTATTGAATCCCTTAAATTGGTTAATCTTACACATAAGATGAAGCACCCAACATTCCTTCTAAGTGGTGGTGAGAAGCAGAGGCTCGTTATTGCTGGCGTTCTCGCTGTTAAACCTAGGATTTTGATTCTTGATGAACCAACATCAATGCTTGATTCCGTTGGCGCCGAGCAGATCTTTGGTCTTGTTAAGAAACTGAATGATGAGGGACTTACAATTATCATGAGTGAGCATAGGGTTGAAAGGGTTATCGGCATGGTTGATAGGATTATTGGTCTTAAGGATGGAGTCATATACATTGATGATGAACCACATAAGGCTGTGGCTAAGGACCTAACTAAGCTTGGTATTGAGGAGCCGCAGGTAACCACGCTATATAGGATGATCAATAAGAACTCGGATTACTATCCAATATCTGTTGAGGAATTTCTTGAAATTGGAGTGGCAAATAAGTTGGAAATTATTAGTAGGCGTGAAGACGATAATAACACTACTATCGCTGTTTCAGTAAATAGCGTGAGATTCACATACCCAGGCAGCACACAGGAGGTTCTTAAGGGTGTTAATTTAGAAATACGTGATGGCGAAGTCGTAAGTGTTATAGGACCTAATGGTAGTGGTAAATCAACACTAATGTACTTACTTGCGGGCATTTATAGACCGAGTACTGGTTACATTCAAGTCTTTGGACGGGATTCCACGAAGTTAATCGGTAAGGATAGGGTTAGATTAATTGGCTATGTATTTCAGGATCCTGATCAAATGCTTCTTTCAAGTACTGTTAAGGGTGAGTTGGAGTTTACGCTTAAATTAGCAGATATTCGTGGTAAGGAGGCCGAGGATAGAATCAAGAGGATAACTAATTACCTGAATATTAGTGATTTGCTTGATCAAAGTCCACATAAGTTATCTGTAGGACAGAGAAGACTTGTTAGTGTTGCCTCTGTCCTTGTGGCCGAGCCTAGGATTTTGATTCTTGATGAACCAACAAGGGGCCTTGATAATGCAATGAGTATTGCATTAATGGACTTAATATTAACAATAAAGGAGGAGAGAGGTATGACACTAATCATGGTTACCCATAATATGAGACAGGTTGGGGAATACAGTGATAAGGCGTTTGTTATGTATGATGGAACTGTGGCATTTAGCGGAACGCCAGAGGAGGTTTTTGAGGAGTCACATAAGCATCCTGAGTGGGGTATATCTCCGCCTCAGGTTTTTGAGGTTACGCGAAGTATCGGTAAACCAACAGCCAGCATGAGGAGGGTGAGAGCGAATGTTGCTTAGCCAATTACTGTATAACCCAGCTGTTAATTGGATAATAACATTAGTAATACTTCTTTACGGTCCGATACTGGTTGTTTACCTAATATTCAGGCTCATTGGTTTTCAAGGCTACATGTCATTGTTTAGGTTTATTGAGGGTAAATCAATAATTTATAGGATGGATCCCAGAACTAAGATACTGCTCTCGATAATAATTACGACTGTTGCCGCAATAACGATTTGGTGGATATCGGCAATAATGTTTATAGCCGTCATGGCATTATACGCATTACTAAGCAATATTAGGGAGAAGCTCAGGGTAGCGCTACCCCTCATACTGGCCTCATTTATAGGAACTGCATGGACTGAATCCATATTTGCCCCATACTCATACCTACATATTATATTTCACCATGTAACGTTCCTATACGTATTTCCACAATCACTTTCGGTGCTTGGCATAACCCAGGGAACTGGAACATTCTATGTACCGTACCTTGGCTACGTTAATAATCCAGTTGGTTTAACATGGGAGGGCATTATATATGGCTTACAAATAACGTTTAGGGCCGTGGCGGCAATAGCCTCTGGGCTACTGCTCATCTTCAGTACTCCACCTTCGGATATACTCAGATCTCTCGAAAAAAGCGGTTTGCCTATCGAACTTGGATTCACATTATTACTCGCTGTGAGTTCTGTACCTAAGGTGCTTGAGAACTCCATGGTAGTTCTTAACTCACTGAGGGCTAGGGGGATTGACTTCAGGCCTAGGAGTAGGAATCCAGTGGCATTTATTGGCGAATCATTATTCATAATTAAGATTGTGATAATGGCGCTCGTGGGTATAGTAATACTAACGCTCAGGGATGCCAGGCAGATAGCCATTGCAGCTGACATAAGGGCATTTAGGGCTTATAGGAGGAGGACGTATTACAAGGACATTAGGATGAATAGGATTGATTATATAGTACTTGCATTACTAATCGTGTTGCTAATTACCGGTATTTATATCTCTGGGCTTCCTGGCATGGGTGCCGTGCCATACAACCCATAATAGTTATTAATATGGAGCTAAGTATTTATGATGAATGAGTAGGCGTAGGTTTGAGGTGGCGCCATTAAGTATTTACGGGACATCGACAATAGGTGTATATATATTTACAAATAATACCTTAACTATTGTTCCCATGGATGTTCCTGATAAGGTAATTAACTCAATAAGAGATACGCTAGGTACAACAGTAATTAAATCATCACTTGCAAAATCACCATTGATAGGTATATTCATGATTGGAAATGACAATGGTGTATTAGTACCAAGTATAGTAACTGAGGATGAGGTAAATGAGTTAAGAAAGAATGGTCTTAACGTCTCAGTAATACGCACGAGATATACCGCAGTTGCAAACCTGGTATTAACGAATAGTAGGAAGACCGTGGTATCACCAATCATTGAAAAGGAATATATTGATTTAATAAGGGATACATTGGGTACGGAGGTTATTATCGATGAGATCTGCGGAACCTACCTAGTTGGTTCAATAGCAGTGGCAAACGATAGAGGTGTTTTACTAAGCCCTGAGGCTAGGGATGAGGATGAGAGGAAGATTAGGGATTACTTCGGATTGCCAGTTAATGTAGGTACTGTAAATAGGGGTAGGAGTTTCCTCAGGGGTGGGCTTGTCGTTAATAACAATGGTGGTCTAGTGGGTAGTGATACCACGGGCTTTGAAATAGTTAGGATTATGCAGGCACTAGGCGGTGCATGACCATGGCATTACCTAATTAACTCCCTGGCCTTATTAATGCATTCCTCACCAAACCCATGTATATTTCTCAATAACTCACTTATCAATTTCTCAACCCTAACCTGCAACTTACTTGGTATTACACCCATACTTACATATGATATGTACTCATCATAGTCAATAACCCTGGCCTCATTAGAATCCCATCTCTTAACAATATCAACCACAAGGTCAATATAAAGTACATTACCTCCTGTGTACTCAATAGGCGTATTAATATTCACATAAATGCCCTTAGGTCTCAAGGAACGATCTGCATAAACATGAACTAGGTACTCACTACCCACTGATGAACAGGTTATTGCAATATCACCCTCCTCCTTAGGGAGCCCAAGGCCATCAAGATAGCCACCACCCCTCAACCTACGCAATAAAACAATATCACCAGGCTCAAGCTTAAGTGCATCAGCAATACCAAGCCTAATAACCTCACCACTAGGCTTAATATGCATAATACCAACCCTATGCCTTCTACTCATCAACTGCCTCATGAACTCCGCACTAAACCCAGCCCTATCATTACAATGACTAAGGAATGACTCAACGAAATCGAGTAATGTAGTGCGTCTTCTCAGTGTCTTATATGTGTGATGTCCCATTATTGTTGGCATGACGTTGTTCCTAACATTATCAAGCAGGAGTTTAGCCCTGCCATTAAGCATGATCTCAGTAATACACTCGCCATCCTGAAGCACAGTGTATGGTGAGGATGACCTACTTGCAGCATTTACCTCATTGAATATACTCAATGCTCTTTCAGCCTCTCTAGCAGCCTCATTCTCAGTTAGGAATTGGGCACTACTTCTCCACTTAATGCTATATCCACTTAATTTACTGACATACTTAAGACCAACCTTAAGAAGCACTTGCCTAGCCTCATACTCCCTGATATGCCTACTAAATAATACTGTACCACTACCCGGGACTATCGAGACATACTCCGTATCGACCCTAATACCAGGCATTGCAACAAGTTCATCGCTTGGGTAAACCCTCGTTTTACTTATGATTATTGGAATCACATCACCATCATTATATGCATTACCTGGCGCTCTAAGCACGGCCTTAATGCCATTGCCAATATCGACAAGGTAATTACCATTACTAACATTAACAATACCTATTATAACTCTATGAAGCGGAACAACGGACTTCCAAGTTAAGGCTTCATTCTCAACAACCCTGAGCAGGTTATTAACGACATCATTAACCACACCGCACTTACCCATTACCGTTAACGCTCCAGGGATCCTCTCGGAGTCCTTAATCGTAACGTCAGGCGCAGAATTATCAACATTGATACTAAACCTACTGATTATCACGTCAGAAGCTTGCGCAATGGTATAACCAAGATCAAGCGCTAACTTACTAATTGCAGTCGCGTATTTACCCCTAATCCTAACCCTATAGCTATATTTACTCACAGAAAATTGACTTATCAAGGGCTAAAATAATTTACGACCATGTAATTTAACGGCAAATACCATACTTAATGTACGAGGCAATTATTAAGCCAAGAAACAACACTGAGATTGCTAATGGGAATGCAAGTATAAGCGTTGAACCAATGACTGGCTGCCTAACGGCCATGTAAACAGATAGTGGTAAGCAAACTATGAAAAATAGAACCATAAGTACACTAAATATGTTACTCCATTTACGCTCCTCAGCACTTTGTATCCTCGGTGGCTTAACGGCAACAAAGGAAAACACTAGGAATACTAAAAAGGCCACCAACCCTATGAAATTAGTCGTGTTAATTATCCACGTAATTAAAAAGAACACAGCAACGACTAGGTAAACAATCATAAACCTCCTACTCATTACGGCATTACCGCAATTAAACCCTTGACTACTCATATACTAAAGTAATGAACAATACTTAATTAAATGTTTCCCATTAACTGGTTCCCGAAATACTCTTTGCAAGGTTTACAAGAGCCTCGATGTCGGGTAAGTCCCTCCTGACCTGGTCAGACCTTAACCTTGCCTCATGAAATCCCTCAACGTGCAAAAACCATGCTCGTCCCCACCACCATCTAACCTCCCTTCTGCTAAGCCTATCGGCAGTATTATCCACTGCATCAAATAATAGCTGTGCCGTCCACCTACCAATCTCAGAGGCTTTCTTTGCCTCATCTAGGCCTAGGGTTATGGCTATTGCCTTAATGGCCTCCTCAGCGGCCTTGTAAAGCTTCTCGCTGGCCTGCACAGGATCCTTGCTAATGAGTTCCCTACCCTCATTTAGGAATTTCTCGGCAAGTTCAAGGTGAGCTTTACTTGTTGTTGATGGGTCAAGTGATAGTGCCTTGGCTATTAAGTCCACTATGTCTATTCCCTTTCTCTCAGCCTCGTCGATTATCAACTTTGGTATTTCCACGATTTACATTGTTGATGCGGAGTTAAAAATGTTTGTTCGTAATAACGTTAGTGCCTTATTAATTGGGGTGTTACTATATTGACGTGAGTATTAAGTGCATTGCCTCAGGCCAGAAGGGTGGTGTTGGTAAGAGCACGCTAACAATACTGACGGCTAAGGCTGCACCTGCACTCGGCATTAGGCTAGCCATTATCGACCTAGCCATGGGCAACCCAAGCACGTCCCTCAACCTACTTGGTAATATACCGAGGCATACCCTGGCTACCTACGTAATTAATGTATCTAAGGTTAATGAGGTCATTCACGTAATTCCAACAGAGCATGGTCCCGTCTACCTAATACCCTCTGGTTATGGTGATTTAGCGCTTATTAATGAGTACGGAGATTTTAAGGAGAGGTTAGGCTCTTTGATTAAGTATTTGATTGATAGGGTTGGGATTGATCATGTGGTTATTGATTTCCCATCGTTTGAGCCAAGCCTAGATAGCGTGCTGAATGAGGCATTGGATGAGTGCGATATTGTTTATCCAGTGGGTATTCAGGACCTTGGCTCGGTGGTTGCCCTGAGGAACCTGTTGCATTTTGTTAGGAGGTTTTCGATTAATGTTGGTCGCCCTGTGATTAATATGTTTAGGGAGTCCCTGGGTAGGCAGTGGGTTGCTGTTGTTGGTAAGCTCAGTGGTTTGGAGCCCAGTATTATTCATTATGATCCCTGGGTCATCCGGTGGGTTCATGATGGTGCTGGTCAGTATGGTGTTGGCGTTAAAGAGGCTTTGTCATACGTAATTAGGGAGATTCTAAGTTAGTAGTTGTTACGCAAAATGGTTTTAAGGCATTAATTATTAGTCATTAATGCGGTGTCCATTGAGGAGTTTCGAGGCATTACAGTGGATTCTGAGGATGGCGAGAGGTGGCTACTTATTGCCGATACTCACGTCGGCCTAGAGGTTGAGCTTGGTAAGAAGGGGGTCAGGATACCGAGCCAGTCAGCTAGGATTGCTCAGTTAGTCCTGGACTTCGCCGAGAGGACCGGAGCAACATCGCTGGTGATACTCGGTGATGTTAAGCATGAAATAGCCAGTATAGTCGAGAGTGCCAAGGAGATTAGGGAATTCCTAAACAGGGTCAGCGGTAAGTTCAATAAGGTGGTCCTTGTTAAGGGCAACCATGATGGTAACCTAGACCTAATATTGAGTAGTGACGTGAAGCCTAACGTTTACCTAATCGACTCGAGGGGTTTCGTAATGAGGAGTAAGGACGGGAAAAAACTCCTCCTGCTTCACGGTAACTCAAAGCCTAGGATTGAGGATTTCATGAATGCCGACGCAATAATAATGGGACACACTCACCCAGCCATACTCATACAGGACGTGACAGGTTATGTAATGAGGTCACCCGTCATTGTAAAGATACGCGTTAATAAGTCCGTGTTCGGTAAAAACATGTATAACACCGAAATAGGCGCCACGGGCCTCATGAACATAATAGTACTACCCACATTTAACCCATTGACCGTGGGCATGGACGTGTTCGAAATATTCCCAAAGGACCTCGTCGAAGTCGAAACAATACTCCACTACGCACGCACCTGGGAGATACTAGGTAACATTGAGGTTTACCTAACGGATATGACGTACCTCGGCACAATGGATGTACTAGCCAGGATAAGGGAGGACATGGGCGAGGGAGGTTACGACATTGATTGGCTATAAGAGTTACAAATAAGGAACGTAGTGCCTCAATGAGGATTATCGGCATCATGCATTAATAAGAACGTTAAAGCGACTCAGCATTCTTAGTCCACCCTTTTAGGGGAATAGCTGGACTTAAAAGTTCTTTAGGAAATAATACCTAATGCCTATGGAATTGAGACCGAGGCATTTAATAATGATTATCTTAATAATTGCCATCATCACTGGAGCTCTCATTGTGATGATAACGGTTAATGCAAGCCTCGGCCAAAGCTACGTAATGCCGTTTAAGACCATTACGACAAAGTCGGCGTTAATCGAATATTACGGCGGTAGCGCCACTGGGCACCCGGCTTTGGTGATTCACGTGTACATGAATGGACAACCCATTGAGGTCACGGTAAGCCTATTCGCCTTCACACCAAGGCACATATACACAATAGGCTACTACAAAGGCTTAGGTACGGTATCCATAAGTCTGGATAACCCATTGATCATGAGAATAGCGAGTGATTGGTATGGTAATTACAGCGATGCAATATGGCCATCACTAATAGCCTTCATAACATACACCAATGACACACCTGAAGTATACATGAAGGTGGTCACTATTCCATACCCACCCAGTTATCTTTCGTTGAATAAGCCATTAACAATAGTGGTTAATACGAACATAACTAAGAGCAACCTCGTGACACCTGAGCTGATCAATAGCATTAAAGACTCATCTGCGGGTGGCGGCTCGCCACCTGAGGGATTCACCTACATAGGTAACTGCAATGGCAATGACGTAGTTGGGAATAACCCACCGGGACCTGGTGCGTGGATCCTGGCTAATTGCCTTGAGTATGAGGGATCATGGCCTCAATTCTTCATTGGATGGAGCGAAAACGTCTTAACTAAATCAGGCATTAGCGGTATATCCTTTACGGTAAACGATTACATAGAATCAGGCAGTGGCCCTTACGGAGTCCTGAACAGGACAGCCTACTGCATCCCAACGGGCACGTGGGGCTCATCATACCTAGAACTCGTTGGCCCGTTATTCGAGTTTAGCAATAACATGAATATTGAGTTATGGAATGGTTATACCTCAATTGAAGCTGAACCAGACGCGTCTTTATCCCCGGGTACGGCTAACGGCTTTTTATCAGGTGATGTAATAACCTACCAGGTCAATGGCCCTGGATTCGTTTACACATACTTTGATAGTTACATTGCCTTTGTCTCGTTCTACTACAAGACCGGTAACTACATCTTTTGGACTAACGGCACGTACATACTGGGCTTCGGGAGCAACACAATGCCCAGCGGTGACACTAATACGCTATACCTAATGCCCGGGATTGACATGGGTAACGGACCAATAACGAGCATGTTCGTGAACATGAATTACTTCGGCTATGAACCATCGATCTATGACGGCTATGAAGTAATTGGGGCAGGCGCAATACCACTATGCTCGAATGAACCAAGCATTACTACAGGTACTGGAGGCGTTACGTTCACACTAAGTTCATTAATAACCACGTACAATCCAAACCCGGTCGGCATTGCCTTTGCACTATCGCTATTACTTGATCCTTGGGATGCAATGCCTAACTTATTTGCGTCACTTACTAGGTTATTCATACCACCAGTTACGGCAAGCACCTATTACACTCAAACACAAGTAATGATTGGCGCCTCAAATACACAATTAGGGATATATCGGTTATATATAACGTTCATAGGCACAAACGCGGCGCAAAACAATGGTAATGAATATTACTGGCCAATGGGCATTATACTCAATTACTCAAGCCCATACACGGGACAAACACTATGCAATGGGTGATTAATCAGTCCGTTGAGGCATTAATCGAGCTTTGCCTTTAGGCTTTGAAGGGTTGCTTAAGTGGGTATTGTAATTATTATTCCCATTAAACCCCAGTAATTTAATAAGCATTAGTCTGCTTATTGCGCGTATGAGGTTGCCAGTACTTATCATAAACATGAAGGTATACCCTGAGGTACTTGGTAAAAGGGCTCTCGAGCTAGCCAAAGTCGCAGAGGCCGTGTCTAGGGAATTAGGCGTATCAATTGCAGTCGCCCCACCAGTCACTGAGCTTAGGCTTGTGGCTGAGAGCGTGGGGATACCCGTTTATGCACAGGGTGCCGACTCAGTCGAGCCTGGGGCTAGGACTGGCCATGTACCACTTGAGTTCGTTAAGGAGACTGGGGCTTCGGGGGTAATACTTAACCATAGTGAGAATAGGTTGTTACTTAACGACCTTGGTTGGCTCGTTAGTAGGGCAAAGAGCCTTGGTCTGGAGACCCTCGTGTGCGCGCCTGACCCATACACAAGCGCTGCTGCCGCGGCCCTGGAGCCAACGGCTGTGGCTGTTGAGCCGCCTGAGCTCATTGGTACAGGTAAGGCTGTGAGTAGGGAGAAGCCTGACGTCATTGTGAAGACCGTGGGGCTCATCAAGAGGGTTAACCCAGGCATTCCCGTGATTACGGGAGCCGGTATTGAAAACTACGAAGATGTTAAGAAGGCCCTAGAGCTTGGCACGCAGGGTGTATTGGTTGCGAGCGCAATTGTTAGGGCTAGGGATTGGAGACAGAAGATTATGGAGCTTGCGAAGGCTTTACACTAGAGTAGTAATTAGCTATGTTCATTTCGGTTCCGCAACGAAACTTAGGGCGCGGAACTTTTTCCTGCTGTTAGAGAAAAATGAGTAATTGCCGTTAATTTTATGATGATTATGATTTTTATAACCATGAATGTGCGTCCTTTTAACGGTATTTCCTTATTATTTGCCTAAGTACGTACTGTAGTATACCTCCGTTCAGGAAGTACTGAACCTCCATTGGCGTATCAAGTCTCACAAGCAACTTTGTCTTTATGACCTTGCCATCGGGCTTATGCACGACTAATTCAACGGTTTGCCTAGGCTTTAATCCCTGGGATAGTCCTATTATGTCGAATGTCTCGTCGCCCGTTATACCAAGCTTGTCCGCATCCTCACCTTCCATGAACTGGAGCGGTAGTATGCCCATCTCTACGAGGTTACTCCTGTGTATCCTCTCGAAACTCTTTGCAATAACTGCCTTTATGCCCAGAAGCTTCGGGCCCTTAGCCGCCCAGTCCCTTGAGCTACCGGCACCGTAAGTCTGCCCAGCCAGTATTATTAATGGTACATGTTCCTCCTTATACTTCATGGCAGCATCAAACACTGTCATTAATTGGCCATCAGGCCAGTG
>ERZ1669250.36-NODE-36-length-72626-cov-7.338262_pt1 | contig 72626 bp, 71 predicted proteins | sample MGYA00579295_ERZ1669250 | MGnify/ENA primary metagenome ERZ1669250 (study PRJEB41166, sample SAMN08046056) | hot springs metagenome | biome: hot spring; feature: acid hot spring; material: thermophilic sediment; isolation source: thermophilic sediment from acid hot...
GCTACTAAATACGTATGATACCCTTAACCACCACCTATTGGTGGTAAGAGAACTACTTCATCCCCATCCTTTAATGTTGTGTCTAGGCCCTTAACGTAATCAATAGCTCTTCCATTAACAAGAATATTATAGCCTTCCCTTAATCCACTATCATCACTAAGCAGTGTTTTTGAGATATTAGGGTTAACCTTCTCATCAATAATCCTCAGTAACTCCCGTACACTAATACCGTCAGGTACATTAAACTCCATTCTAAGTGTCTTAGCCATTTCATAGAAAATCGCCAGGAACTTAACGGTAACCTTCATTAATACTGAACGCAAGCCGTGTACTAATAAATCTTTTGCAATAATTCACCAATAACTATGAGACCTACCTTAGATGCAAGTCTATGTTATTTTTACGTAATTTTCATTTTTAATCGTTGATAATTTCCTTATTATTCATGTCATGTAATCTACAGTATTTCAAGGGCAAAATGAAAACCGCAATGAAAGGTAAATCCTAGTTAATCCCCGTGAACCCTCCACGTTAGTATACTTGAAGTATCGTAGGGATAAGGGTATTATACAGTCTCAAGGTGGTATTAACGTTAAAAACACTCATGTGTTCTCCTCAATATGAGCGTGATTAAGCCTGATTACAGTGGAGGGAGTTTACTTAACTTATCATCATCGGTATCTGACTTTCTTGGCGTTAAGAACCAGTATCCGGGTTTGAGGGGTATTGATAAGATTCAGGGTAAGAGAGTGCTGCTGCTCCTCATTGATGGCTTAGGTTACGTTCATTTAAGGCAATACTGCGGTAATTGTGAGGAGGCTAGGTGGCTTGGTAATATTGAGGAGTTGACGAGCGTATTCCCATCAGTAACTTCAACCGTATTAACCACATTATCAATGGGGGTACCTCCCGGTGTACATGGTGTGTTGGGCACAGTCATGTATGTTAAGGAGATTGGTGGGTTAGTTAACACTTTAACAATGGGATTGATGCCGGATGGGAAGAGGGGGGAGTTGAAGGATATTGGCTACGACCCTAGGGTTATTTTCTACGGTGGCTCAACAGTATTTGAGGAAGCCAAGCTAAATGGGTATAATTCAGTAGTTATAGTGCCAAAGGGCCTAAGTGGTGGTTTATCAGACTTAATATACAGGGGCGCTGAAGTTAAGGAGTACGTAAGCATTTATGACGCGTTAGTACTTGCCTCCAGAGCTCTTGAAAATAATGCGCTTGTCTACGTTTACATATCTACCTTGGACTCGATTCAACATGAGTATGGTCCAGACTCAGAGGAGTATAGGGTAGCATTAATTGAACTCCTGAATACGTTGAGTAGGTTAATTAGGCACATACCTCAATCAACAACTGTAGTGTTGACTGCTGACCATGGTCAGGTTCAGGTTAGGCAGGGTGATGTAGTTAACCTGAGGGTTATGGCTAAGTTAATGGATCCATTATCAGTGGCGCCTTATGGTGAACCAAGGGCTCTTCAACTTAAGTTAAGCGATAAGTCACTTGAGGGGGAGGTTAAGGATACGTTATCCGCAACAGGCAGGAGACTGCTCATTTATAATTCAAGCGAGGTTAAGGAACTGCTTGGTGGGGTTACTGGGTACACTGAGCAAAGGATGGGTGACCTGTGGGTAATCCCCCTTGATACCACAGCCCTCATATACCTGTATAAGCTTAGTGATGATAAGGTGGCTAAGTTTAAGGGGCATCACGCTGGTTTACTTGACTATGAGATGAAGGTTCCCCTATCAGTGGTAAACCTATGATAACTCATTGCTGGTTCTGGTTTTCCTCCTGGGCTTGTTGAGCCTGCCACTGCTCTACTATGTCGTAACCGTATATTGCCTTAAACATTTCCCTACCTAGGGGTGTCATTCTAAGGGGTGTCCACGGTGGGTCAAAAACCACATCAATGTCAATGTCAGCTGCCTCAGGCACAGCAGCCTGTATGGCTTCCCCAACCCTGTAACCCAAGTCCTGTGATAATGGGCAGCCAACCGCTGTTAGCGTCATCTTAACCTTAAGCTTATTATCATCCTCAAGCCTAACATCGTATATTAAGCCCAAGTCATATACATTAATTGGTATTTCAGGGTCATAAACATCCCTAAGCGCTTCCACTATTCTCTTAACCTTCTCTGGAGGTAAGTTGGAAGTGAAGTTAACCTCCTCATCAGCATTAACGTTATTATTGCTCATGACACTCACCTACAATATACCATCAGCGTCACGTGTTTAAAAACCTTCCGGCATTACGCGGTACCCCTAATCACAGTATTTATCAGTGAATCCGCAGTAAGGTAAGCCATTTAGGAACCTTAGATTAAGAAGCAGTGTTGAGTCAAAAATGTGAAATTTAGGCAAGTTATTGTTAATTTTATGACATATTAGGATTTTAAATCTCAACAATGGCAACCCTCCTCATGTCACTTGGAAAATATGAGACCTTCCCACCAACTGATGCTGAATTCGAGGATCCTCCAAGGGCCAGTAAGTATGATGTGGTTGTAATTGGTGGTGGGGGTGGTGGGTATCATGGTGCTTTTGAGTTAAGTAAAGGAGGTTATAATGTACTTCTGGTTGATGATAAGGGGAACCTAGGCGGTAACTGCCTATATGAGGGTTGTATACCATCTAAGGCAGTATCAGTATCACTGTATCTGCTTGAGAAGTTAAGGGGTATATTAAGATCAGTGGGTAATAATGATGTGGAGAAGATTAGGCTACTTTGGGAGAACTTAATAGACCATAAGGATAATGTACAGTACACAAGGTATCTTCAACATATTAGGGAGATTAAGGAACACGGTAATGTTGACTTCGTTAAAGGTATTGCAAGGATAATTGATAACCATAAAGTACTCGTCGAGTCCATTGATGGTTCCTGGAGCAGGGAAGTGGAGGGAAAGTACCTACTTGTCGCCACGGGTTCATTACCAATAAAGATACCTGTACCAGGTGTTGAATTAACGCTCGGTAGCCAGGAATTATTCGGATACAGGACTAAGTTTAGGAGAATTCCCAGTGATGTAGTTATAATTGGGGGAGGCTACATAGGTGTTGAAGTAGCCTCAGTGCTAAGTGGTTTAGGCGTGAAGGCTACAATAGTTGAGATGCTGCCGAGAATATTAAGTGGATGGGACTCAAGCATAGTGTCAATGATTGAGGATAAGTTAAAGAGCAGGGGTGTCACAATATTAACTAACTCAAGGGTAATTGGAATTAAGGAGAATGGTGGACAGAAGATCGTCGAGTACAGTAAACCTGATGGGAGCGTAGGGTATGTGACGGGCTCAGAGGTCATAATGGCTGTTGGTAGGAGGGCTAATGTTGAGGGGCTTAGCCAATTGGGTATTGTTGATAGGAATCACGTGGACGTTAACAACGGTATGGCAACCAAGGTACCTAATGTCTACGCTGCAGGTGACGTAATAGGTAAGTACATGCTCTACCACGCTGCAGTAAAGGAATCCGTGGTGGCCTCATGGAACATAATGATGGGTAGGCCAATCTTCGAGGTTAACTTCAATACTATACCCATGACTATATTCACTGAACCAGAGGCGGCCGTTGTTGGGTTAAGTGAGGATGCGGCTAAGGCTAGGGGAATAAACTACGCCGTTGTTCAATATCCATTAAGTGATGATTCTTACGCCCAAATCATAGGAGTGAGAGACGGCTGGGTTAAGGTAATTATTGAGAAGGAAACGCAAAGAATCATTGGTGGAGTCATCTATGGTGAGGCAGCTTCAATGATGATAAATGAAATAGCGTTGGCAATAGCAGTTAACGCTAGGGTGAAGGACATTGCTTTACTAGCCCACGCTCACCCAACGATCTTCGAGTCAATAGATAGGGCTGCCATTAGGTACAGCCTATGATGAGTACCTTAATTATATTCACTTTAGGTAGCTTGAGTGAAGTATTATAGGTTTATTAAACTCAACGTTAAGCATCCTTTGAAGTGGGGCGCACTTAACCTTGAATAGGAATAATGCATTAGGGTGCTTAATTCCCGATTCTAAATAAGCCTCAAAGTTACCAACACCCTTCGATATGACTAGGTCGGAATTCCTAATGTAACTATTGTACACTTCATTGCTTAAGAAGGCTGGGTAACGGTTACCAGTGTTAACTACGTTAATGTTACTGCCGTTGATGATTCCCTTAACGTAATCGTACGTCACGTCAGTTTCATAGGGCTTAAGCCTAGTTACAACAGTAACCCTAGAGTGGGTTGCTAATTTACTAATCAATACACTATCCACTGCGAATTCACCAGCATTATCAACCACGTACGTAACCTCCCTAACACTCCTCACTATGCTTGATAATTCACCTTCACTAATGCCCAACCATATTGGCTCCTCATTAATACTACGAACCAGCATATCCTCATTAAACGTGTAGTTGAACATTGGTACATCGACTGAGTTAGCCGCTGCAGCCACCTTAATCAACTCAACCTCACTGGCGTTAATGATCCTAGGTACAATGATCTCCCTTGCTATCCTCTCATAACGAGCCTTATCATTAGCATATGGATCCTCTGAACCAACTATGCTTGATAACTCCTCGAAGGAGTTGGCGAATGTCCTAGACCTACCGAGGGGTAGGTCATTGGCAATCCTCACTATTATCCTCCTAACTGATTCAGGATCCGACCTATTAAACTTCTTTAACTCACTGAGCCTAGATGTTAAGGCGCATAACGTGCACTCCGCATAGTCTATATACTGCACAATGAGGGTTAAGGGGTAACCTAAATAAAGATTACCTAAGTTGCCTATTGGCAGTGAAGAGGAGTATTTACATTCTCGCAACTCAATCCAACAGTGGGAAGACGATGCTAGTTACCGCGCTCCTTAGGTTAATAAATAGGAAAAATAGAGTTGCAGTGCCCTTTAAGGCCCAGAACATGAGTCTAAATAGTTACCCAGCCTCAAATGGTGGTGAATTAGCCCTAGCTCAAGCAATGCAGGCCTATGCCTCTGGTTTCGAGCCATTAGTTGAAATGAATCCAATCCTCCTCAAACCAATCGGTGACATGACTAGTGAAGTTATTGTAATGGGTAGGGCAGTGGGTTTAATGGAGTACCGTGAATATAGTAGGAGTCCACTGGATAAGTGGAGGATTGTTAGGAATGCCTTAAGTAGATTGAGGGCTTTAACCAATGGTCTAGTGGTTGGTGAGGGGGCTGGAAGCGCCTATGAACCAAACATTACTAGTGATGTAGCCAACTTTAGACCAGCAGATTACCTTAATGCCGATGTTTACGTAGTACTGGATATAAGTAGAGGTGGCGCATTCACAAGCGCTATTGGACTATATAACTCAGTGCCGGTTAAATGGAGGGAATTGATTAAGGGTTTCATAATTAATAGGTTTAGGGGTGACTCAAGGATACTTGAGGATGCCGTTAAGTGGCTTGAGGAGAAGACTGGTAGAAGGGTATTTGGGGTGATTCCTGAGGTTAATGAGGCTCATTACCTATGGCCGGAGGATTCTGAAGCCATGGTGGACTTCGGTGATGGGTCAATGGACATTGCCGTAGTTTCATACCCAGGAATCTCTAATTTCCATGAGTTCAGCGTACTCTCCATGGAGGATGCTCATGTTAGGTTCGTGAAGTGGCCTGATTCCCTTGGTGAACCAGACCTACTCATACTGCCTGGAGCTAAGAACACTGCCCTAGCCATGGATTGGCTTAGGAGAAGTGGACTTGACCATAAGATAATTAGAATGGTTGGTTCAACACCCATACTAGCCATATGTGGTGGCTTTCAATTACTCACAGAAGCCATGAGTGACCCAACTGGCGTTGAATTCGGTAACCCAGGCCATATTAAGGGATTAGGGGTAATTAAGGCGAGGGTGACTTATCATGAGGATAAAATAGTGGCCCACAGTAAGGCAGTGTTCAGTGGCCTTTCAGGTAGGTTGATTACGGGGTATGAGATACGCAGGGGTAGGTTAACTTACATTGGTGATGAACCAAGCATGATTATTACCGAGAGGAACGGTACCCCAGTGAGGGAACCTGATGGTTACTTTAATGAAGATAAGAGGATCCTGGCAACAAGCCTACATGACGTGTTAAGTAACCCGGAGGTTAGAGGCATGGTGTTAACTATGGCTAAGGGCAGTAGGGTAAATGTAAGTGAGTATACGTCAATAAGCGCATTACTTCACTGGGTTGATGAAGTGGCCGCAGTGGTTAACAGTAACTTAACCATCGACCTATAGCCCCTAATCCTCTGCGCCTCAATATTATTTTAAGGGTAACGCAGTTTAACTAACCTCGTGTTACTGCTTAGGAATTGCAGATACGTGATTACACCCACTGAGGATGGTAAGGTTAATGTTATGGAGAATGCAAGCGTATTGATTAATAATGGTGTGATAGAGAAGGTTGGGGAGGTTAATGACAGTAGGGTTGATGTTGTGGAATGCGGAGGTATTGCAATCCCAAGTCCCTTTAACGCGCACACCCACTTAGCCATGGTGATGTTTAGGGGGCTTGTCGATGGTTTAGAGCTCCAGGACTGGTTAAAGATTATTTGGGGCATGGAGAGGCGGCTTACTGATGAGGCTGTGCTTAAGGGGTTTGAACTTGGCTTAATTGAATCACTAATGAATGGTACAGCCGGTGTGCTTGACATGTACTTCAACCCTAATGTAATTGACTTAGCTGAGAAGTATGGGGTAAGGGTTTTTGAGGGGCCAACCTTCATCGATGAGTTCGAGGACCCTAGGCTCACTGAGAATAGGTTAAGGAACCTTGTGGCTGCCGCACAGGGCTCTAGTTTAGTTAAGCCAGTGTTAAACATGCATAGCATCTACGCTAATAGTGAGGATACTCTACTGAGGATCAGTGAACTTAAGGAGGAACTTGGCCTAAGGCTACACACCCACGTGAGTGAAACTAGGTGGGAGGTCTATAGGATTAGGGACAGGTACGGTGCCTACCCTGTGGAGGTTCTCAATAAGTTTAAGCTACTTGATTCAAGCACCATACTTGTCCACCTAGGCTGGGTGACTAACTGGGAGATTGAGTTAATACTTAGGTCACAGGCAACCGCGGTTCACTGTCCCTCATCAAACATGAAGCTAGCCACGGCAGGCTTCTTTCCGATAAGGGAATTAATAAGGGGTAGTAATGTTGCCCTTGGTACGGATGGACCAGGCACTGGGGATTCGCTGGACCTCTTTAAGGAGATGAGGCTTTCAGTACTACTGCAGAGAAATAATTACTGGGATGCAGGGGTGCTCACGGCTTCGGAAGCCTTAATGATGGCTACGGTTAATGGTTATAGGGCTGTTGGGTTAAGGGGTGGTTTAATAACCCCAGGTTACTTAGGTGATATCACAGTCCTCGACACCAGTAACCCCAGCGTTAATCCCCTGAATAGACTCAACATTATTAATAACCTAGTCTTCTCATTTACAGGTAGCGCTGTTAAGTACGTTATAATTAATGGTGAAGTGGCCTATGGTCCACATAATCGCCAGAAGCTTATTGAAAGGGCTTTAACACTCAGTAGTGAGTTAAACGAGTTCATACTCAGTAGGTTATTGCATTGATTTAAAATTTAAATCCCAATCACCGACACAGTAGTTGGGGACCGTGAAGGTTCTTGTCTACTGGCCATTCACAAGGATGAGGGGCATAGTCTACTTCATTTTATCCGCCGTAACCCTACCAGTCTACATGCTTAACCTAGCCACCGCATTATCACTAATAGGTATATCATCATATTACTCAATAGTAATTGGCCTGCTCATAACAGTGGTTAGCCTACTGGCTAGCGCAGTACATGTGGTTATTTACGAGGTTAACGCAATGGTTTACGTACCAAGCTTCACGTCAATAACCTTCTTCGGGATGACCTTCAAGATACCCACTATTTCAACTCAATCACGGAGGACGATGATATCCCTAAACGTTGGTGGAGCATTAATACCAGTAACAGTCTCCCTAGTGTTGGCTTACCTGCTCTGCGCAGACTACCCAAGGTTAATTACCCCCATAGTGGTGTCGGTAGTGTTAACTTCACTAATGGTTAATAAGGTATCCAGGGTTGTGCCAGCAATAGGCATAGTGACCCCAGCCATTATACCACCTATACTGGCCGCCTTCATATCATACATGGCGGTTGCCTTCATGGCAAACTCCTACATATTCGTAACACCCGTGGTAGCTTACATAACCGGTGTCCTAGGCACCTTAATAGGTGCTGATTTACTTAACCTACGTAAGATTATAGACATAGCCCCCGTGATTGCCGATATTGGTGGTGCAGGAACCTTCGATGGAATATTCTTCACAGGGGTACTTGCAGTATTCTATGCATCCCTAGTGTCAACACTTTAAAATCACGTTAATAGGATTAACGTATGGTTCAGCGTAGAATTAGGGTGGATAAGTTATACACCCCAATGCATGTACTCCATGATGCTACTTTAATAGTAGAAAACGGTAAGGTAATAGGCATAGAAGAGGGAGGCGCCTTTGATGTTGACTATAGGGGTTACTCAGCAGCACCTGGACTGGTTGATACACATACCCATGGCTGCGGTGGAATTGAGGTAACTTTAATTAAAACAACAGCAGAGTTAAGTAAGCTAGCTGAATGCTATGCTAAATTCGGCGTAACCTCATTCCTTCCCACAACCGTTTCAGCACCGCATGAAGTCATCATGAGGGTTGCCGGTATTGTTAAGCAGTATAGGGGTAATGGGGGTAAGGGAGCTAGGGTTCTTGGCCTTAACCTAGAGGGCCCATACATAAACCCCAAGAGGAAGGGGGCTCAGAATCCATCTGCAATTAGGCTGCCTAAGGTAGATGAGTTTAACCAGTACTATGAGGAGTCGGGTGGATTGATAAGAATAATGACCATTGCACCTGAGGTTGAGGGTGCGTTAAGCCTTATTCAGCATCTCTCCAGTATTGGTGTCATAGTCAGCATAGGGCACACTGATGCTGACTATGGGACTGTAATGAGAGCCATAGCCCTAGGCGCATCTAGGGCAACGCACCTATTTGATGCAATGACAGGCATACACCATAGGGAGTTAGGGGCCGCTATGGCTCTCCTTGACTCAGAGGACGTCTACATTGAGTTAATAACGGACTTAATTCACCTAAGGCCTGAAACAATACTGTTTGCAATAAAGTATGCCGGCATACATAGGGCATTAGCGGTAACAGATTCAATGCCTGCTGCAGGTCTTGGTGATGGGGAATATGAGTTAGGGGGTTTAAGGGTCATCGTAAAGGGTGGTAAGGCAACCTTACCTGATGGTACCTTGGCTGGAAGCGTGTTAACCATGGATAATGCCTTGAGGAATCTTGTGAAAATCGGTTTAAGACTTAGTGATGCGTTGAGACTTACTTCAACTAATCCAGCTCAATCAATTGGTGAACACAGCATTGGGTGTCTTAAGCCAGGCTGCTTGGCAGACTTCATAATTCTTGATGATGCGTTGAGGATCATGGCTACTTACGTTAATGGTAGTGTTGTTTACACTGTGTGAAATATAATAATTTTAACAATAATTAATTATGTTATATTTGTAAATAATCAATACGGTTTGAGAAATATTTATAAATGTAATGTGAAATGCTCTATTTTATGTCAATTAGTGAAGAGAATCTGCCTTATAGGGAGAAAATACAGTTGAAGTCCTGGCCTAATTCAACAGACATAGAATCATACAGGAAAATGCATGATAAAAGCCTTGAGAATATTGAGGAACTATGGGTTAATGTTGCTAAGGAACTAGACTGGTTTAAGCCCTGGGATAAGGTACTGGTGGCTGATCCTCATCCTCCATTCTATAAATGGTTTGTTGGCGGTAGGTTGAATGCATCGTACTTAGCTGTTGATAGGCATGTTAACACGTGGCGTAGGAATAAAGTAGCGATAATATGGGAGGGTGAACCAGTTGACTCATCTGGTAATCCGCTGGAGGTTAGGAAGTTAACGTACTATGACATTTACAGGGAGGTTAATAGGTTAGCCTACGCTATTAAGGAGAAGCTCGGCTTAAGGAAGGGTGACACCGTAACCATATACTTACCCATGATACCTGAATTACCAATACTAATGCTTGCGCTAGCCAGATTAGGGGTAATATTCTCAGTGGTTTTCTCAGGTTTTAGTGCCCAAGCCTTGGCAGATAGGGTAATTGACGCTAAATCCAAGGTAATCTTCACTGCTGATGCCTTTTGGAGGAGGGGGAAGGTTGTTAGGCTTAAGGAGGTTGTTGATGATGCCCTAAGGAGTGTTCAATTCGTTGAGAAAGTGGTGGTGTTCAGGAGGATGGGGCTTAAGGATACACCCATGGTTAATGGTAGGGATGTTTGGTGGGATGAATTACTAAGTGACGTGCCCATTAATGCTTATGTTAAGCCTGAGGAAATTGAGAGTGAGCACCCACTCTACATACTGTATACCTCCGGTACAACGGGTAAGCCTAAGGGCATTGTTCACGATACCGGAGGCTACATGACACTCCTTCATGCAACAATGAAGTGGGTTTTCGATGTTAAAGATACTGACGTGTACTGGTGTACGGCTGACATAGGTTGGGTTACTGGGCATAGTTACATTGTCTTCGGACCATTAATGGAGGGTGTGACTGAAGTAATGTATGAGGGTGCCCCAGATTACCCAGCCCCAGACAGGTGGTGGAGGATTATTGAGAGGTATGGTGTGACAATACTCTACACGTCGCCAACGGCAATAAGGACCTTCATGAGGTATGGTGATGAGTGGGTTAGGAACCATGACTTCTCAACAATAAGGATAATGCATAGCGTCGGTGAACCAATAAACCCTGAGGCATGGAGGTGGGCTTGGAAGTGGCTTGGGAAGGGTAATGTACCATTTGGTTCAACCTGGTGGATGACTGAGACGGGAGGTATACTGATAAGTCACACACCTGGATTAGCCCTAATACCCCTTAAGCCGGGAACTAATGGATTACCATTACCCGGTATTGACGCTGATGTGGTGGACGATGAGGGGAAGCCTGTTCAAGGTAAGAGGGGTTACTTAGTTATTAAGAAGCCGTGGCCTGGAATGCTTATGACTATTTGGGGTGACCCAAACAGGTATATTCAGGTTTATTGGAGTAGGTTCCCAGGTATGTACTATGCCGGTGATTGGGCCATTAAGGATGATGATGGTTACATATGGGTTCTAGGCAGGGCTGATGAGGTTATAAAGGTGTCGGGTCATAGGCTTGGCACCTATGAGATAGAGTCAGCCCTAGTATCACACAAGGCCGTCGCTGAATCAGCCGTAGTAGGCGTCCCTGACCCAATTAAAGGTGAGGTTCCAGTAGCCTTCGTTGTACTTAGAAGTGGGGTTAACCCAAGTCAGGAATTAGTTAAGGAATTGAGAAACTGGGTAAGAACCGCAATAGGCCCAATAGCTGAACCAGCGAACATAGTCTTTGTCTCTAAGCTACCTAAGACTAGGAGTGGGAAGATAATGAGGAGACTACTTAAGCAGGTTCTTATGAAACAGCCTCTTGGTGACACAACCACGTTAGAGGATGAGACAAGTATTGATGAGGCTAAGAAGGCTTACGAAGAGTTAAGTAGAGAGTTAGTAAACCAGCAGGGTTAAGCCTAAGAATTACCCCCTCATTAATGGTATTTTTCACTAATGTAGCTGAACCTTAGCCTAGGTTCACTAGTTTTACCCAAGCATTCTAGGCTCCACTAAGATCAATGCAGTGGATCTTCCATTTGAGGTTAAGTATCTTAACTCAACACTTATGGCTTTAACAAAATCCTCCTCAAGTATTATTCCTTCACGTAGTACAATAATAAAAGCTTACCGCTAAATCAAATTGCGCATGAATTTAATCTACTTCACCCGGTTATGCATTTTATTAATTCATGTTCACAGTTCAATAGTTTGTTAATAACCTCAATAACGCCATCTCCATCATTCCCCATAGTTACGTAGTGGGCTATGCTCTTGACCTCGGGTATTGCATTATTAACGGCAATTGCTATATCCGCAGCCTTAAGCATGGGTACATCATTCTCAGCATCCCCCATGGCAATAACGGCACTAGGTTTCACTATTCTTTTAAGTGCATTAATCGCATAACCCTTATCAATACCATTGGGCATTATTGAAACCATGCCCCTATTAACCTCAATTCTAACACCATAGGTACGTAGCGCGTTGATGACTACAGGATCATATTTAATGAAAAGTGATGCCTCCCCCTCACTGAACTCTACACCCATATTGACTAATGCGTTCCTAATAGTGTTCCTTAATTGCCACCAATCAACAGGCACATTAATTACCCTACTGCCACTGGGTGTTATCACAATTAACCCATTCTCAAGGGCCATGAATAACCTACCCTTCAAAGCATCCAACCCCTTAACATGCCTTATTGCCCCACTTGTGACTACTGCGAATGCGTTGCCTGAATTAAGGAACCTTAATATGGAGTCAATAACCCGCTCTGATACATTAAAGCCCACTTCGCTCTCATCAGCCAGGGTCCTATGGTAGTCAACAGCAAGCAGTATATTCACCATCACTTTAATCACCCTAAGCCATTTTAAAAGGGTAAGCTATGAATTAGGGTTAGGTATTCGCGCGTCCTACGTATGGTTAATAAACCCACCCTATGCCTTGAGGCAGTGGGCATTAGGGTAGTTGTCTTCGATACCAGTGCCTTACTCTTAGCCGTAACGGAGAAGATTGATGTGATTAATGATGTTAAGGAGGCTGTTGAGGACTTAATCATACCTGTGGTGACTGTTAGCGTGATTAGGGAACTATGGCTACTGGCCAAGAAGGGGGGAAAGAGAGGTAAGGCAGCCTCCCTGGTGCTTAATAGTATAATACCCCGCTACTTCTCTATAGCCGCACTAGATGGTAAGGCTGATGATGATGTGCTTAATTTAGCTAAGGAAACAAGTGGATTCCTGGTTACTTGTGATGCTGAGCTTAGGAGAAGGGCTGAGGGAAGTGGAGTTGTTGTAATATACTATAGGAGGGCTTTAAGGAGGTTCACTGTTTAATCAACCTTAAGCTTAATAACCGGCGTGGTTAATGTACCTATCCCACTAATGCTAATCTCAACAACATCCCCATCCCTCAATGCAGCATCCCTACCAGGCAGTATCCCAGTACCAGTCATGAGGATTGTACCATCTGGTACTGTGTTATTCCTGATCAGGTACTTAACCTGCTCATCAATCCTCCGTCTCATACGCTCAGTGCTCACTTCCCCTTCGTAAATGCTTTTACCACCCCTAATTATCCTAAGCCTTATTTGAAGCGAGTACGGGTCCTTAATCTCATCAGGCGTCACTACGAATGGACCGAAGGCGCAGCATCCATTGTAAACCTTTGATTGAGGTAAATAAAGCGGGTTCTCGGCCTCAATATCCCTTGCAGACACATCATCAATAACCGTGTACCCGATTACCTTACCATTACTAGTGATCACAACGCCTAATTCAGGTTCAGGGAGAGTCCACTCTGAGTCACCCCTAACGGCTATTGGTTCACCATGGCCTACGCATCTGTTTGCAGTTGCCTTAAAGAATATTTCAGGTCTTTCAGCGCCATAAACCCTCTCATATATTGTCTTATCCCCTATCTTAGCCACATCCCCTTCCTCAGAGTACCTCCTTCTAGAAACCTCGTAGCTAATCCCGCTTCCCCAAACCTCAATCGGATCATAGGGTTTAGTGAATCTCAACCCACTGCTCCTGTGATCCTTACTTAACAATTGATTAATATCAATATTAACCTCAGCGCCAAGTCCCACTACCCTACCATTAGCGTAACTAATAAGGGCCTTTACAGGGTCAACGCCGAGTTCAAACACCTTACCATCAACCACCGCGTATTGGAACGTGGATTCCCCATTAGTTAACCTGAATATCCTCATACGGGTTCTTCTCCTATGCATCTTTAAAGTATTACACGTCATTAGTCGTTAAACCTTTTCATGAAACTAAGTATCTAAGGTGTGAGGATGGTTGATAGGTATCCGGTGTCTAAGGTGTGATGTAGTAATGTTTAAATATGTAAAATGCTAAAGATCCGTATGCATGGGTATGCAGGACGCATAATGCGCTTTAATCTAAGTAATGGTTCCTTAAGTATTGATAATGTTAAGGAGTCGTGGGCTAGGTTATTCATTGGAGGTAGGGGACTTGGATTGAGGCTAATAATGGAGATGGGACTTAGGTTAAGTGACGTTAACCCATACGGCCCCGAGAACCCACTCATAATAGCCACAGGCCCACTTGGTGGAACAAGGCTACCCCTAGCCACGAGGGCTATTGCCCTCTTTAAGTCACCGCTTAACAATAGGTGGAACTACTCAACGGTGGGGGGTACATTGGGGGCTTACCTCAAGTACTCAGGGCTTGATGCATTAGTGCTCATTGGCGCGTCAAGTAAGCCTATTTACCTCATTATATCTGACGGTAAGGTTGAGGTTAGGGACGCAGGTGAATTATGGGGCTTAGACACTGTTGAGACGGAGAGAGCACTTAAGCGTTCCTTTAAGGATTCCGCAGTATTAACCATTGGGCCAGCCGGTGAGAATAAGGTGCCTTACGCTGCCATAAATCATGAGGAGTGGAGGCAATTTGGAAGAACAGGCGGTGGAGCTGTAATGGGTTCTAAGATGATTAAGGCCATAGTTTTCCTACCCTCATCGAAGAATGTTGATGTGGCTAATGCTAAGGAGTATGAGGACTTAGTTAAGAACCTTGGTAAACTGTCGGTGACAAACCCTGGTGAACAGTCATTGAGGAATGGGGGTACGGTTAGGCTAATTGATGTTGGTAATAACATGGGCTTCTTCCCAAGCCTCTACTGGACTAAGGTAGTTATGCCTGGGTGGGAGAAGATATCGTGGGAGAAGGTCCTTAAACCCAAGTACCTACTTAAGAATGGGGCATGCCTATATTGCCCAGTGGCCTGCCATAAAGTGGTTAAGTCAAGTAGTGGTGGCTACGACCTAGAGTATGAGACTTCAATGGCCCTTGGAGGATTAACTGGTGTTAATGACCCTGAGGAGTTGATTGAATTAGGTGAATTGGCTGATAGGCTTGGCTTCGACTCAATAAGCCTAGGTAACTCAATAGCGTTCATAATATACCTTGGGGAAAAGGGTATTGTTAAGGATGCACCTAAGTGGGGTGACTATGAGGGTATTAGGAGACTAATAATAGATGCAGCCTACAGGAGGGGCTTAGGTGAGTTAATAGCCCTAGGCACTAGGGGTATTGGGGAGAAGCTTGGTGTCAGTGACTTAGCCATAAATGTTAAGGGCCTTGAACCAGCCGGCTATGACCCAAGGACCCTTAAAGGCATGATTCTTAACAATGCTGTATCTGAAAGGGGTGCAGACCACTTATGGAGCATGGCCTACTCAATTGACATAGCTGGTCAAGGTGGAGGCAGGTTCGCTACTGGCAGTGAAAAGGTAACTGCAGTAATGGATTTTGAGGAGCGTAGCACACTCTACGACTCAATGCTATTGTGTAAATTCGGCAGGTACATTTATGACTGGGAAACCATGCGTAAAGCGCTTAATGCAGTCACAGGCTTCAACTACACTATTAATGAACTTAAGGATGCGGCTCAAAGAATAATAGTGATGCATAGGTACATGAATGGAACAACCATAGAGCAGGATAGGTTACCGCCTAGGTGGCTTAAGGAACCAGTCATGTATGAGGGTAAGAGCTACATTGTCACTGAGGAGGAATGGGCAAGCATGGTTAAGGAGTACTATAGGTTAAGGGGTTATGATGAGAGAGGCGTACCGAAGCCGGAGACCTTAATTAAATTAGGCGTACTCAATAATGATTAACTTCCCTAACCCCCTCATTAGATGGCTTAGTTAAAATAACCATGGGGCTTAACCCAGCCTTAGCTAACTCCCCCTTAATTTCATTAATCGGTGGTTCCTCCTTGAAGAAACCTGCTATTGATGGTCCAGCCCCACTTAATATGACCCCTAAGGCCCCGTGCTTCTCAAGTGTGCTCTTAACAACACCCCAGTGTTCATAAACCTTAATCCTATAGGGCATAGCCACCTTATCGTTAGTAATGACCCTTGAGAATAAGTCTAGGTCATTCATTAACACTGACGCCACTAATTGAGCAACGTTAGCCATATTGGCCACTACATCACTTAACTCATAGGCTTTAGGTAAAATACTCCTCATGAATCCAGTGTTAGGCTTAGAACCCTCAATAACCACAACTATGCTTAATTCAGGGAAATTGACCCTAGTGACCCTCCTAACTGTAGGGTTAACTAGCACTAAGCCCCCTAACAGTGATGCCGCTACATTATCCATATGCCTAACACCAGCGGAGGCTAATTCACCATATGACGCTAATTCAACCAAGTCCCAGTCACCTAAGCCTAGGTTAAGCAACCTATTCAAGGCATACGCCACCGCAGCAGATGTTGCCCCACTACTACCTAACCCACTGGCGGGCTTAATTCGCTTAAACACTTCAATCTCAATCCTCCTCCTTAACCCAGCCTGTTCAATGGCCTTGGTGGCAACTAGGTGAGCTGAGTTACCACGATACTCACTGGGTAGGCTTGAGGCATATTCGCCGTAATTACGAATCACTATGCCGTCACCTTCACTAACCTTAACTTTAACAATATCACTTGGTGGATTAACGGCAAGCGCTGCTACATCAAAGGCTGGGCCAAGGTTAGCTATTGATGCAGGAGCTTCAACGATCAATTCCTCAGTACCCAATCAGAGTCACCTCTAAGCTCCTCCTGCTCTGAGGCAACCTTATCCATTAATTCATTGAAGTGAACCCTAATGTATGACCAAAGTTCCTCAATCTTACCCCTGAATTCACCATCACTGAGGCTATGCGGGACTAAGCCAACCCTACTGACTGAACCCCTGACCATGGCCCAGTGTGCTACTGAGTGTAGGTTGTAATTCCCTAATGCGTCAGTATCATTAACCTTACCATTAAGCCAATAAACCTCCCTAGTGAAGTTGGTTGCTATTACTCTAAGGAACTTCTCCTTATTGTTCTCCACAATACTCCTGCACTTTTCATCATCCTTAAGGATTTCAATCAACCTATTTAAATTACCATCATCATAGATTGATAAGTTCGTTATTGCCCTAAGGAACTTCACGTCATTAGTGAAGGCCCTGCAGTTAACGTTGATGTAAAGCCATAGTGCAGTAGCCACAGAATCCAATACACCCCTCAGGAACCTGCTAATTAACTCATCATCACTCAATGCAACTCTTTCAGTAAGTAACCCAGTATTTAGAATATCCTTAAGCTTCTTAAAGTCTACAATACCAGCGAACACTAGTTCACCATCTATGAACACGCTTGGTACTGATCTAACCCCCCTTTCTAAGGCCATGTGTGGATCAATTGAGGTATCGTAGATTTTAACCCTATTTATGAATCCCCACTGCTTCAGCAGCCTTATGAGGGAATGGCATGTTGAGCACGTTGGATGCACGAAAACCTCTACCTCCATTACCCACCCCCTAAACTATATGGTTAAAAAACTTACTACGGTTAGGTAATGAATTAAGTATATATTTATATATACTGAGTACACCCAGTGTTCCTCACTGTACTATTAATAACCTAAAAATATTTCTATTAGTTAACAATACTGGATATGATGAGAGTACTTAATGTTGACTTATCAAGTGGGAACGTAAGTGTAACTAGTGTTGAGGCGCAAGGACCAATAACCCTCGGGGTCAGAGTACTGAATAGTGAAGGTACTTGGGGCAATGACCCACTGGATCCAAGCTTACCCTTCATTATTGGTATAGGCCCCTTCGTTGGTGGTAAATTACCTGGTGTGCATAGGGTTATTGCAGTGTTTAAAAGTCCAATGACCAGGACTGTTCATGTTGCTGCAATAGGCGGAGTGGCCTATAAGTTCATGGGTTCTGGCATTGATGCTGTGGTTGTTAGGGGGCGTTCTGAGAAACCCACGGCATTATTCATATCTAGTGATGGTGTGGAAATAAGGCAGGTTAACCCAGTGTACTCATACAGTGGGCTTAATGGGGTCTACGCCTTTACTAAGTACCTAATGGATGCGTTTAGTGATTTCTTCGTTAAGTTTAATGCAAGGGCCATTGTAGTGGGTGAGGCATCATTGAAGACGTATAATGGTGCATTATTCTCAGTTGATGTTGACCCAAGGAAGAGGGAGTTTAAGCCAGGTGCAGAGGATACTGCAGCTAGGGGAGGTCCAGGTACAGTAATGGCCCAGGGCCATAATTTAGTAGCTATTATTGCAGGTGGTTCTGCTAAGGCTAGGTACGTTAAGGTAACTGACATGAATCTGGTTAATAAGATGGCGATGGAGTCCTTTAAGAAACCCTTCATGCAGGTTATGAATGAGAAGACTATTAAGTACAGGTATGACCCAAGTATTGGTACTGGTGGGACGTTCGGGGTTAATTACCCACATTACAGGGAGTTACTGCCCCTATTCGGCTATAAGTCAATATACATGCCTAGGGATATTAGGACTAAGCATGTTGAGGCGATCCTTAACTTATTCTGGAAGCCATTTAATGATGAAGTCTTCGTTAAGAGTAAGTCCTGGTACAACTGCGGTGACTTTGGGTGTTCAGTAGTGTGTAAGAAGGTGTGGAGGGGTAAGAAGGTTGATTATGAACCATTCCATGCAGCTGGTCCATTCATAGGGAATTACATTTTCCAGGAGGCGGTTAAAATCGTTGATTTAATCGATGAGTATGGTTTCGACGCCATAGAAATGGGTCATGTTACGGCATGGATCTTCGACTCAATTGAGAATGGCTTACTTAAGCCTGAAGAGGTTGGCCTAAGTGACAAGCCCGTCTTCAACCCCTATGAGTTTGTGCCTGAGAGGGATTCATTGAAGAATGCTAAGCTGGCTGGTGAGTTAATAAATGGTTTAGTTAATGGGTCAACCCCAATCCTTAAGATGATTGCTGAGAATGGTATTAGGGTCTCAGCTAGGAAGCTTAATGAAATGTTCAGTGATAGGGTTAAGGCAACTGGTAAATCATTCAATGACCTGGTGGTTTACGTAGCATACGGGGAATCAGGGTACATAACACCCAACTTCTACTGGACCCCCGGCATGGTTGCCCCAATGTACGTACTGGGTAGGTATTGGACCAACTACTCCAACACGTTCATGAAGCCTGAGGATTACGCTAAATCCGCCCTGGAGAGGGCTATTAATGAGGCCTTAATTGACGATGCTGGGATATGTAGGTTCCACAGGGGCTGGGCTGAACCAATGCTTGAGAAAATGTACACCGAGTTCACTGGGATGAAGCCTAATAAAAACCTTTACAAGGAATTAGCCGAGTACTCAATTAAGGCTGGAGCCCAACCTAGGCCCTGGGAGAGTAGTAGGGCTGCTGACGTAGTTGCAACCTTGGCTAAGGAGATAGGGTCTAAGGAGTGGGTTTTCGAAAGCAAGGCCGACTATGATGAGTGGTGGCGTAGGTATAAGGTAACACTAGATAAGCAGCTTGGTTTGGTTTCATCAACCACTTAATCCAGTATATTAAACCTAATGGGTTTCAGTTCTTTGAAATAATTCAAGCTATGATACTAAGAAAGCTTAACCCCCTTACTGAATTAAACTCTGGCTAGCGTTCTCCCACTCCTCCATTATCCAGGATGGGGTAGCCAGTATGGCTACGTATCCACCGAAGGTTTTGCTTAAGGTTAGGCTCTCCTCAACACTGCTTGGTATAACTACTAGATCTACTTTCTTACCCCTGAGCATTGTGGTTAATTTAAATATCTCATCCTCCCCAATATCCTCACTTATTAACACAACCTTAGCAATACCCTTCTCAATGGCGTTTAGTACGTTATCTCTGCCGTAAACTATGTAGTCAGGTTTCTTGACGGCAATATACATTACCTCCTCCATGAGTTTCTTAGCCTTAACGTACTCAGTCTCCTTAAGCTTATCCTCAGATGCCTTAATAGCCTCTAGTACACCACTAATGTCAGCGCAACAGGCGGGTACTATTGCAATTATCTTATCCATGAGCCTACTATCTAAGCCACCCTCCTTAAGGAAGTCCTCCTTAGTTGGCCCTGGGCCAGCTACAATAATACCCTTAAGGTTTGGTATCTGCATCAGTATCTTATTAGCGTCCTCAGCCACAAGCTTATAGAAGGTCTCAGCCAAGTGCTCAGTCTGTCTCTTAAACCTTAAGGCTGACTGCCCACCTGCATGATGCTTATTAGGTACGTAGAACTCAACCTTATCCACAATCTCCCAGTAACTACCCTTAAGTAGCGCTATGACAGCCTCCCCCCTCTCAATGACTATTATCCCGAACACTGAGGATGACGCTGATACCATGTCCTCAAGGAGCTCAGTATGGAAGTGCGTATCGCATACGTACTTGTACGTTGTTATTTTGTGCGGCGGTATTATTACATACATGACCCACTTATAGCTACCCGGCTTCTCCATGTGGAAACCTCCAAATACAGCTAAGCCATTAGGTGGCGCCTTAGCAGTGCCCTTTAATGCGTTAATTATCCTCTCTAAGGCATCTTGAACGTGAGTCCTAGTAGTCTTATCCTTAATATTGCTTGCAACTGACCATTCATTCCTAAGCATGTTTAAAACATCAGGTATTGGCCTATCTCCATTAACGTACAGTGATATTAGGGTTGTTGCATAACCCCTATACCTCTTAAGTAATTGTATCATTATTTTTAATTCCTCACTATCAGTTATTCCAGCGCGTCCACCTAGGACACCATCAGCCTTTAACAATAATGCCTTATAAACCTTTCTCCCACACGTAAAGTTTACTTCAGCTTATTGATCGAATGATTTATTAATCCTAGTTAACCAATAATTAATGTGGGGTTAACAGGGTTCGCTGACTTACCACTACATGAGGGGCATGTTCCACCATGGTTATTCGGTAGGATGGTTAATTTAACCTCATTATTAATTAGGCTAATGTATGATGAGTATGGGGTTAAGGGGACTATAAGACTCTTCAGTAATCCAATATTCTTCCAGTCCTTCAACAACATAATAGGAATGGACTGGGACTCCTCAGGCAGCACCACGGTAACCACCGCAGCGCTTAAGGAGGCATTAGGCTCCATGGATATTGGAATCAAGGTGGTTGGAGGTAAGGGGGAACACGCATTAAAGGTTCCTGATGAATTAAGGGAACTTGAGAAGAGCTTCAACATTAGTTCAGAGGAATTAATAACAGCATCAAGACTGGTGGCTAAGGTGGATAACGTGGCTCTTCAAGATGGCCATAGGCTATATCACCATTCAATGATTATTGGGGACGATGGTACATGGGCCATTATTCAACAGGGCCTTAACCCTGAAACAAAGTACGCTAGGAGGTATCATTGGTGGATGGAGACAAGCTTCATTAATAATCCACATGAGGGTATTGTGGGAGTTAAGAATGATCACGCATTAAACACGGTTAGCAGCATCAGTGAGAGGGCACGTTCAACAATAATTGATATTGTTAACCAAGACCCGGTGAAGGTAAATAGGGATTTATTGAGGGTGAAGTCAATGGTGAGGGGTTATGGGAATAAGTCAATTTTAAGCTACATAAGTGGCTCTGATTATGAGCCTCCATCCTACTATAACCCTAGGCTTAACATTATTGTGAACAGGGGGTTGGGTGTGAGTGAGGAAGCCTTAAGGAGGGCAAGGGGTGTTTCATCATTTAAGGACCTACTATTAGTTAAGGGCATGGGACCTAGCACAATGCTTGCCCTAGCCTTAATAGCGCAATTAATTTACGATACGCCAGTGGATTGGACTGATCCGGTAAACCTTGATCCTAGGAGGTTTGCCTTCGCATTGGGTGGTAAGGATGGTTCACCATACCCAATAAGTAAGGAAATATATGATACTGTTCTTGATCTTTTAAATAGAATTGTTGATAATATTAGTAAGGATAGTGGTTTAAAACCCTATTTGAAGCATATTGCTAAGGTCGCTAAAAAACTTAATCTACCTGTTGATTTGGTTAAACCAACGTACTAAGGATATTATTTTAAGCCCTATTACGCTACCTTATACATCCTGCTTTTCTCATCATACATTAGTACTATTGCAGATGGGTACGCTGACGGTATTATTATTACTCTCCTATCCTCGGCAGAGTTAGCTGCTAATGCTCCACTGCCTAGCTTGGCGTTCACATTCCTTACTGGACTCCTTATTGTCCTAAGAGTACTACTTATGATCTTCACTGATCCCCTTATGCTCATTTTACTCACCTCAGATGCATCATAGGGCTGGGGCTTTATATAGCTTTCTGGTCTGTTAAGTGTACGCTACAAATAAGCTATTATTAATAACATAGACTATATATTTCTACTTTCCCTCACGCATTTGGGCAATCCTTAAATACTTCCTAAAGCTAAGAGGCAACTATGAATAGTAGGCAGGCTAAATTATCAAAATACTTATTAATAACCTTAGTATTATCTACGCTAGTAATACTACTTGTTGTAATACCAGCAGAGCTCCGTTCACAGAATCAATCTATACCGCTCTATGTAAGTTGCGGTGAAGTTGTTTCAGGTTTACCTTCAAGCACCCCTTCTCATTTAATTATATGGCTTCACTTAAATAACATTGGTGCACTTCAAGGCCTCCTTAATGAAATATACTATGATCCAACAAGTGTACACTTCCATAATTTCATAACACCGCAGCAGTTTGATGAGGAATTCAGCCCACCAAGTTCAATCATTAACAGTATAGAGGGGGTACTTAAGGGAAGTGGGTTAACTATTAATTATGTATTTCCAATGATGATTGAAGCCAGTGGCTCAGCATCAAATGTTGATAATGCCTTAAGTGCACTTCAGAAGGAACCGTCTAACGTTCAATCATGGATAATAGTAGGGGAATGCATACCACTGGGATACTTCATAGTTAATTCAACATTATCCTTCACGCCACAGTACCATAAGATCGCGCTCAACGTAACTAATCCACGTATTTTGTTTTCAAACATAACCTACGTTAATAATATCCCCACCCAAATTAGGTATAGGATGATTGAAATATGGTTACCTGAGGGTCTTGAATACATTTATGACGAATACCCACTTATCTCCAGCGGATACAATGGTGGTGGGTTAAGTATAGGTATTGTGGATGCCTTCGGGGACTTCAATATCACTAAGGCCGCTAGTTCATTAACGTATAGTAGCGTTGCTTGCGAGGACTTAATCGCATTCAGTAAGTCCTTTGATTTACCTAGCCCAAGTTGCGAGGTTATTTACCCACTTGGTAAACCAATATTAACCAGTAGTGATTTAAGTGAAGCCGAGGGCTGGGTTTACGAATCAGCACTAGACATAGAGTATGCCCACGCTATGGCACCTGGGGCTAAAATAATACTGGCAGTATCGCCAGATTCTGGTGATGACTTATTCACCACGGTTGAATACTTGGTTAATAATGGCTTGGTTAATTTCATAAGCCTAAGTTGGGCATCCCCAGAGGACGCATACCTATTACCACCACCTACTCCTCAATTGCTTCAAGCCTATGATGAAGTCTTCATGCAGGCTGCCGCAGAAGGCATTGGTGTATTCGCGGCCTCAGGGGATTGGGGCGCCTTCGACTTGTTCATTAGTCCAGTGGAGCCAAGCGTATGGTACCCTGCTAGTGATCCCTGGGTTACTGGGGTTGGTGGTACAACTCTAAGGGCGGTACTTTCACAGTACGTCACAAACCGTGTTGAGTACGCTTGGGACTGGAATACCCACTATGAGTGGGGTAGTGGAGGTGGTTACTCATTCGTATTTAGTGAGACCCCTGGTCAATCTCTAGTGGACATTACCTATGAGAGGACTGTGGTTTATGAGCCTGCATTAGGTGCTTACTTCTACACTGTTGGTCATAGGGGTGTTCCTGATGTTGCTGCTGATGCTGATCCATTCACTGGGGTACTGCTCATTGTTAATGGAGCTCTTTCACCTTACGTCTTCGGCGGCACAAGCTTAGCAACCCCATTAACAGCAGGCATGACCACCACTATTCAAAGTTACTTAGAGTATCCTTACATAGGCGACCTAGCCCCAAGTTTATACCTGCTTTACCACTATTATCCAAGCCAATTCTACGTGCAAAACGCCACAGTGCCCAGTAGCCAGTACCTAGTGGGCTTAAATGGTGGACTCTTCGAGAATCTGGGTGGTGAGAATGGATTATATTGGGTTATTCAAGGGGAATGGAATCCAGTTGTTGGTTTAGGGCAGTTAAACGTGTATGGGTTAAGCTCATTAATCAAGGAATTAATCCATTAAGTTATTGCAATAGCTGCATAAAGCTTAAACGCATAGTCTTAGTTTCCCTTAAAGCCCTATACGGGTCATCTTCCTGGCTTAGAATTTCTTAAAAAATTTAAGGTTGCTTGAATTAAGAGAGTAGGGAGTTTATTAAGCTAGGGTTCTGGTTAATTAAACTAGGCTACTGTACTTGATTACATTAACGCCGAGTAGCTTTAGGAAAACCTCCAGCTCATTTACGTAATTCCCAGGAACAACCACATGGTGATTCGCCGGGGCGTAATTAGGTATTACTGAAGAGTCAAAGTTAACCTTAATCTCCGCCTGGGTCCTGCATGCGTTAAGATTTAAGTTACCCGACTTATTCAATAATCCCGTGAATACGTAAACATTGTTAAAGTCTGATGAAACGGAGACTGCAGTCACAGTCTCCGCGTTTATTTCAGCTGATATTGAGTATGGGTTCCCTGACTCATAATGAGTCACAACCTTACCTGACTTAATCATGTTGAGGGCTATGGTGCAATGCGACATACGTACTAGGTTACCCTCAACATCATTTACGTTAGCAATCCAACCACTGTACCCTGTCAATGAGTGAAGCACCATCATTAAGAACAGGGACTTTAAGTCATATTCACAGGCTGTTAGTTTACCTTCTTCGTTGAGTTTCGCTAGTGCTAAGCATGGAGTTACCCCATGCTTCATTAGGTATGGGAAGCAGTTTAACGCTAGCGCATTATAATTCTTGGCGATGCTCAGTAATGCTGCGTAGACCTTACCTACTTTAATTAACTTATCTAGTGGAACCTCAAAGGCTAACCTATCTAGGACATCATCTATGAATGATTTAGCATCAGTGTGTTTTACATTATTGACCATTTCCTCAAATAGGTTCATGGGTATTGCATCAACCTTAGCGTTAAACTTCTTTTCAAAAGCCTCCCCCACACTTCCCTTCTCATTAACACCCACTAGGGCTACCTTGGATCCCTTAATCCTAAGTATAGACTCTATTGCCTTAACAACCCTGGGAACATCATTAATACTGCTCAAGTGGTAGATGGATGCTGCTACCCCTCTTTCCTCTAACATTGCCCTGGCTGATATGGCTGAGGCTAGGCTATTGTTTAATGGGTGAGAAAGTATCATTGTGTTCTTGATTCCATTAATGTCGACAAACCGTGCAACGGTCCTACTGACTCCCCCTGATAGTATTAATAATACTGGTATTGAGTCACCAACCTTAATGTTACTTACATCATTCTCATCGTAAATCACAGCATCAACATTACTTAATTCACCAATCCTATGCCTATGAAGCTGTGATGCAAAGGCTATAACCATTACTTTTCCCATAGGTTTAAAGTTCAACTGCAATGCTTTTAATACTGACTTCAATCTAACTATTACTCATGAAATACTACTTACTGTCACTTGGAATAGCGTTAATAACGTTAAGTATTGATAAGACTGCTATTATAGCCTCCTCAGTTCTTATTGTTACAAGCCCTTGATTCGGCACGAAGTTTATGAATAATGATGACTTAAGTACATTCCCTAAACCCTCACCTTTAAGTATATCGTCAATACCCATGCGTGGAGAACCGAACACAACTACCACATCCTCATCCCTAAGCCCCCTTAACTTACCAAGCTCATTAATAACACTGTCCCCCTCTTTACCAGTGAATATGAGGTTTCTTAATTTAACTAATTCCTTTAATTCAATTAAATCAACTGTGTAACCAGCGTACACGCTCCCACCCTTCACTACGTGGCCCCTGTAGAATCTTTCGCTAATCATTGAGTCTATTGAAACCAGAATCATAGACTTAATGGGGTAGGGTCTAGGTACCTTAACGTACTTATCCTCACCCACCTTAACAATTGAATAATACCCCTCCCACCTAATCACTAAACCAACCCTCACGTCCCTAATCCCTGGGCTGGACTTCCTATGTCCAAAAACAGGTAACGTTAATGGTTGAAGTAGCCCAGCAAGCCTCAAGTCAGGGTCTATTCCAAATAAGTCCTTCCTCAAGTACGGTGGGGTCACCAGGTACTCTAGGTTCTTCTTAATGAAGGCAGCTTTCCTTAATGGTTCATCACCCCTAAAGGTATAGATCAGTATTTTCCTAACCCTAAACATTGCCGCTGCCCTACCAATGTAGCCTATTTTCCTAACAGCCTCTTCATCGGTAGTTGCCTCCTCCGTCACGTTATACGGTATTGCAATGCTAATGTTCATTAATCTTCACTACTCTTTTAACGTTTTTGTTAGTTACCGTACCTCAAGTTAACTTGCAGCTAATGCTTAAATCCCTTAAGTGAATAAGTTAATAATGAATTTTGAGGCCTTCAGAGTTGAGGTTAGGAAGATAATTAATGAGGATAGGATTATTGAATCCCAGGGGGAATTAATGCTCTACTCATATGATGCATCACCGGCTGAGCAGGCCACGCCAAGGATGGTTATTCAACCATTAAACACAGGTGAGGTTTCCGAAATACTGAAGTTAGCTAATGAATACCTAGTGCCAATAGTCCCAAGCAGTGGTAGAACAAGCCTACACGGTGGCCCAATACCGTATAATGGGGCTGTTGTGGTTGATTTAATGAGGATGAATAAGGTACTTGAGGTTAACCTAGAGGATAGTTACGTGCATAGTGAGGTTGGGGTTAGGTTGGATGAACTTAACGCTGAATTAGCAAGATACGGCCACTTCTTCCCACCTGACCCAGCAAGTAGCGCTGCAGCCACTGTGGGTGGTTCATTGGCCAATGGTGCAGGAGGCATGAGGGGTGCTAAGTATGGTACGGTTAAGGACTGGGTACTCGGCGCTGAGGTGGTTTTACCAACAGGTGAAGTAGCGTTCATGGGTTGCAGAACCTTGAAGTGTAGGGCTGGGTATGATTTACTGAGCCTAATAATAGGGAGTGAGGGAACCCTGGGGGTAATTACTAACGCTTACCTTAAAATATGGCCACTGCCGGAGGCGGTGGCTAGATTGAGGGTTTACTTCAGGAGTATTGTTGATGCAGCTAGGGCGGTGGGGGTGATTAAGGCTAGGGGGTTTAGGCCATTGATAATTGAGTTTCTGGATAGGGGGACGATGGAGGCTGTTTCAAACTATGTGAAGGAGTTTAAGTACCCTGAGGATGCTGAGGCAATGCTGATAATTGATATTGATGGTCCCCCCGAGGCCATGGATAGGTACGTTAACTCAATGATAACCCTACTTGGGGAAACAGGGGGCTTTGAGATTGAGTGGACTAGTGATAGGGATGAAATGGATAAGATATACATGGCTAGAAGGGCCGCTTACCCAGCCTTACTTAGGTTATACAGTAATGAGAGGGTAATGCCTGAAGATATATCAGTACCCCCATCTAGGTTACCTGAAGCCGTTAAGGGGGTAAGGGACATTGGTAATAAGTATGGGTTAAAGATAGTTACGTGGGGGCATGTTGGTGATGGTAATCTTCACCCCAACATAATTTATAATCCAAGTGACCAATCGTCAGTATCAAAATTGCACTCAGTCACTAAGGAAATAGGCCTACTTGCAATTAACCTAGGTGGGACGGTTAGCAGTGAGCATGGTGTTGGGGTTCTTAAGAAGGAACTATTAGTCAGTGAACTGGGTGTTAAGGGTATAGCGCAGTTAAGGTTAATGAAGGCCATAAAGAGGGTCTTTGATCCAAATAACATTCTTAACCCAGGTAAGGTGATTGATGTTGATTAATGAGGGGGCTAAGCTAATAGTTGAGGAGTACGCCTTAACCAGATGTGCCCGTTGCAACTTCTGCGAGTCAGTTTGCCCAACCTATGCCGTAACTAGGCGTAGGGTTTATGGACCAAGAGGTAGGATATGGATCATAGTGTATCTCTCCCAGGGAATTAAATTAAGCGATGATGAATACACTGGTTTATTATCATGCCTAGCTTGTAGGGCATGCAACCTAGCTTGCCCAGCAGGCATTAAGATAGCTGAGGCTATTCATGATGCCAAGGCCCTACTGATTAGGGTTGCTTTAAAATAGGTCTAATGTTAACTACTAAGTGTGGGCTTATATTATTAAGGCATTTAAGGTAAATTAGCTAATCCCTCATGATATGATCGAGTTAAAAATACCAATACCACATGAGTGGGTAATATTAGGTGCTGTTGGGCTTCTTGTGGAGATGGCTATAGGATTCATTATACAAATACGCAGAGGTGTATTATCACTATCCAGCTTAGGCAGCTTCATACCAATAAGGGGGCCTACACGTAACTTGGGTAGTGGGGGTGCGTTATTGGCGGCTTTAGCCACGGCATTAGCATATCCATTCTACGGTGCCCCAATGACCTCATGCCACACGCAAGCATCATACCTCAGTAGACCTAGGATTAAGGCTATCGCCCATGCACTTGTGTGGTGGGGTTTCGTATTGGCTGCAGTATCCACAACACTAGGCTTCATATTTGATAAATGGGTTAACGCAACAACATTCATACCTGGCGGTAAACTAGGCCAAACAGGACCTTACGTAGTCATTGGGACAGGGGCACTTGGTGGTGTGCTAATAGTAGTTGGCTTTGCATTAATGATGGCGGTTAGGTGGCAGGGAACTGAGCCTATTAATGAGCCTGCGTTAACCGATGCTTTCCTTTGGTTAGCATTCCTAACGGCATTAAGTGGCTTCGGAGTGATGGCTGTTGAGTTAACCATACCTGGCAATTACCTGGCTGTTGAGTCGGCCTTTGGCGTACACATAGTCATAGTCCTACTCATGTTTGCCACAATGCCTTGGACTAAGTTTGGGCATGCAATATACATGTACGTGTGGCAGGCCTATGATAGGTATAGGGTATGGAAAGGCATTGAACCTAGGCTCCTTGGACCATGGAGTGGTGAATTAGCTGAAAAGGCGCTTCACTCACATCACCCTGCACATAAACCTAAGGTGACCAGCTAATGCCATCCTACGTAATCCCAGCAAAGTGTACAGGATGCGGAGACTGCGTCAACATTTGCCCAAGCCACATAATGAAGTTCACCAAGTCAGGCGTATTTGGTAGGAAGGCGGTCAACATTGAGCCTGAGTCATGTTGGGAATGCTACAATTGCGTTAAACACTGTCCACAGGGTGCTGTGCAGATAAGGGGATACGTAGACTTCACGCCACTAGGCGGTTCAGTTGAGGTGTATAGGGATGAGAAGACTAATAGGGTTTACTGGACCATTAGGTATAGGAACGGTAACATTAAGCACTTCGTCTTCCCAATAAGAACAAAGCCGTGGAATTCAATAAAACCCCCTAATGAATACCCTGAACCACCCAAGGAATTCCTAAGGACACCCTACTTATCCCTTGAGCATGAGAAACTAGGCGGCAATAAACTCGGTGTTGAACTCCCCACGTACAAGGTACCTGAGGTGATTAAGGTGGAGGTGAGGTGATGGGGATGGTTAGGACAAGGGTTAGGCAGATTGACTCAGACATATTAATAATCGGCGGAGGCATGGCTGGGACAGGCGCTGCCTGGGAGGCTAAGTACTGGTGTAGGAATTGCAGGATAGTGATTGCTGAGAAGGCTAACATAAATAGAAGTGGCGCAGTGGCAATGGGCTTATCAGCAATAAATACCTACCTTGGTTTAAGATGCAAGGAGAACACTGTTGAGGACTACGTGAAGTACGTTAGGGGTGACTTAATGGGTATTGTAAGGGAGGACTTGGTTTACGACTACGCAAGACACGTTGACTCAACAGTGCACTTGTTTGATGAATGGGGGTTACCAATATGGCCAGCGCCTAATGGGTGTTACGTACGTGAGGGTAAGTGGCAAATAATGATTCATGGCGAATCCTATAAGGCTATTGTAGCCGAGGCTGCTAGGAAGGCTATTGGTGACGATAACATATTGAATAGGGTAATGGTAACCCACCTATTAAAGAGCTCCAGTGACCCGAATAGGGTTGTTGGTGCATTGGGCTTCAATGTTAATGACGGCACAATCTACGTCTTTAAGGCTAAGGCGGTTATAATGGCTGCAGGCGGTGGTTCACAGATATATAGACCTAGGTCACAGGGTGAGGGGCTTGGTAGAAGTTGGTACCCACCATGGTCATCAGCCTCATCGTACGGTATGATGATTGAATCTGGTGCAGTTATGACGATGTTTGAGGCTAGGTTCGTAGTGCCCAGGTTTAAGGATGGTTACGGACCCGTGGGTGCTTATCAATTAATGTTGAAGACCAGGATAAGTAACGTAAATGGGCAGGACTTCTGGAAGCCACACTTGGATGAGGTTAGGAAACTCTACAGTGGTAAGGGTAGGTACGTTGACTTACCCATAACCCCAACTACGCTTAGGGTTTACGCTCAACGCTTAGAGTGGATTAACGGCAGGGGGCCAAGCCTAATGAGAACTGATGAAACTGTTAAGAAGGGTACTGAGAGTGAGGCAATCGCCTTCGAGGACTTCCTCGACATGACGATAAGCCAAGTTGCTATTTGGGCTGGGCAGAACCATGAACCCTCTGAAAGGCCATATGAAGTAATAACCACTGAACCATACGTAATGGGTTCACACGCCACTGAGTGTGGTGCATGGGCAAGTGGGCCTGAGGACTTGTCACCAAGGAAAATTGATGGATTACCCAATGATAGGGGGACTCAATATTACTGGGGCTATAATAGGATGACTACCTTAGATGGGTTATTCTGCGCAGGTGATGCATGTGGCGCTAATCCACATAAGTTCAGTAGTGGTTCATTCACCGAGGGTAGGCTTGCAGCCAAGTCAGCGGTGCTGTACCTTATGGATCACAGTGATGAAAAGATTGATGTTGATAAGGGGCAGGTTGACTTAATGATTAGCAAACTGGTGGAGCCCCTGGAGCGTTGGGAGGAGGGTAAGTACAGTGTTGTAACTGGGCCAAGCAGCATGCATCCAGTGGATCCTAGTAAGATTTACTGGAAGCAGGGCTTATTTAGGCTTCAGAAGATAATGGATGAGTACGCCGGCGGCTGGTCAACAATGTACACTACTAATGAATGGATGCTTAATAGGGCTATTGAACTACTGCAATTCCTGAAGGAGGACTTCATTAAGTACGCTGCGGCTCGGGATTGGCATGAATTAATGAGGACCTGGGAGCTTTGGCACAGGATACTGACTGCTGAAGCCGTGGTTAGGCACATGCTCTTCAGGAAGGAGACCAGGTGGCCGGGCTACTACGTTAGGGCGGATTACCCAGCATTGGATGATGAGAATTGGCATGTCTTCGTTAACTCAAGGTACGATGCAAAGACTGGGGAGTGGGAGTTATGGAAAGTCCCCGTGGTGCACATAATAGAGTTCCCGTGAGGTGATGCCGGTGAGCCTAAAGATTCAGACTCCTCCTCCACATGGAGGGAAGTTAGTTGATGCGGTGGTTAGGGATGAGAATAAGGCAGTTAGCATGGCTGCTGGCTTACCGGTATATGATATAAAGCCCACAAGAAGCATTATTGACGGTAACCCCATTAGGAATGTTTACAGGGAAGTAATGTCAATAGCATATGGCTTCTTCAGTCCACTAGACAGATTCATGACTAGGAATGAGGTTGAGAGTGTGCTTAAGGAGAGGAGGCTTACCGATGGTTGGTTATTCCCATTCCCAATAATATTCGACATAAGTGAGGATGATTTAAGGAAACTGGGTGTGAAGGAGGGTGATAGGGTTCTACTTAGGTTGAAGTCACAACCCTTCGCTGTACTTGATATTGAGGAGGTCTGGAAGTTTGACCCTAAGGACATTGCTGATAGGACGTTTGGTACGCCTGAAAGGAACCCTGAGGTTGTGAGGAGGAGGTTTGATGAGAAGCACCCAGGTTGGTTAATATACAGGAGCATGTCTGGCTTGGCCTTAGCTGGTAAGGTACACGTTATTAATGAGCCGGTGTTCAAGGACCCCTACAATAGGTTCTGGTACCCACCAGCAAAATCCCGTGAGGAGTTTAGGAGTAGGGGTTGGAGGACTGTGATAGCTCACCAGACGAGGAACGTACCTCACACTGGTCATGAGCATTTAATGAAGAATGCAGCCTACATGGGTGACATTGAACCCTGCCACGGCATACTTGTTAACGCAATAATAGGGGCTAAGAGACTTGGGGACTTCGTTGATGAGGCGATACTTGAGGGTCACGAGGCCGTTAACAAGTATGGTTACATCAGCCCAAAGAGGCACATGGTTACAATGACCCTCTGGGACATGAGGTATGGTAACCCACTTGAGTCGCTGCTTCATGGGATAATTAGGCAGAACATGGGCTGCACCCACCACATGTTTGGTAGGGATCATGCGGCAGTGGGTGATTACTACGATCCGTATTCAACCCAGGTGCTTTGGGAGAAGGGTATACCGAGCTTCGGTTTACCTGCACCACCTTATGATGTTGATAAGGGACTTAAGATAAGGCCAGTTAATATTAAGGAGTTCTGGTACTGCCCCAAGTGTGGTGAAATAGCGTACAGTGACACATGTGGACACGCTGATGTAGCCCAGAGGTTTAGTGGAAGCTTCATAAGGGGACTCATAGCTGAGGGTATTGAACCACCACCGATAATATTTAGACCAGAGGTTTATAGGGTTATTGTTAAGTGGTGGAGGGTTTACAATTACCCATTTGTTAATAGGAAGTACCTTGAGTTAAAGGAGAGGGAGCTTGAAGTTGACTTGAAACCAATGGAGGTGAGTAGTAGGAGGTGATGGGCATGCCATACAAGATAGCTGTTATCCTAGATAAGGCAAGGCTTGAGAGGATAAGGGGCACTAGTCTCGAGGGCATGGTTAAAGACCTCTATGGAGGCTACTTGAAGGCTATTGAGCTTAATGTGCCTGATGATATCGCCCAGAGAATCCTTAAGGAGTTTCCAAGAGCTAGAATTGACGCAAGAGGCTTCATTGAGGAAACCCCAGTTGCCTTTAAGAGGGAGTTATTTGAGGTTATGGCGCAATTAAAGAGTACTGGACCCGAAGTCTTCGGTGAATTACTTAAGCCTGAGAGGCTTAGTAGGGTTAAGGAAGCAGCCGCTAAGGAGGATGAGTATTTGCCGCCGCCCAACATAGCCTACTGCGGTTGAGGCCCCTTAATTTAAAACCTTAAACCCACATGATTTACTTGAGTTTAACCATAATGCACAAAAACACCCTCTAAAAAGCCAATTGATCCAAGTGAGGCCACTGTTCATAGGTAGGTTTCAGCCGGTTCACCTAGGGCATTTAAGCGCAATAGAGTGGGTGCTTAAGCAGGATGGGGTAGATAGAGTAATAGTGGGTATAGGTTCATCAAACCAATCCTTCACCTTCAAGAATCCCTTCACTGCCGGTGAGAGGATAGATATGATAACTGAGGTGCTTGATTCAATTAATGTTAAGTACAGCGTATGCACAATACCCGACACAGGTGGCTTAGCCTCAATATGGTTCTCCTACGTTAGGAATTACTGCCCAAGCTTTGACCTAATTTACAGTAATGATGAATTCACGAAGCTGGCATTATCATACTGGAAGATACCTGTCTTCAATACCCCACTGTTCAATAAGGATAAGTTAAGCGGTACTAATATTAGGTTACTGATGGCGCTAGGTAAGGAGGAATGGGGTTCCCTGGTTCCTGAACCAGTGAGGGAATTCATTGAGAGGATTAATGGTGTTGAGAGGGTTAGGAAACTTGCAGTAATAGAGGGTATCCTTAAGAACGATGCTTAATTAAAATACCTCAATAACTTACGGAACTAAGCTGAGTTAATGGATACTTGTTTAAGGTTAATTAAGTAACGTAATTGGTGCCCCGGCCGGGATTTGAACCCGGGACCTTCCGGTTATGAGCCGGACACTCCACCCAGGCTGAGCTACCGGGGCTTAGTTAACATTAAGTTATGGATTTTATAAGTTTTTTCATAGGCTAATATTAGGGGTGGGATTACTTCTCATGGTAAAGTAACTCAACTATTGCACCAAGACTCTTCTTAGCGTCAACGTAGACATAGCCACCACCCTTAAACTTACCATCCTGCTCAACTGAACCACCAATGCTTAGTAGCTCCTTAACTGCATCATCAATGTTATCCACGTTGAAGGCTATGTGGTGTATTCCTGGCCCATGCTTCTCAAGGAATTCACTCCAAGTACTTGGCCCACCCACAGGTTGAATAAGCTCAATGGTTATGTTACTGAGCTTGAAGAAGGCTAACTTAGCCCTACCCCTAGAGGGGGTTCCCCTAAACCTCATTCCTGTTTTCTCCCAGTCCTCAGTCTCAACCACCTGAGGCGCATCCACACCCAGTATTTTAGCCCAGGCCTTAACCGCAGTTTCTATGTCTGGAACAACCATGGCCACTTGCACCACCTCACTGAACTGAGCATTAGCCATAACATAATACTGCGCTTACTGTTTTTAAAGCATTGTTAATGCTGCTTAAGGGTGAGGCAATACTTAATTAGGCCTTAACTAACCCTAATGCATGTCATTCGATAAGGCAACACACCTATTGGGCAGGGGCTTCACGTACCCTGACTACGAACCACAATATCAAAGGTATTACGGTTACTTCATTAAGCACTTAGCCTTAACCCTTAGGTTAAACCTGAGTGAGAGGTCCATTCAAGGTGATGCAAGGTACATAATTAATGTAATTGATAATGAAGGCTACTTGAAGTTTGATGCTGCAGAGATGAATATAACCTCAGTTACGGTTAATGACTCACCCACGCGCTTCGACTACGATGGGCGTTACTTAAGGGTTTACTTAAGTGGGAATGGTGAAGTATCGGTTTCCATAAACTACAGCGCTAAGCCAAGGAATGGCGTACACTTCATACTGCCTGATGAGTATTACCGTGATAGGAAGCCGATGGTTTGGACCCAGGGTGAAAGTGAGGATAATCACTACTGGATACCATTAACCGACTATCCAAGCATGAAGTTCACCAGTGAATTAACAATAATAGTGCCTAAACCCCTTATCGCAGTATCAAACGGTTACCTAGTTGAGAGTAAGGATTTAGGCAATGAGACGCTGTGGCATTGGAGGCTAGATAAGCCGCATTCCTCATACCTAGTAGCCTTCGCTGCAGCTGAATTCGATGTGATTAAGGATGATTGTGGGGGTATTAGCGTTGAGCATTATGTACCAAAGGGTCGTGGCGAATCAGCCAAGTTTAGTTTCCACAGGATTTGCGACATGATTAAATTCTTCAGTGAATACACTGGGGTTAAGTACCCATGGCCAAATTATAAGCATGCAGTGGTGAGTGAATTCGGCGGTGGTATGGAGAACACTACCGTAACAATACTAACCGATGCAACCCTTCATGATGAACACGCCCAATGCCCTGGAAGTAAATTCCCCTGCCCAGGTTTAGAGGATTTTTCTTCTGATGGTTTGGTTGCTCATGAGTTGGCTCATCAGTGGTTTGGGGATTTGGTTACTACTAGGGATTGGGGTAATATTTGGCTTAATGAGGCTTTCGCAACCTACTTTGATGCATTATACACGCTTCACAGTAGGGGTTTCGATGAATTTGTGTATAGGCTTTACGGTAACCTTAAGTCCTACCTAGATGAGTATAGGCGATACTCAAGGCCAATAGTCACTAACCTATACTCAATACCTGAGGAGATGTTTGATAGGCACACCTACGAGAAGGGATCACTAGTACTACACACGTTAAAGAACATAATAGGAGAAGAAAACTTCAGGAAGGGTATAAACCTATTCCTAACAAGGTACGCTTACAGTAATGCCGAGACTGAAGACTTTAGGAAGGTTATGGAGGAGGCTACGGCTAAGCCCCTTGACTGGTTCTTTAATCAATTCGTCTACTCAGCTGGTCACCCTAGTATTAAGTATTCGTGGAGTTACGATTCAGGTTACTTAAGGATCAGTATTAGTCAAACTCAGGGTGATGATTCATACCCAGTTTACAGAATCCCGGTTGAATTAGAGATTGGTCACCAGGATGGCTCAATGGAGTTAATTAAGCTTAACCTTGAGTCAAGGGACACCACCGTTTACCTACCGATTAAGGAGAGACCAACCTACGTTTGCCTCGACCCAGAGTTTAAGGTTGCTATTAAGTCCGTTAACAGTGAGAAGAGTATTGAGGAGGCTAGGGCTGAGTTAAGGAGCAGTAGTGTTGCCTGTAGGCTTGAGGCCATTGAATCACTGGCTAAGGATAGTAGTTCAAGATCCATCGATGCCTTGACTGAAGCCTTACTTAACGATAAGTTCTGGGGTATTAGAGCTGAAGCCGCTAGAGCATTGGGTAAGCTGGGGGTTACTGATGCTGTAAAGCCATTGATCAACGCGCTCCATGTGGAACGCCACCCTAGGGTTAGGCGAGCCATAGTTGAGGCTTTAGGTAACTTTAAGGGTAATAGGGACGTAGCTAAAGTATTGGCCTCAGTCTTAGTGAATAGTGAGGAAAGCTACTATGTTAGGTCTAATGCAGCCGAGGCCCTTGGTAAGCTTGGCATTAGGGATTACTTTAGTGAATTGGTTAAGGCGCTTGATTACCCAAGCCACAATAATGTGATCACCCAAGGTGCGTTAAGGGGCTTAGCTGAATTAGGTGGTGATGAGGCTATTGAAGTACTCTTAAAGTACACTCAATTAGGTTACCCAACGCTCGTAAGGGCTACTGCAGCCCAATTACTGGGTAAGTTCGTGGATAATAGGCGGGTTTACGATAGGTTAATGGAGCTTCTAAGGGACCAGTACATGAGGGTTGCCTCAGCAGCCTTAAGTGCAGTGGAGTATTCCATGGATCCGAGGTTCCTGGGGATCCTAGACTCAATAGCCTCAGGCGCTGCCCCAGGTTTCATAGCTGCTGAGTTGAGTGGTAGGTTTAGGAGGTATGCCAGGGATATTGCAGTTAAGATAAGGGAGCAGTTGAGTAAGGGTGCTGAGTACGCTAGGTTAAGGGAGGAGGTTGAGAGGGTTAGGGAGGAGCAGAGAAGGCTAATGGATAGGGTAAGTAGACTGGAGGCTAAGGGCTTAGGTTCACCTGCCTACTAACGCTCTTCTTCAAGCATCATTACGCATTAATGAGCATTAAAGGCTAGTCACGGTTCAGTAATCAGAACTAACGCTGATTATGGATTGGTTAAAAACCTATCCATGTTTTTACCTGATACACTTATTTAAGGCATATGCTTGATTAAACCATGGGGCTTAAAGTTAAGGTTGGGTTAAGTGGAGGTAACGTAGTGATGATGCTTATAATACCTATTGAGGATTATGAGTTAGCCTACAGGGGTGCTGCATTAATGTATAAGTGCCAGGGTGAACCAACAAAGAACCCACTGGCCAAGTATATTGCGGATTCCCTTAAGTACCTGGAGTCAATAAGGAACTGTAGGGAAACATAGTAGAATTTACTTTTAAATAGTGGCTACGGTTGCATTATCGCTAAGTAATCATACCAAGCTTTATGTACATTGGCGTAAGCATTAAGGGTGGGAATTGATTAGTCAAGCAAAGTTTTATTAGACCCAATGATACGTGTGGTTTCGCCATGACTCTACTGCTTAAGGTTGATGCATTGAACCCTGATAGGGAGGTTATTAGGAGGGCCGCTGATGTAATACTGAAGGGTGGTTTAGTTGCCTTTCCCACCGAGACTGTTTATGGACTTGGAGCATCAACTTACAATGATGAGGCGATTAGGAGGATTTACGTTGTTAAGAATAGGCCCATGGATAACCCAAGCATAATTCACATTTCATCACTTAATCAGCTTCATGAAGTTGCCGAGGATGTTCCTGAGGAACTTGAGGAAAAACTTAAGTTTGTTTGGCCCGGCCCATTAACCATAATACTGAGGAAGAGCAGTAGAATTAGTGCAGTAGCCTCCTGTGGTTTAAATACGGTGGCTGTTAGAATGCCAGCTCACCCAGTTGCCTTAACCTTAATAAGTGAAAGCACGCCGATATCAGCACCCAGCGCTAATATATCAGGTAAACCCAGTCCAACCAGGGCTGAGCACGTCATCAGGGACCTTTGGGGTAAAATAGACTTAATAATTGACGGTGGGGAATCCTTCTTTGGAGTAGAATCAACAATAATAGACTACACTAGGAAGCCTCCAGTTCTCTATAGGCCTGGCCCATTCACTGTGGAGGAGTTGAGGAGGATTTTTGGGGAAGTTAAGGTACCTGAGCAGGCGCTTGGCCTTGGGCAATTCAAGGAAGCCCTAGCCCCAGGCATGAAGTATAGGCACTATGCCCCAGATAAGCCCCTCATCTTAACAGAGTGCGGTGAATTAGATGGCTTAGTTAAATTGACGCTAGATCTAGCTACTGATGAGGTTAAGAAGGGGAAGAAGGTGGTGGTACTGTGTAGTAGTGAGACGTGTGGTTCATACGCTAAGGTTGGGTTGAGGATTATTGAGGTTGGGTCTAGGCTTAACCTATACACTGTGGCTAAGAACCTGTTTCACTCCCTTAGGTTAATTGACTCAATGGATGTTGACTTAGCCATTGCCGAGGGTTACCCTGAGGTTGGGGTTGGTTTAGCGGTAATGAATCGTTTAAGGAAGGCCTCAGGTTATAAAATGGTTAAGTGCACTGCTTAATATTTGGCTAAAGCATTTAAATCCTAACCTAAGGCAGCCACTAATGGACACTGATACCCTCATAACATACGTGGCCATTGCAGTAATAGCGGCAGCAGTGGTTTTCTCAGTGTTTGCCCACGCATTTAAACCAAGCAAGGGCCCTGCCTTCACACCAACCTATAATGTACTCAACCAGCACATAGGCAATATAATTAACATGTCTTTAACCGTGGGTCTACAGTACGGTAACTCCTCAGCGCCAATTTGGATAATCTACTTCCTTAACCCCTACGATGATGCTAACTACACTTTAAGCAACGTATTTAATTCAACAATCATGAGCATGATTCAAAGTGGTGAAGTCAACCTAGTGATAGTACCCAACATAGTGTCATACTACAGTAGTAGTAGGGTCACTCAGAAATTTCTACCTTTATACATATGTGCATATGGTATTAATAAGACTGCCTCATTGGAATTCCTGAAGTGGTTCAGCCTTAAGGTTCATGAGAATTCCACGCTTGCCTTAAACATCACCTTAAGTAATATGACCAGTGAGTTATCTGGACTGGGTGTGAGTGTTAATTACACTTCATGCTATGGGAAGTTTAACTCAACCGTTGGCAGTTACCTATCATTCATGCTTAATGTTCTTTCATGGGCCTACGGCCTACAGACTCCAAGTGGTTACGTTTTACCAAATGATTTAGTTGTTGTTGGTGTTAACAGGGTTAGTAATATTGCGGTGGTGGATGAGAATATTGCTGGTTATACGCCCCCCTTAAGCGTATTAATTAGTAACCTTATGACTCAGAAGCCATTCTATGGTTGATAATGGCCATGAGTATTAATGATGTATTTGACTTAATCTCAACCTACCTATCAGTACTAAGAGTTGAACACATTATGTTAGCTAGGTTAATCCTAGGTACGGTTAAGGGTGAAGTTAACTGCAGTAGGCTGGTGAAGGTATTGGGTAGTCACATTGAGAAGGAGAATAGGGTCTTATCTAAATACGGTATTTTCATCAATTCCATGCAGGCCTTAAGTAGGCTTTATGAGGAATACTACGAAGGGTGCATTGAGGGTAAGGCAAGTGAGCAATCATTAATTGAACTACTTAAGACTATTAAGGATCACGATGAGGAACTGGCCCTAGTAATGAGTAGGCTAATTAATGAGTACTTCACCAGCATTATTAATGAAGTTCATTAGCGTCTGAATTAGGTTAATAATGTGGAAACCGTTAATAATTATTTAAGTGAACCCCAGGATTGTTAAGTATGCTTAACTTAAAGGATAGGATCCAGGAATTAATGGCGAAGCTTGAATCAGAGTACGCCTCCAAGACCCGTAAATCAGCGGACTTCTTCAAGAAAGCCTCCAGGGTACTTCCAGGTGGCACTACTTACCAAATAAGGTTCTTTAAACCATACCCAATATATGTTACTAAGGCTAAGGGTGTACTCGTGTGGGACTTAGACGGTAACTCCTATATTGACTTCTGGATGGGGCATGGAGCCCACATAATGGGTCATTCACCGGACTTCGTTGTTAAGGCAGTTAATGAGGCAGCATTAAATGGAACACACTTAGGTTACCCCAATACCCTTGAGGTGGAGTATGCTGAATTACTAACCAGGGTTGTGCCTAATGCTGAGATGGTTAGGTTTTCAAACAGTGGTACTGAGGCTAACATGTATGCTGTTAGACTTGCGAGAGCATATACTGGACGTAGGTACATTGTTAAGATTGAGGGTGGGTGGCATGGTGGTTATGACGCACTCCACGTTGGGGTTAACCCACCCTTCCAGGGTCCTGAAAGCTTAGGCCTACCTGAAGAGCACATTAAGTACACCCTAGTGGTACCTTACAATGACTTAAACGCCCTTGAGAAAGCCCTAAGTAGTCATGATGTGGCTGCAGTAATCATGGAACCAGTACTGGGCTCAGGAGGCTGTATTGAGCCTCAGCCTGATTACCTACGTGGTGTTAGGGATTTAACCAGCAGGTATGGTTCATTGCTCATATTTGACGAGGTTATAACAGGATTCAGGCTTGCCCTGGGTGGGGGACAGGAGTACTTTAACATTAAGGCTGACGTGGTTACTCTAGGTAAGATAGTTGGAGGTGGTTACCCTGGAGCCGGTGCAATAGTATCTAATGCTGAGGTAATGGAACTCCTTAACCAGGTTAAGAGACCAAATGCTAGGTCAAGAAGCTTCCACGGTGGCACATTCACAGGCAACATAGTTACCCTCACAGCAGGTTACACGCTGGTTAGTTACCTTAATAGTAATAGGGGGGTTTATGAACAGTTGAATTCACTGTGGGATTGGGCACGGAGGAGGATGAATGAGGCTTGTGAGACTCATGATAGGCTCTGCTGGGTCACAGGGGTGGGAAGCATGACTGGGATTCACTTTACTAAGAGTAAACCCGTTAATGCCAGGGAGGCTTACCAGCTTAGGATTAGTGAGGAACTCTACGACTTAATGCACCTCTACATGAGGATTAATAATGTGCTTTACATGACTGAACACATGCCCCACCTACTACCATCAATACTACACACTAGGGAGCACGCCCAAAAGCTTATTGATTCCCTAGATGGTGCGCTAAGTATGGTTACTTCCAGGTAAGTGATGCAAGAATCTAGGGTTATTCTATGTTTCATTTACCTATTAAGGGTAAGAATCATGCTTAATTCCTTAGTGAACTTACCCTTCAGCCTTAGTGGTTAGGGCTGTGGCTCATTGCTTACTAGGCTCCCTCCACCTCAACCCAACACCTATAGTCTAAAAGTTTTCATTATTCCCACCCCTAGAAGGGGTGAGACTTCTTAGATTATGGTGAACAAGTTGGAAATGCTTATTTAATTTAATATAAGGGGCTAGATGTGCAGGCAGAATTCACGGTTAAGGAGGCTATTGTACTTAGCCCTAACGATAATGTTGCGGTAGCTCTGAGGGATTTGAAGTCAGGTAGTTCAATACTGCTTAACGTAGGTTCATTGAAATTAACCATTAAGCTTATTGATGATATACCCTTTGGTCACAAGTTTGCCTTAAAGGACATACCAAAGTGTGGTTTAGTGGTGAAGTATGGGCATGTTATCGGTAGGGCTAAGAGGGATATTAAGGCTGGGGAACACGTTCACATTCATAACCTTGAAAGCTTAACCTCAGTGCATAGCGTATGTAAGGGTGAGGGGCATGAGTAGTAGGCCAAAAATAATGGGTTACATCAGGCCTGATGGAAGAGTCGGCATTAGGAACCATGTCCTAGTCCTATCAACAGTAATATGCTCAAGTGTCGTTACGCGTAGGATAGCTGACCAGGTAAATGGCGCAATAGCCATTGAGAACCCCTTCGGCTGTGGGCAACTTGAACCAGACCTGCAGGTAACTAAGAGGACCCTTGCAGGTATGGCTAAGAACCCCAATGTGGGGGCTGTGCTTGTGGTTGGCCTTGGGTGTGAGCAGATTCAGGCTGATGAGCTTGCTGATGAAATAGCTAAGACAGGTAAGCCTGTTGAGAGGATAGTGATACAGGAGGAGAATGGTGGCACACCAGCAGCCATTGAAAAGGGTGTTAAATTGCTTAGTAGGATGGCTGAGGAGACCCTTGCCCAAAGGCCAACTGAAGTAGATGCATCATCCCTAGTCATGGGTGTTGAGTGCGGTGGTTCTGATGCAACATCAGGCTTAGCCTCAAACCCCGTTGTGGGTTACGTGTCCGATAAGTTAATTGACCTAGGGGGCACCGTAGTGTTATCTGAGACCCCTGAAATGATAGGGGCTGAGGATATTTTAGCTAAGAGGGCCGTGTCAAAGGACGTTGCAGATAGGGTTTACAACGTTATTAAGAGGTGGGTTGAATTAGCCGCATCATATAATGTCGACCTAGTTGGTACTCAACCAGCCCCTGGAAATATAGCTGGGGGTATATCCACAATTGAGGAGAAGTCACTTGGCGCCATAATTAAGGGTGGTTCAAGGCAAATTCAAGGCGTGTTAGATTATGCGGAGGAGGTTAAGGGTAGGGGACTCTGGATAATGGATACGCCTGGTTACGACATAATGTCCGTAGTCGGCATGGTGGCTGGGGGAGCAACACTAGTAGTGTTCACTACCGGTAGAGGGACACCTACAGGTAATCCAATAGCCCCAGTAATTAAAGTGACTGCTAACCCATATACTTACGGTAAGATGAAGGAGAACATTGACTTTGACGCAAGTACGGTAGTTAATGGTAAGGAGACTGTTGAGCAAGCTGGGGAAAGGCTCCTTAACCTTGTCCTTGAGGTTGCCAGGGGTAAGCAGACTAAGGCTGAGCTACTTGGGCATAGGGAGTTCATGATACATAAAATAATACCATCCTTCTAGTTAGCTTACCATTTTAATTTAAATTCAAATAATTATTTACACGTCAATATCCACGTTCACACTTAGCTAAACCTGAATCCTTACTGCCTTACTTAATTCCTCATGTTCCCTCACTATTATGCTAACCAGTAACTTAACCTGCTCAATATCATTAAGGTTAACCACTGAGTGGGGTGTGTGAATGTACCTAGCTGGCGTAGAAACCACTACAGTTGGCACACCAGTGCCATGAACATGTATGGCACCGGCATCAGTACCACCATATGGATTAACCTGAACCTGATACTTAACCCCCCTTAATGATGCTAACTCTAGTACTGCCGATAGTAAACGTGGGTTAGTTACCATGGATCTGTCTAAAGCCCTAATCGCAGCGCCATTACCCATCCTAGTTATCCACTCGCTCTCAGGGTTAGCTGGAACATCAGCGGCAACGGTTGTCTCAACAACAATAGCCATGTTTGGGTTAATTGAGTTAACAGCCGCATTTATACCCCTTAACCCAACTTCCTCCTGAGTGTTCCAGACAAGGTAAAGTGACAAGTCACCAGTAACTATCTTCCTAGCCTCCTCAGCTAAATCCACTAGTACGCTGCAGCCAACCCTATTATCCAGCGCCTTACTTATGATCACATTATCTCTTACCCTAAATGATCCTGCAAAAGCCCCAGCCACACCAGGTACTATACCAGCCTTGGAGGCTTCATCAGAGGAACTGAAGCCAGCATCAACATAAAGCTCCTCGAATCTGGATGGAGGCCTCTCCCTCCTTAAGTGTGGTGGATCAACCCCAACAGTGCCGTAGACATCGCCATTACGGCCCATGAAGACTATTTCCTGTTCAATCATAACCCATGGATCAATCCCACCTATCGGCACTACCTTAATGAAACCCCTCTGGTCTACGTGCGAAACCATAACCCCTACTTCATCGGCGTGGGCACTTACCATTAGTTTAAATGGGCCATTACCTATTCTTGCTATTAGATTACCCATGTTATCAACGTTGAATTCATCAACGTAACCCCTAATCATACTTAGTATTGTCCTTATTACCCTATCCTCGAAACCAGATGGCCCAATCTCGAGGGTTAGCTTAGATAACTTTGACGTATCCATATTGCCTCCGGGGTTTAAGCGTATTTAACGATTAATTTAATATATGCATTTAATTAAATAATTAAAGAAATCATGTAATTAAGGGGAATGATTTATAAATAGGTTTAATTAAGGAGTGACGTGAGCGATAGGGGTTTGTTTGTTAGGGGTTCTACTGGTTTGGTTAGGGAGGCTGGTTTTGTTGATGCTGTTAGTGTTAATGTTGCTAATATGTCTGTTGGTGCTGCTTTGGGTACTGTTGGTTTTACTCTTGCCGCGTTACCCACAGTATCCGGAGTAAACCTAATAGCAGCATCAATAATAGCCTTCACACTATCAATACCACAAATAATAACATACACAACACTAACAAGACACATACCAAGAACAGGAGGAGACTACGTATGGGTTAGTAGGTTACTTGGCCCAAGACTCACATGGCTTGTTGTAGGCTTAGTCGTAGGCTTCATAATAGAATCACTGGCCTACTACGCCTTAATAGCCATAGCTGGGGTGGAGCAATTGGAGACAATGTTATCAACCCTAGGCATTAGCGTTAACTTCACTTCCCTTGAGGTTATTGGAATCGGTATCCTCTACTTCGCCATAGTTGTCCTCGTTAACATAATGGGTACTAAGTACGGTATTAGGTTAATGACTGTGTTAACCATTGCATCAATAGTCACACTCCTCTTAGCCTTAGTGGTACTCTATGTAGTACCTAAATCAGTGGTTATAAGCCGTGTTAGTTCACTGCTACCAAGTGGTGTAACGTATAGTAAGGTTGCCTCACAGTACACTGGCCCATACTTCGCACTCGGCCCAACAATAATGATGCTACCCTTCTTCGCAATATACATATACCCATGGCTTCAGGCAGCGCCCGCAATAGCATCAGAGATAAAGACTAAGCGCGCCATTAACTGGAATTTACCAACGTCCGCAGTCTTATCAATGATCATGGTGACCCTCGGCTTCGCAGCAATGTACTACTCAATGGGGTTTAAATTCTCCACAATGGCTATGACTAACGGTTACATTAACTTCTGGTCTGCTGCCATGGTAGCTTCAGGTAACGCTGCATTAGCATGGATAATAGGAGTGGGGTCAGTACTATGGTATCTAGCGGTGTTGGCTTATGGGGCAATAGTGATAGTGCGCTACTTGTTTGCATTATCATTTGATAGGCTACTGCCGGAATTCTTCTCATACGTAAGTCCACGTCTCAGGAGCCCAGTTTACGCACATTTATTTGACTTAGCCATAACGGCTATATTAATAGCCGCAGCTGAGGCATTGTATAATACTTTTTCAAGCCTATACGGTGCAGTAGTTGAGGCTCTAATATACTTTGCCCTGGTTGGTGCAGCAGCGGCAATAGCAGCCATCCTTAACAGGATTAAACTGAGTAAGGGTGTTAGGGTAACCTTGGCTGTGGCAAGCATACTGATGGTTGGGGTCATGGGTTACATATCTTACCAATTCCTAGAATACCCATCAATATGGGGTGGTAACTGGCTGGCTTACGGCGTTGAAATAGCTGCCGTATTAGTGGGTGTTGCTATTTACTTCGTAGCTAAGCACATTAACTCAAGAAAGGGGTTAGACATTTCGTTAATATTCATGGAGATACCGCCTGAGTAATGAGGAATTATTTTATTCTTAAATTCAAATCAAAAGCTCTTTTAAATCCATCCCCTAAGCTTCATTGCCTTCTCTATCCTACTTATTGCAGTGACTATTGCAGCATCCCTCATGGTTATTCCCTCTCTCTTTATCTTACCGTATTCATCAAAGACTCTCTTGAAGTTATTAGTAAGAATACCTTCAAGTTTACTCCTCGTCTCCTCCTCGCTCCAGGTAACCCATTGAAGGTTCTCAACCCACTCAAGGTAACTCATTATTACACCACCTGCATTAGCTAGAATATCAGGTACTATCACTACCCCCCTCTTCGTTAAGTATTCTTCAGCCTCAGGGGTTGTTGGACCATTAGCGCCCTCCACTATTAACTTAGCCTTAACCCTAGATACGTTGTCAGCCCTAATCGTATCCTCTATTGCACATGGCATCAGTACGTCCGCATTCACGTATAATGCATCCTCTGGTGATAGTTTTTGACCATTGGGGTAATTAACTACTTTACCAGTCTTACTTACGATTTCCATGGCTTTTTCAACATCTATACCATTAGGATCATAGACAGTCCCCGATATGTCTGCTATTGCAATAACCTTAGCCCCCATTTTGCTCACCCAGTAGGCTACCCACTTGCCGACATTGCCAAAGCCGTGAACAGCCACCTTAACTCCATTTAAATCTCCGTTAAACAGATTCTTCCACGCTTCCCTAGCCATAATGGCTACACCAAAGCCAGTGGCGTATTCCCTAACAGGATTACCCCATAATTCAGCTGGTTTAGCCGTGAAGACTCCAGGTACATTCTTTCCAACTATCTTACTGTACTCATCAACCATCCAAGCCATTATCTGCGGGTTTGTGCCAACGTCCGGTGCAGGGATGTCAATGTCAGGACCTATGAAGCTGTATAATGCTCTAACATACCCCCTGGACAGCTCCTCCAGTTCATTAGTTTTAAGTGCCTTTGGATCAACCCTAACGGCGCCCTTACTACCACCGTATGGTATCCCGGCTAAACTATTCTTAAGGGTCATTAAGGTTGCTAATGCCATGTCATCCTCTAAGGTAACCTCTGGGTGGAACCTAATGCCTCCCTTAAATGGACCAAGGGCATTATTGTGTTGAACCCTATAACCTTCAAAGATTTCAACTGATCCATTAACCTTAACTGGTATTGATACTGCAATAACCCTCATTGGCCTGGATAAGTAATCGTAAATAATCTTGTCGAAACCCCCTATCTCAATTGCTCTCTTAAGGATCCTTAATGTATCCTGCAAGAATATTGACTGCATCGGCATTCCAAATATGGAACTCACATAGTTCACCAGAGGGTATTATTGATATGGCTTTATAAAGTTTTCTAATTACTTTATTTAACACACTATATTGATATATAATATATATTTTGTGTTTAAGTATGTAAACATATATATCCTTAGAGTGAATTACTATAGCCATAATTATTATTTATGCTTTTTAGTTAGTAAAATTGGGAAGTACTTTACTATTGAAAAATCCTTAGATTCAGAACACTGGTCATGGAACCTTAACTTAATGGTGCAGTAGGTTTTTAAAGCCAATGCGCAACTTAGTGATGTATGAGTTACTACGACGATGAGGAAAATATTCAGGGTGAGGATGAGCTTGAGGAGGCTAGAAGGAGGAAGCTTGAGGAGCTTCAGCGTAAGGCAGAGGAAGAGGAAAGGAAGAGAGCTGAGGAGGCTCAGAAGAGGGCTATTATAAGGGTTATTTTAACTCCTGAGGCTAGGAGTAGGCTTGATAACCTTAGGCTTGTTAAACCTGAGCTCGTTGAGTCCATTGAGAATCAGTTAATTGCCCTAGCCCAGTCAGGTAGGATTAAGGTTCCTATAACTGACGAAGAACTTAAAAAGATACTGGAAACGGTCTACAGCCAAACCAGGAGGGAGTACAGGATAAGGTTTAGGTGAATGATATGGCAACCCATAAGCCACTTGGCTTCAAGCTCAGGCTGGCGTCCGCAGGGAAGTCAAATAGGAATCCGCCAGCCTGGGTTATGGTTAAAACAGACAGAAAGGTTACGTACAACACTAAGCGTAGGAATTGGAGGAGGGTTAAGCTTAAGTTAGGGTGATTGAATGTCAACTAACGAGGTTATACTCACAATAAACCTAAAGGATGTGAAGGATGCATCAAGAAGAATAAGGGCACCCTACGCGGCTAGGTTCATTAAGAGAGTGGTGGCTAGGCATGTTAAGGTTGATGAGGATAAGGTTAAGTTAAATGAAAGCCTAAACAACATACTTTGGAGTAGGGGTATTCAAAAGCCTCCATTGAAAATTAAGGTTAAGGTAACTAAGCGTGAGGATGGTTCAGTAGTGGTTGAGTATCAAGGTTAATCTCCATTTAAATAATGTTGATTTTAAGCTAATAATGATGCAAATTAATCATGAACCACCATTAGTGTGGCCACGTAGAGCTGTTAAGTAATCTTTATAAACCCATGGGGCTACATGGATGATATGCCCAACTTCAGGAGTGTGCTAATACCAGCACCTAGGTCAAGGTTCATTAGAGTTAGGTGCAACCAATGCGGTAATGAGCAGATAATATTCGATCACGCCACAGTGGAGGTTAGGTGCCTAGTCTGCGGTAACCTACTTGCTAGGCCAACGGGGGGAAGGGCTGAAATACTTGGTACTGTTGTTAGGGTACTTGATTAAATGGGTTTTACACACTCATTATAACTACTTTAATTCCGCGCGTATAGTTAAGGTTTAAATCGAGGCGTTAGGTAGTGTTGATTGATGATGAGATGACGGTAGTCAGAGGAAGTGAAGATTAATGGGCGTCCTGAATAAATGTAGTAATCAACCCAAAACCTCCGTTATCCTCATCATTTCAAAACCTGTGGTTGAGTCACCAACTACCGCACCCTTATTATTGGCAATCATGCCGCTCCTAATTAGGCTAATACCCCTATTTATTGTACCTACGCCTACCCTTAAACCGAAGAAGTCCCTTAGGAAGCCAACATCCTCTTCATCAACCTCAGGGGAGATTAACACGCCTCTATCATTCACCACCGCTAGGGAGCCGATTATGTATAATCCCCTAATATCCCTAATCTCAAGTTCAACACCTAAGTTATCTCTGATCAAGTTCACGTACTCCCGTTCAATTATTGGCGACACTAGCCCCCTCTTGTTATTAATCAGGATTAAGTTAGCTATAGCGGTATACTTAGATGGTAAAACAGCAATGTTTAAGTCCCCTAATGACCTCTTCAACTGGTCAAGCTCCTCATCCCTAATTATTGAGGGTACTAATACGCCATTATTGTTCATGACCGTGAAGACCCCTAGGAGTGGGGATCTGCCTATTGTCAACTTAATTACCTTAACCTTGAGGGTATCCTCAACATGCTTATCAATCTTCTCAGGGGAATCCATGGGTATTAATGCGTACTCGTCGTTAGTTGCCATGTAGACGCCTATACTAGCTGTACCATAAATCCTAATGGGCATTATGTCAAACTTACTGACTGACACTGAGACCGTTTAATTAAGCCGTTTTATAAACCATATTCAAAGTTAAGTTGATACACCCAGTAGTTTAACTTCACTTTCCCCATGGGTTATCTCATTAACCTTTCCGATAACCGTATCCTGTAGTCCCGCCGGTACCTCCAATTGGAGAATTAAGTTGCCTGAATCATCATACTGCTCCTTAAGTATCCTCCCCATTCTGGCTAAGGCTGACTTAACCCTCTGCCCATGCTCAGGACCAACGGTTACCTCCATGGTGGCTACAGCGACCTTTATGGGTATGACTCTTTGAAGGGCCTTCAACACATCATTAATCTGCTCATCAACACCCTTAAATGGATCAATGGTTACATCTACATTATTTAAGGCTAACTCAACCCTCTGGGGTGGTAAGGGGGCCTTAGTCCTAGCGTCAATGCAATTCCTACTAATCCAGTCTATTATCTGCTTCTTCTTATCCTCAATAAGCCTCCTCCTCTGTTCTGAAGTTAACGGTATTTCAGCATTCCTTAGTATTATCTCAGCAGCCTTCCTATGATCAGTTGTACCAAAGACTCTCTTAAGGGCTATTTCAGATGCCCTTAATCCCCTCTTTGAATCTCTAAATACGGTGTCGGTTATGAGGACTTTATCTAAACTAATTGGTTTACCTAGCTTAAATTCAAGGGCGTGGTCAGGGTCAACGATTATCTCGAAATGCTCACCCTTAGCATCATACTTAACTGTAACCACTCTCCTACTTGACATGAGAACTAACTCACACAGTTAGTTAAAAACATTACTTAATTTTAGCCATCCTGGCTACGCCGCCTAAATGATCCCATATTCTAAGCAGTTCATTAGCCTTGGCGACACGTTCACTACCCATTATACCAGTCTTGATTATAGGGGCCTTAAAGCCAACTGCTATGTGCGCTAGTAATCCGCTTTCAGTGTCACCAGACCTATGTGAAACCACTATCCTGTATCCATTATTTAATGCGAGCCTAACGGTCTCATGAGCCCTTGTCACTGTACCTATCTGGTCAACTTTAATTAAAACGGCATTAGCAGCCTTCTCACGAATACCTATTGCTAATCTATCTGGGTTTGTTGTGAATAAATCATCACCAACAATTAACCTATCCTTAAATAAGGCCGTTAATTCAGCGAAGGATTGGAAATCCTCCTCATGGAATGGATCCTCAACGTACATTAGGTTGTACTTCTCAATTATGCCCCTTATTCTCTCAAAATGCTCCTTTGGCGTTAGTTCCCTCCCCTCATTAGTGTATACGTAGGCTTTACCATTCCACATGCTTGATGATGCGGCATCAATACCTAAACCAATCTCAACACCTAATCTCCTTGAAACCTCCTTAACCGCTGAACTAAGCACCTCAAGGGCCTTATCAGTGGATATTTTAGCCGTCCACGCACCCTCATCATTCCTACCACCAGCAAATGTTGGGTCCTCTTTAGCAAGTATCTTCCCAACCTCCCTATGAACCTCCATGTTAGTGTACACGGCAGTGTATATGTCCGGCGCACCATAGGGTAGGATTAAAAACTCTTGATAATCAGGTCCAAGACCCCTACTGTGTTTACCACCACCGATAGTGTTGCCTAATGGGTATGGTATTACGTTAGCCAGTGAACCACCAATAACTTGATATGGCCATAACCCCTTTGAATCAGCCACCGCCACTACATTAGCCATTGAGGTTGCTACAGCAACAGCCCCCCCTATTTTAGAGAAGTCCCAGGTTCCATCAACCTCCTCAAGTTTCTTATCAACCGCAACCTGGTTAACCGCATCCATACCTATTAGGCTTGGTTCAACCCACCTCTTGAATACGTCTATCGCTGCATCAACGCCATCATCCGGGAAGTACTTAACCTCATGCTTACCCCTTGATGCGCCTGCTGGTGCAATAGCCCTACCCCACCCATCCTCAAGATGCACCTCAACCTCAACCGTTAAATCACCCCTACCTGTGAAAACCTTTCTAATACCCAGTTTACTTATCCTAGTCCCCATGGGTTCACCACCTGGTTCAGGATTAAAATGTATTTCTAACAAATATTAACGGTCATTAAGCTAGGTGGATAAGCAGTAGTATTAGGTAGCCTAGGTGGGCTACTGGGTTTACGGCGCTCACTATTGCCACCGCCGGTGCAAACACTATTGATACTGTGTTAACTACTTTTATTAATGGGTTTAGGGATGGGCCTGCAGTATCCTTAAATGGGTCACCCACTACGTCACCAATGACAGCGTTCTTATGGGCTACACTACCCTTACCTCCAAGTTCAGGGTCAAGCATTGCTTCAATAAGTTTCTTAGCGTTATCCCATGCGCCACCAGCATTAGCCATTAGTAAAGCCCTAGGGAACCCAACTATTATGGTACCTAGTATTAAGCCGGCTAAGGCAACCCAACCTAGGGTTAAGCCAACCACTATGGGCATTGCTACAGCCAGTAATGCTGGAGCCATGAATTCCCTTAAGGCATGCCTAGTAGCAATGTCTATTGCCTTATCGTAGTCAGGCTTATCTAAACCCTCAAGAATCCTCTTCGTCCTGAATTGCCTCCTAATCTCCTCAACAAGCTCCGAGGCAGCTTTACCCACGGCTATGAGCAATCTTGATGAGAATACGTAAACCAAGACAGCGCCCATTAATATACCCACTAGTAGCAGTGGGTTAATCACGTTTAGGTAGTTTAATGCAGCTGTTAAAACACCATTATCACTTGGGGTACTGTAGCTAATTGCCTCGTAAATGAAGCCTATGAATAAGACCAGTGAGGCCAAGCCAGCGCTGGCTATTGCATAACCCTTTGTTGTAGCCTTATAAGTGTTCCCTATTGCATCAAGGGCATCAGTCACCATCCTCGTTTCACCGCCAAGTCCAGCCATTTCCACTAACCCGTTAGCATTATCACTAACTGGCCCATACGAATCCAGCGAAATAACTATGCCAGCTAAGCTCAGTAATCCAACAGACGCTAAGGCAGTACCCATTATGCCCCCCTCAATAGGCATTGAGGCTGGTATGTAGATGTAACCGAGGTAAAACGATACCCCAAGTGCCACTGCAACTATCAGTATAACTGGTGTGGCGCTCAGTAGGCCATATGAGTAACCTGCAACTATTACGTTTGATGCTGATAATGATGCTTGCCTAGCAATATCCTTAACGGGCTCGTAAGTGTAGTGGGTGAAGTACTGGGTTATGTATAGTACCGCTACTGCAGTTATGAAACCCATTATTACGCTAACTGAAAGGGCCATGGCCTCCGGTGGCTTAACTATTAACATTGAATACGCTATAATGAGTATTGAACTAATGAGTACAGTCACTATTAGGGAGTTACCCAGCTTCCTCATTGATGCTAAGGCAATGTCCCTCCCATTAACCCTACCCCTCACTGCCTGTATGCCTATTAGCGTTGAGAGGAGTACGAGTGACGTTATTGACAACATCAGTGACGCGAACACCTTAGGTATATTAAACACTGAAATAAGTATAAGTGACCCAGTGAGCACAACTATGAAACTCTCGTAAACGTCACTAGCCATGCCTGCGACGTCACCCACATTATCACCAACGTTATCAGCTATGACTCCTGGGTTCCTTGGGTCGTCTTCAGGTATGTTTGACTCAACCTTACCAACCATGTCTGCACCCCAGTCAGCAGCCTTAGTGTAAATACCCCCTGCAACCCTAATGAAGAGTGACATTAGGCTTGCACCAAGGGCTACAGGAGCTATTGCAATGGCCCAATCCCTAGTTAAGGTGGAGTAGGCTATGTAAAGTGATGAAACCGTTAATACTGCTATGCTAGCTAGTATAATACCCATGACGCTCCCAGCCCTGAAGGAAACCTTAAGGGCCTCGTTAATACCCCTTTTAGCCGCGGCGGCAGTTCTTGAGGCGCTCCTAGTCGTAACGTACATTCCAATATAACCCGCTAATCCACTACCCAAGGCTCCGAGGGCGAATGACATCATTGAAAAAGCGGTTAATGATAATGAGTGAAAGAGTAGGTAATATGTTGCACCTATCGTCAGCATTAGGATAAGCCCTGTTGGGAAAATGACCTTGTACTCTCTCTTAAGGAATGCCCCTGCACCCTTGGCTATTAGGTCACTTATCTCCTTCAGTTTCTCATCTCCAGGATCCCTTGAGAGAACCCAGTAAGTGTTATATAATGCATAGGCTAATCCAATTAATGGTATTACTAAGGGTAGGTTTAGGGGATTTAATGAAACTACCATGACTATGGATTAGTAAATAGGTCTTATAAGGATTATTTATAACAATATACTGAGTGCACTATATTCATAATTATAAAAGTGATATCATATTTCCCAATAACACTCATTAGACCACTGCTTAAAGCTTTTAAACAAATCAATTAGATATCTAACTAATGTTACTGGAGGAGAGGCAGAAGAAGTCAGGTAAGGAGACGGGCAGAATACTTCTAATAGACTGGTTCACACCCGCAATATTAACTGAAGAGGAAACCTCACTAGTAAAGTTCACTGAGGTTCCCATTAAATCCTTCATCAATGAGTTCAATGATTACGTCGCTCAAGGCCTTAAAATATTCAACATGCTTAATAATAAGGAATCAGAAATAGCATTAAGAGTAGCGGGAGCTAAGGTGCCAAGTGATAGAGTTGAGATGTCGGTAGAGGACATAAGGTATATAGTGCCTGGTTCATTAATCTTCTACATCTATGTTGATGCTAAGGCCATGGAGCCATTAAGGATTTATAAAATTGAATTAAAGGGCTGAGTGTTTAACGTTAAACAACACTTAACTTAGCTCTGCTGCACCCATTTTAATGCTAGTAACAGACACCCTAATAGTAACACCTGGACCAACTGAAATACCCCACAGAATACTCCTAGCTATAGCTAAACGCACCACTAATCCTGACCTTGATCCAGGATTCTTCAAGCTTTATGATGAGGCTAGGTTAATGCTAGCTAACATGCTTGGTACTGAGAAGAGGAACATTGTCATATGGGTTGGTGAAGCCATGAGCGGCCTAGAGGCTGCGGTGGCTAATTTAATAAGGGGTAATGATAAGGTAGCTGTCTTAAGTAACGGTTTCTTCGGCGACGCATTCTCAGACCTGGTCTCATCATACGGTGGCATTCCATTACTCCACAGAGTTAACTACAGTACTGTTCTTGACCCAGATAAGGTTGCTTCATTCCTTAGAAATGAGGCTAAGGAGGCTAAGGTAGTTACAATGGTTCACTGTGAAACCCCAAGTGGTACATTGAATAATTTAAAGGAATTAGCCAAGGTGATTAAATCTGAGGGTAAACTTCTAATTGTTGATGCAGTGTCGTCAATGGGTGGCGTTAACATAGACGTTAAGTGGGGTATTGACATACTCATTGGGGGTAGTCAAAAGGTACTTAACCTACCCTCAGGCTTAACAATACTGGCAATTAGTGATGATGCTTGGGGTGAAATAGAGAAAGTCAACTACAAGGGTTTCTACCTAAACATTAGGTATTGGAAAGATGCAGTGGAGAGAATGGAATTCCCCTATACCCACAGTGAACCGTTAGTAAATGGTCTAGTAGAGTCATTGAAAATGATTAATGAGGAGGGGTTAAGCAACGTATATAGTAGGCATAGGTCAATAGCGCACGGTGTAGTTAAGGCTATTGAATCCATGGGCCTTAAGCTAGTGCCAGACTCAGAGGATTACTCAAGTCCAACGGTGACGGCGTTCTATGCACCTAACGGCTTAAGTGACGTTAAGGTTAGGGAAGCTGCATTAAAGTATGGTGCATTCATTGCTGGTTCCTGGGGGCCATTAAGGGGGAAGGTGCTTAGAATTGGGCACATGGGCTACACAGCCTCCTTAAGCATAATGACCAGTACCTTAACGGCGCTTGCCAAGGCCCTTAATGATTCAGGGTACAAGGTTAAAATTGGGGATGTTATTGAAGCCTTCCTAAGCGGTGTCGGTGCATGAGCCTCTTCACAAGGGAAAGCACAGGCTTGGTAAGGGAGGTTGGGCCGCTTAAGGCATTATTAGTAAGCATGGGTTATAATGGCTTCCTAATAGTACCATTCGTGTACTTAACTGGAATATACCTATACGGTGGGGGTAATGCAGCCTATGTAGCATTAATTGCCTCATGGCTAATGTTCATACCTGGGGTAATTATGTGGTACTTAATAACCCGCCAATACCCAAGGACTGGCGGCGACTACGTTTACTTCTCCAGGCTTAACCCACCAGTGGGTTTCGCAGCTTGGTTTAATTTCGCTATTGGCGAGATGCTTTACGATGCAGTATTAGTGTACTTCTCAATAAGCCAATTAGGCATGGTCCTTCAAGCATTAGGTAATCCACTTGCAAGCATCATAGTGAGTCCAAGGTATGAATTTGCCATAGCCGTGGCATTAGTGGTAGTGTTGATAATGGTGAATGTTGCGTCAGCCAGGGCTGGCTTAACAATATTCATGGTTATATCGGCCGTAGCCCTATTAACCTTCATAGCCTCAGCAGTGTACATTGCCTTACTTCCAGAAAGCCTAATTAAAGGTTCCCTAGGGTCAGCTTACGTTGAGGCTTTAGTAAACGCCAATAAGGCTTCACCAGTGGGTGGGGTGTATGGTGTACTTGGTATGGCTTCGTTCACAACGGCTGTTTGGGCATACGTTAACTTCCCAGCCACAATAGGTGGTGAGATTAGGAGGGATAGGGTGACGGCATTACTTGGTGTTGTTGGAATGTTCGTAATGGGTGGCTTATTCTTCACGTTATTCGTTGTCTCGTTTCTAAGGAGCCTTGGGGTCAACTTCTACATTGGTGCAAGCTACATGAATGCATACGGGATAGATGATGGCTTCATTCTTGTTAACCCAGGCGCCGACTTAGCATTAATACACACGCCCATAGCAGTGGCATTAGCATACTCATCAGTACTCTGGTATATTGCCCCAGTCACAGGGGTCATTATTCAGGTATCAAGGTACCTGTTAGCCTTCTCAATGGATAGGGTTTTACCAGGAGTATTCTCCTACGTTAACCCAAGGACCCACTCACCTATTGTAGCCCACTTATTTGACTTGGCAGTAACGGTAGCCTTAATGTATATTCTAATCCTAACACCCTTCAGTTCAGCGCTCCTTTACGCCTTAGATCTTGACGCCTTAATTCTACTGGTCTTCACATTCATAGTCTCAGTGCTCCTGGCCTTAATCATATACATTAAGGGTGCCACTAAACTTAAGGTAAGTAAAGCTCTCATAATTCCCCTAACGGCAATCTACCTAGCTTTCCTACTAATATTCGCATACTACTGGTTAACGCAACCCCAGTACTACCTTTACGTGACAGGAAATCCAATGCAACTGCTGGCTGAGTCATCAGTAATATTCGTGATTGGTTTGGTAATATTCACTATAGCTAAGTACATTAGGGATAAGGAGGGAATACCACTAAGCCTAGTTTACGAGGAAATCCCACCAGAGTAAGAGTTCAGCCTTCATTGTGGTTGTTAGTTACTTGACTTCTTTACTTCTTCTTTCCTCCTCGTGTAGTCTATGGGGTTAATTCTCTTTGGGGGTATGGGGGTTTTCATTGGGTGCTTCCCTTTACCTCACAACTGCTCACAGTAGCACTCTCTAATCAAGCATTAACCACAAGGTACATAAGCCTTACACATACAGCATCAACCCACTTAACAACACTAAGAGAAATTAAAAACGACGAATAATAATGCAAAAGCGCTACAGACCTACCTTAAATGTAGAATCCTTAAACCTTTAATACATTAAATATAGGAAATTAACCATCACTCATTAACCCCACTCAATGACATTATTAATGAAACAGATTCTAGGAACCTCCTACCTCTATCACTCAGTTTATTAAATCTACAAACCCTCTTAACATCCCTACTGCAGTAATCATCATACCTTTCAATAAGGCCAAGATCATAAGCAGCCTGAATAATCCACTCACCATACCCCCACTCATGGATTAAATCCAGGACCTCCCTAGTATACGGTGACCTACCCTTAACCCGCTCAAAATCATCAATAGCCATTAGTAGCCTGATGATTGCTAAGGGGCCCACAGGCATTAGAGGTCTGCGTGTCTGAAAATTAGACACGCAATTTAAAAACCCTTCGCATTGGAAGCAAGCATCAATAACCATTGCATCTTAATGCATATTTCCTAGGCTATGTAGTTCACTGGGTTCCTTTATGGGGGCTAATTTAATGAGGTTATTATTAAACCTTGCTAAGGTGTTTAGTCCTTATTTACAATATTTATGTGAATTTTCAATATTTAATGAGGATAGGTTTAAAGTTCCGGCGTGGAACCTTTTTGACCCAAGGCCTAAAAGCTCCAGGAATGAACTATATGATAGGAGGCAGTAATTTGATTTTTTAGATAAAATGATGAATAGACCGCTTACATTAGTTCTTGGTATTAGGCGCATTGGTAAAACTTCCTTAATAAAGGCTTTTCTTGAGCCGTATAATGGTTTTTATGTTGATCTTCGTGGGGTTAACACTCAATTAGACTTATATGAGAGGTTAGCTCAAGGTCTTTCTGAGGGTTTAAGTAAACTTAAGGGTTACTTAATGAGTATAAGAGGTGTAAGTATCATGGGTTTTAGTGTTAGTCTTAAGTGGCGTGGGCAGAATTCCATTAACCTACTAGGCCTACTGGAGGAGCTTGGCGGTTTATTATCGTGCTTGATGAGGTTCAGGAGGTAGGAGGTCAGCTAGGAGAGGTAAATTGGTTTTAAGGGCTATAGCTAATGGTGCTAAATCATGGAGTGGTGTTAGGCGTTTCGTAGAGGAGGAGACTGGTGAAACTATACCTAAGTCATCATTAACGCGGGTAGTTAATAGACTGGAGGAATTAAGTATTATTAAGGATTATCAATTCCTTGATCCAATACACCGTGAGGCAGCTAAGGTACTACGTTAATTCACTATAATTAATGAAGGGTGAAGTAGGTTAAGTAGGCAAATATTCATTAATGTAAGCTAAGCGCATTAATTTAATATCCCCCATCATTTACAGTGGGAGAAACGATTTGTTTAAACAGTTATAAAGGGGTTTTAGAGAAACTAGGTATGGGTGTGGCTGGGCCTGAGGAGAGGGTACTGCTTGCATTATTCATGCAGTCCGCGGTTAGTGAAAATAAGGCCATAAGCGTGAGTATGTTAGCTAAGATAATTAATAGTGAGGTAAGTCTAGTGAATAGCATCTTGAAATCACTGATTGATCAGGGTTATGTGTCTCTGAAGGATAATAATGTTTTCTTAACCAGTAAGGGATTAATGAGGGTTTTAAGCAGGTTCTCATGAATTAGGCGTTTACTTACCCTTTCTTTTAGCAAATGGATAGACTGGTATGGGTCCTTTCAATCCTGCTAATTCCCACCTATCATTTATTACTGTTGCTGCCCCAACCCACATTGTGAATAACGAATCTATGAAGCCAATGTAGCCTGCAGGCTTAAGAGCACCAGGTATTTTACCCATTACAGTAGTCATTGATGATGATAGGGATGTGAGTGGTATTGCGTAGAGTATGAAGGTTACTAGTAGGAGTAGTAGAGTTAAGTTTAATGCCAGGTTCATCTTAAAGCTACCTACCCAGTAGAAGAATGTCATTATTGCAAACGCCACTGCAAGTAATCCAACTAGGTGAGCAACCTCCAATGAGGAGAACCAACCGGCTACAATACCCATATGGGCAACTGCGAATGTTAAAAAGAACGCTGAGTACGTGCCAAACGCCGTAGCACCAAAGGTATTACCATTATTATACTCCCAATTAGCGGCAACGAGTAGAAAGACCCCTCCAAATACTAACGCTGGGGCAATCATAACTATGCTTTCACTCCATGGGTAGAAGCCCATGGCGTATATTGATAGTATGAACAGGCTGAACCCGTAGGAGAATATTCCAAGTGCTGTTGGATCAGCCTTCTTAATCGTAACCATAGTGGAAGCCATACCACTTTTATAAATTTAAATGCTTATAAGATTTATTTCAAAACAATAGTGAAATGAATGAAAGTCTAGTTAAGTTAATTATTTAGTAAACCTTATTATCATTAAGCATATAGATTATGAGACTTTAATCTAATTCAATAAAACCTATGAATAGGGAAGATTCCTATGGGTGTTCAAGCATTAACTCAACGTAACCAGTGCCTATTGGCACATACTTACCTGATATAATGTTCTCCACAACCCCCTTAAACTTCTCACTTTCACCCATGTAGGCTGCTTCAATCAGGTTCTTCACAGTTACCTCAAAGGCTGCCCTAGCTAATGGGCTAACCTTCTGGCCTGCCACACCATGCCTTCCAATTTGCCTAACCTTACCATCCCAAGTCATTACGTCCGCAACCATCATTAGGTGCCTAGTATCAACATCTAGGCCTTGGTCATCTAACACAGCCTTTAGTTCCCTCATTATCATGGTTCTAGCGGCCTCAATACCGAGAACTTCAGCCACCTCATGTATATCGTGTGATATTGTCCTTGCTGAGTCAACCTCATCCAGTAGTAGTACTGCCTCCAGGTTTGTTCCCTCAGTGTATATTACGTACTCATTGTTATCGGTTTTCATGACTAAGGCCTTCTTAATCCCCCTTATGCCAGCTACCTTAGTTTGAAGAATCTTATCCCTCATCTTCTTTAATGCCGACACCTCCTGGGCATTAACAGTTATGCTAATCGTATTACCCTCAACTGTTATTTCCCCTGCCTTACCTTTAATTCTATCTAACGCCTTCTTAACATCATTGACCGTTAATCCCCTGTACCTTAACGCATCCTCATCTAGGGTTACTATTATTGTTGAGTTGAAGTAATCCACATCAACGCTCTTAGCCAAATTCTCAATAGTTATTACCTGTATCCTCTTAGCAACATCATGAGCCTTCTCCTCATCATGAGCGTACTCTGGTTTAAGGTAAATAGTCATCCTAGGTACCTGGGGTTTCCTCCTAGCATCAATTATCTCAATTAACCTAGGTAAGCCTAGAGCCATTGAGAATTCCCTTAACCCAGCGTAGTGGAATGTTCTCAGTATCATTTGGGTTGATGGTTCACCAACACTTTGAGCCGTAACTATGCCTATTGCCTCACCTGGGTCAACAATCGACTTATAGTACTCAGCGACGATAGCCTTCATAACCCTCTCAAGTTGCCTATCAGATAACTTAACATTATTCAACCTATTAAGCAGTTCATTAACCAGCCTACTGGGTAACACTTCCTTAAGGGTTTCAATCCTTGACTTAACCTCCTCCTGGCTCAAATACTGCTCAGCCACTTGTCATCACCCTCCTTATTATCTCATCTATGTTTAACCTACCATGGTCACTCTTAGAAACATCAATACCATCTTCACCATACCTGAATTGAATTATTGCATCCTGTGAATCCCTAACAGTACCATCATAGGCCACGTAGATGTCCTGCATTGCGTTAATCAGCCTCCTCTGCGCATACCCACTCTGGGAAGTCCTCACTGCAGTTTCAACTAACCCATCCCTACCACCACCTGCGTGGAAGAAGTACTCTATTGGAGATAACCCATCCCTGAAGTTACTCTTAACGAAACCCCTGGCCTCAGGACCCTTATCACCAGGTAGGAAGTGCGGTAGGGTCCTGTCAGTAAAACCACGCCTATACCTCTCACCCCTTATTGTCTGTTGACCTAGGGCAGCGGTCATTTGTGCGGCATTTAGTAGACTCCCCCTAGCGCCTGTTTTAGCCATTATGTAAACTTCAGATTCCTTATTCATGTAATCATCAACTATCTTGGACGCCTCCTCCCTAATCTTCGATAATGTCTCAGCAAGTTTATCCTCAAGGGTCTCCTCAATTGTCTTACCGGGCTCAGCCTCAAGCGCACCCTTGTAGTATCTATTGAGTAATTCATAGGCCTCCTTAATGTAAGTGTTCTTAACCTCATCAAGCTTCCTCATCGCCTCCTCAGGTAGGTTAAGGGAATCGAGGGCCATTGTGAAGCCCCTTATGTCAATGAACCTTATTATTAACCTAAACATTGAGTCAATCCACCTCCTACCGAATTCATTACCATACCTCTTAACCAATACGTGAAGTAGTGAATCAACCTGCTCAGCGCCAATGGACTTCTTATCCAGTACACCAGTGGCTAGGTAACCATTAACTACCACGATGTATTCATCAGTATCGCACCTATATGGATCACTGCACGTTGACTTGAATGATGTTGCTTGAGTGAAGTTGAAGTCCTTAGGCAGTAGGGTTGATATTAATTGCTTACCTGTCCAAAGCTCCACAGGGTGCATTATGGCTGGTTCCTCAAGTTGCACATTTTCCCTAACCGCACCAAGTATGAATAATGCCTTCTCCCTAGTTAATACATTACCCTTCCTTGAGAGTAAATAACCTCCAGTTATGTAATCTTGCCTAGCCCCTATTATTGGGCCACCGTACCTTGGGGTTACTATGAAGTTCTGAACAAGCATTATTGTCCTAGCCTCAGCCCTAGCCTCAGGGGTTTGGGGGACGTGGAGATTCATCTCATCCCCATCGAAGTCAGCGTTGTATGGTGGGCATACTGCTAAGTGAAGCCTGAAGGTTCTACCAGGCAGTACCTTAACTATGTGGCACATTATCGACATCTTATGGAGGCTTGGCTGCCTATTGAAGAGGACGTAGTCACCATCCATTAGATGCCTCTCAATCATCCAACCAGGTTGAATTTGCTGAGCTAGCTCACTTCTATCTCTCCTAACCTTAAGCTCAATCTTCTTACCATCAGGTGTAATAACCCTATTAGCCCCAGGCCAAGTCTCAGGTCCATTAACTACGAGCATTCTCATTAAATCAATGTTCCACTCAGTGACCGGTTCTACAACGGTAAGCTCCTTAGCTATATCAATGGGTACACCAACCTCATTAATGCTTAAATTAGGGTCAGGGCTAATTACAGTCCTAGCCGAGAACTCAACCCTCTTACCTGATAAACTACCCCTAAACCTACCCTCCTTCCCCTTAAGCCTCTGGGCAATACCCTTAAGTGGTCTCTTGCTCCTATGCCTAGCCTGAATACCACCTGGTAACTCATTATCAATGTATGTCGCAACGTTAGCTTGAAGTGAGTCCCAAAGATCAAGTATTGAGGTTGTGGGTGAACCAGACTCTATGGCATTCCTAAGCTTCTCATTATACCTAAGTATTGTTGTTAACGCGTGTGTTAAATCATCTGCACTGGTTTGGCCACTAGGTAACTGTATTGACGGCCTAACCTGAGGTGGTGGTACAGGTAGTACTGTTAAGACAGCCCACTCAGGCCTAGCCGTTGAGGGATTCCAGCCAAGTAACTCAAGGTCCTCATCAGGCACCTTCTCAAGCCACTCCCTTATGTTAACTGGATCAAGCCTAGTTAACCTACCATCCTCAGACTCGGTGTAGAACTTGAATGGTTTATCAAGCCTAATCTTAGGCTGAGGGGCACCACAGTGTGGGCATGTTGACCTAGCAGCCGCCCTCTTCTTAACCCTAAGAATTAACCTATCTGAGAGAGCCCTCCAATGCTTCTTAAGTTTCCTAATCCTTTCCGAGTACTTCTTATACTCCTCATCAGTTAACTTTAATCTTCCGCAATTAGGGCACGTTGCCCTCAGTATGTCGTAAATAGGCTTGACGAACTCAGGATGAACAACGGGCCTAACTAGCTCAATTCTACCAAAGTGTCCAGGGCACCTCCTCCAGTCATTACCACAGGTTTCACACCTAGCCTCAGGTTCATCAACACCAAGCCTCCTATCCATTAACCCGCCTTTAACCGGGTTACCGGCTTCATCATATGTCTCTGAGGTTGTTACTTCCATTACAGACATTTTTCGTATTAAATCAGGTGAAAGGACATTGAAGCTTATTTCCTTAATTACCTTAAGCGGAATATTATCCTCACCGCCTGCTTGATTAGAATAAGACATTCTAAGATCACCATAGTACCCGTCGGGTTTATAAAACTTTTTCTCCCAATTAAGGGTACTCCAGGTTTCATGCCTTAATGCTTGCCTTAACCTCAATCATGTTTCTCTTAATCCCCTTCTCGATGGGTAATGGTTTCATGGCCACAGCCATCAGTATAACCTCCCTAGTAGCCTTTATTGTACGGAGCATTTTAAGCTGCTTGATAGCCCTATATCGTTTATATTCCTGAATAATGTTAATGGACATACGTCCACTGATTAACTAGCCTCCTTATAAGCTTTTCTCACGTTGTTAACACAACCTAAATAATCCCCACCGCACTCCTTCACCATGTTAATGATCTTAATAACATGAAGGGTCTCCACGGCATCATGAGTTCTAATGATATCTACACCCACGTAGGCTAAGTATGCATGCAGCCCCAGTGTACCCCAAATGGAGTCCTCAATATCAACACCCAGTAGCCTCCTAATGAACCCCTTTCTAGACACACCAACGCAAATGGGCCGATTAAGTTCCATCCTTATCCTGGCTACATTTGCAACAAGGTAAATATCCCTATAGGGCCAGTCATCGTAACGCGTATTGGTTACTTGCCTATTAGGCTCCAGGTTTTGATCCCTATCAAGGGGTGGGAAACCTATGCATGGGTCAATTATAATGTCATCAACACCCATTGATTCAGCCATATTAATACTCCACTTAGCCTCATTAATAACCGCATCAACGGGATTTAAACTACTCTGTGTCCTTTCCCGTGCGCAAAGTATCATAGTTAACCCATGCTCCTTAGCCACCATTGCTAACTCATTACTGTACCTTAGGCCAGTCACATCGTTCAATATGTCTATGCCCAATTTAGCCACCTCAGAAGCAACACGGGGCCTAAAGGTATCCACTGATAGGATTGCCCTATCGCCCAATTCCCGTCTTAGCAGGTTCACAGCCCACTTAAGCCTACTTAACTCAACATCCTCAGGAACCCAAGTCCTCTTAAACGGTGCAGTGGACATTCCCCCAATGTCAAAGATCCTTACACCAGCCTTGAACGCCCCCGCAGCGAACTTTAGTAATTCCTCCTCGGTTGATTTAACGCTGGTTAAGTAGAATGATTCAGGGCTTACATTAATGACAGCCATAACCTCAGGGGTGTTTAACTTAAGTTTCATTAAATATGATTTTTCAATGGGTCGATTTAAAAATTACCCTTAACATTTAACCAAGCAGTGTTCAGAATTTGCGAATATATGCATAATATTTAAATTAAATAGCCATTGATGCGGCTATGGTTGATGTAGGGGAGAAGGCGCCTGACTTCGAGCTCTTGGACACAGACCTAAAGGTAAGAAGGCTAGGCGATTTTCTAGGTAAGGGGAGGCCTGTAGTTATATTAACCTTCCCAGCAGCGTTCAGCCCAGTATGCACTAAGGAGTTGTGCACAATAAGAGATAACATGAGTCTATTGAATAAGGCTAATGCTGAGGTGATAGCCATAAGCGTCGATCAGCCATGGGCATTAAAGGCCTTTAAGGAGGCCAATAAGTTAAACTTCACACTACTGAGCGACTTCAATAGGCAATTCATTGAAAAGTATGGTCTAGTACTTGAGGACTTGCTTGGATTAAAGAAGCTAGCTAAGAGGGCAGCCTTCATACTTGATGAGCAAGGTATTATAAAATACAAGTGGGTTAGTGATGATCCAAGAAATGAGCCACCCTATAAGGAGATATTGAATATAGTCACTGCCATGAGTGTTGGTAAAAGTGGCGGATGTGGATGACGTCCCAGTATTTTATCAATAGAGTTGACTAGTGATCTACTGGTTAAACGCAGTCATTATCTCATATTGGGTTAGGTAATCCATTGCAAGCAGTAATCATATTGGAGTAAGTAAATTCACTTTCCTAAAGTAACCTTAAATGTAATCTACGTTTAGGCGAACTAGTAACCCTATACTCTATTGAATAATAAGGCATTGTTCGCATGCATAATATGTGACTATTTTTAACTGATATAGAAGAGTTAGGAGCTACACCATGAGTAGGCGCCTATATTTGACAGTAATGCATATAAGTACCTTATACATGGTAAACTTGTAATGGATAGTGTTATTGTTGAGGAGTTCAGTGGTGGTGTGGAGAAATCAAAGGTTTACTCAATGGTTAATGGAAAGCTCATTGAATTATCCTTTAATAGAATGGTTAGTACTGGCTTAATTGAGTTTAAGATAGCAACGATAACTCCAGTTAATGAGGAGGAGTTTTCAATAATAGCCCCAGCGGTTGGTTCACTTGGCTTTTACGCTGATTACGTTAAGGATTCGAAAATGGCTGTACTCATACCATCAGTCACGCTTAAGGGCATTAAGAGCATCAATGATTTAAAGGTTCTGCTAAATGCGTTAAGTGAACTTATAGAGGAGATGTCATATATGACTAATACTCCTATTTCAAATATAGAGATTGCGTTAATGCTGAGTGACAAGGGTTGGTTAGTAAGCAGTAATAATAATGAGGCTTATAAGGTAATTAGGATTAATGATATTGCCTCAACAATATCAATAAACTTGAGTGGTGGATTAACTGTTGGTTCGGCTAACGTAAGCATTAGTGTGATTGGGAAAATAAGGAATAGTGACTGTGTGGTTAAGGGTATCTCTGAACTTGGCTTAAACAATATAGAGAACTACGGTTACGTGATACTGGCTAGTGGATCAATAAGAACTCTTGGCTTATTAACAATACTAACTGATAAGCTTGAAAACGCCGTGACTAGGGTGATTAATGAGTGCAGCCGCCTTTAGGTAACGTGGTTATAGTAATCGTAATGATGGAGGCGTTTCTAATAATGGTGTTGGGCTACATGATGTATGATGTTAAGGCTAGGTTAACTAAAGGAATGATGAAGATAATTAACGAGGGTATTAAGATTGATTCCTCATCTACCAATGATAGTAGACCGAGGCTGAACACTGATGAGGTTAAGGTACTTAAGTACCTTATGAGTAGAGGCAAGCCTGTTATTCAATCAGTTATAGGTAAGGAACTTAATATACCTAAGTCAACCCTCTTTAGGATAATTAAGAGACTGAGTGAACTAGGGTTAATTAATGTTGAGAAGAAGGGTAAGTATAATTATGTTTATATTCAGAGGACTCAAGACGTCTTAAGTATACTTAAGTCAATTAATGAGGACTCCTCCTAGGTTCCCTAGGCGTTACCCCTGGTTGTTAATCTCCAGTATGAATACTGTGAAGGATCATTAAATTAGTAAAGACTCCTACCCCTAGCGTAACCAAGCATATCTCTAATATACCTATACAGTAGTGGATCCATCTCCCCCTTCTCACTCACCCTGAGTAGTGCCATTATAAACCACTTCCTAACCTCATCACTGACCTTAGATAATTTATCAGCAACGTAAAGCGGCATTGGGTAATTTTCCCTACTCATCATTAGCGATACGGTCTTCAATACATCTGGGTTCTTGAGTACATTCTCACCGGCCTCAACGTAAATTGGGGGACTACCACCATTAACCTGCATGTAGAATCCCACTACCCCACTACGTATATTAACTGGTGTTGTAATTAGAATGGAATCCATACCCTTCTCTCTGAACCTCTCAAATAGGGTGAAGAATAATGCTACCTCATTTATGGGCTTCTCAATACCCATTAACCTACTGGTAATGCGGTTAATACGTACCTCCTTCGTGAAGGATAACACGTAATGCCCAGTGCTTAATGCGGTATTAATTAATTCATTTAACTTACTTGATTCCCCATCATTAGCCACTAATGGTCCATCCATTAGGACTAATTCATGGTCCTTCAGTAACTCAATTGCCGAATTAAACTCCTCAAGTTTAGCGTTCTCCTCAAGGGACTCAACGTTATCAACCACCCTTACAATGAATCTGCTTCTTGAATCGCTTGGAAGCACTACGATTGCGACATTTATTAAACCAATAATTACCCCAAGGTACTTTATGGGTATGAAGCCTGAATCCACTGCTGCAGTACTGTAATCGCTTGGATTACCATTAATCTCAATTATGATTCCATCAGTATCCATATTCTCAAGCTCCACCCCTATCTGAGCTAATTCAACTTCACTTAACTTATATACACCGCTTATTAAGGATTCAAGGGTATACAATCTTAGTCACCTCCTCTATTAGGTTCCTTAACCTCTCCTTATCTATTAATATTCCTGAATTAACCACCCCCAGGGTTTCAAGAATCATTAAAGTCTCTTCATCTAAGCCCGAGGCATCACCAATCTTAAGCATCCTAACTAGGCCCATTAGCGTCTTAGATAAGCCCATTGTACTCCTCTCCGTAAGTATTTTTCTACTAATCCTGCTAACTGCTCCGTCACTAAGCGTACTTTTCCATAGTGCAGTAATATCCCTCACCAGTATCTCAGCCATGGGTCCCATGTACACTTTAGGTATGTAACCTGTTATGACTATGCCATTGTCAGTTACCTTAATGCAGTCCGTATTGCAGCATTTAATGGACTTAAGTGTTACATTACCGTAAACCACAGCCCCACCCCAATTACAGTCAATAGTCCTAATGATTATGGGTGCCTTAATGTCTTGGCATTGCTTAAAGCATATTACTACATCAGCGTGACCATTGTAGCTATCTAAGCACCTAATGAGTCTACATAGCCTACTCCCTGAGTCACCATCCACAGCTACTATTATTGGGGCTTCATGAGACATAGCGCTTCTCCACCAGTCTAGCCCGCCATAATGCTTCAAGATAATTGATAACCTCCCTTGATTCCATGCCTAACTCCCTAGCCATAATCACTTCATCAAGGCCAACATTAGGTCCAATTGAGGCAATGTACCTTAGTAGGTTTAATGGTACATTAAGTTTACTGGATAATTCACTAAGCTTACTAGTTACAATATTATTGACAGCGACTAATTCATCGATTCCCGCCTTAAGTTCACTCAAGTTAACTGAATCCAGGTTCGGTTTCTTAAAGTCCTGGTTAAGCAACCCCTTATGCCTAAGCCAATTAACTGAGTTATACACCTCAATAGCCTTAGTCTTAACCTTACTAATAACATCAACCAGCCTCCCCCTAGCCTCCTTAACCCTACTCTCGTATTCACTTAGGACTATCTCTAAGTCATCTAAGGCATCCTTACTTAGCAGTTCAATAATTGAATCAACTATATTATCCTCCGGGGGTGCTTCCTCATTACTGCCAATTAATTGAAAGGCCTTAGTCAATATTAGCGATATGATTGCGTGCTCATGAGCGTAATGCAGTATTGAGGCTGAAAGCTCCAGTTCCCTCCTAAGCCTATTAACCTCCTTGGAGACGTTATCGCTTAGAGATTTTAAAGCCTCATAGGCCTTATCAATGCTTAAACCATTTAAGTTACTTACCGCCCTCATTACTGTTTCCTGAAGTTCCTTAACCTTTCCCCTCACAACGTCCTTGATAGCGTTGTCAACGTTAACCTCAGGGTTACTTAATGAATTCACAAGGGAATTTAAGCTACTTATAGTGCTCTTCATCTCACTTATTAACTTACCCTCGCTTTCCTTAACCTCGCTTACCTTGTCTTGAAGGGCCATTAGGCTTAGGTTAACCTTAGCCAGTCTCTTTAATTCATCCTCAGTAGGGTTCCTTATTACAGTCGCAAGTAGCCTACATTCCTCCTCGAGTTCCTTAACCTCTCCTTGAAGTGCACTGAAGCCTGTTTGAAGAGTTAAGTTAATGTTGTCAATGCTTATTGAGACATTCCCATTGAATAACTTAGCCAACTCCCTCACCCTAGAGCATACATCATTAACGGCATCATTGAACCCTCCATTAATGGTTACGATGTATTTCCCATTATGTTCAAAAAGTAGTCCCCTTAACTTCATTAGATCAATTAGATCATGTTCCCTGAAGTCTCTCCATAATTGAACAGGGAAAAGCCCCCTTATCACGTACTCCAGTTCCTTCTCATCAATTGGCTTACTAAGGTTACTCAGGTAATTCACTAGGATTGTCTCAACCCTAGATATGCATGGCTTATCCCCACACTTGAAGACTGTAGGCGTTGACTGGTCAACAGTACCTTCAACCCAACTCTTAACCACGCTCCTAATTGCATCCCTCTTACCCTCCCTCCTTCTAGGTAAGCCTAATGTGTATTGGAGTAGTTGATTCCTCAGTGAATCTCTAAAGGCACTAACCTTCTCAATGAACCTCGTGGCGCTTTGAACCTGGCTGGCGTATTCACTAGGTATCTTACTGAACTTAGATAAGACGTAGAGACCTATTAATACCCCTCTTAATTCCTCTATGTTATCTGAACCATAATTAATTAGTAGGATTCTTTGGGATGAATCGTAAACCCCACACCACTTCATGTTTAAGTTACCTTGAAGCTGACTTGTTAATAATTGATCATTAACAACGAGCCCTATTAAACCATCAACATGCTTAACCTGCCCATTAATCCTAACCCCACAGTTAGCCGCTATGCCTAATGCTCCATCAGGGCTTGTAAGCACTACATAGGCTAACCTGGCGTCTAATGCATTATCAGCAATGACTACTCTTAAACCGTCTTGGGTTTTAATAGGCTCACCCTTAGTTATCATGCTTATTATCCTACCGGCTACGTCAATTGGCTTAGCGGCAGCTACCTGCTTTATGAAGCTGCTTAATTCATCAAGGCTGCTTGCCTCCGGGTTAGCTAAGCCAAGTAGCTTATCGTGGATACTCTTCTTCAGTATGTAAGCATCATGACTGATGAAACCCTCAGTACTGGCTTCCGCTGGAAGCACAACTATTAACTTAATACCCTTATCCATGGGTATTGTATAGTATGAGCCATACTCTATGGATAGATTCCTTAAATCATCAGCAACTATGGGTGGTTTACCGTAGCTCATCCTCACGTTATTAATGGCGCGTAATTCACTGGCATTCTCTGGATTAACCTCGACAACCTTAACTCTCTCAACAAGTCCTGTTAATTCAACGCTTGGATTAGCCTTAACAGGTATGCCGGATAAGGCTATGTGCATTAAGTCATCACCGTAAGTCTTCAATTCATTGAGAAGGTTAAGGTTAATGTACTTACCTAATTCGGATGTTAGGAAACGTAGCATTAAATCCACGCTTAACTGCCCATTATTCTCAATGATCACTTCAAACAACTTGGAGGTTAACTTAATTAGATTCCTAGGTGAGGCTTGACCATTCTCCATCCTCCTGGCTATGAGGTAAATTAAGGATAATGACTCTCTATTGAATGGGTGTAGGGGGTTAAGTCTACCCTCCTTAATTGCCTTAAGTCTCTCAGGGTTTGAGTAGGATAGGAGCCTATTCTCAATAATTGCTTCATAAAGCCAGTAGGGTATCCTATCATCAATGACAACCTCCTTGAAAACCCTACCTCTAGCAATGTCAAACACGTCGGGTACGTTATTCTTCAATATACTGTAGTATAGTTGAGGGGTGAAGGCTGCTATTATCATTACCCTGCCTAGGTTGCTTGGCTTCAAGTTAAGCAGTGAGGCGTAGCTCCTAGGTTCTAAAATAGCCCTAATTAACCCAGTAACCTGCATTATTGAATTCTTAACATCACTACTCACCCCACCTGATATTGAGACTGCCCTGGTCAATTCATCAGCCTCATCAAACATCAGAATCATCGGCCTACTGGAGTCCCTATTCATGAACCTGTTGATTAAGTAATCCTTAATGTTCATGCTTAAGCTGAGGGCAGCCCTAATCACATCAACATTAAGTCCCCTAAGCCTCTCCTCAACATCATCAAGTAGATCCGACTTACCGAAACCATATGGGCCCACTACCACTAGCAGTATGTTATCATTACCCCTTAGGAAGACTTCAATAGCTCTCATAACTTCACTAACCTCCCTCTCAAGCCCCATGGTAACGTAACGCCTAGCCACAGGTGGAAGTCCACTTGGGTTAAGCGGCCTATCCACGAAGCCTAATGCCTCATAAGGATTCCCCATCTTAAGGTAGAGTTAAGGCTCCCCTAAATTAAGGGAACAGTTAAATTATTGCGTGCTTAAGGCTCCTCAACCATTAATCTTCAAGTAATTCGCCAGTAATGGATCAACGATCCTGTACCTACCCCACCCAGGCTTCTCAACAAGCCCCTTAGCAATTAATTCAGTTAAAACCCTATTAGGTTTCCTAACACTTGACTTATTTAACCTAGTGCCCACGGCTAACGCCTTAAGGAGCCTAAGTTGATTAGGGTTAAGGTTACTTAACTCGGATTCTATAACGAATTTTACTGATGGGCCACTTAGTATGAACCACTTATCGCATCCTCCCTCAACCATTCTTAAGCCAGCTAGGTTAAGCCAAGCTGGGAAACCACCCGTCAACTCATAAGCCTTCTCTAAGGTATCCACTGTACAATCTACTCCACTCTCCATAAGCCCCTCCCTTAGAAATGATATACTGGTGTCCTTGTTAAAGGGCTTCAGTTCAATAACCCTAAAGAAGGCGAAGAAGGGTTGATCATTCCTACTCAGTAGTTCCCTCATAATATCCACCTCAGACCCAGCAATCACGTACTCAACCATACTGTGGGATTGTCAGATCCTCCTCATGACCCTTAATACGTCAGGATATGGTTGCTTAAGGAACCTAACTTGCTGGAATTCATCAAGCGCTATCACCGTGTTCCTACCTAACTTCTTAGCAATTCTCTGAGGTATTTGAAGAAACTCATCCAATGTCTTAATCATGTTAACCTTATAATCAACCACATCAGTGTAAAGCTTAACATAGAAGTCTAATCCATCAAACCTAAGCCCAGTCTCCCTAACGGCGTCGAGTAATGTATGCAACATATCCCTAATGTTAATTAGGCTTACTTTCAACCTAAGCCTAATTGATTTCCTAACGGCCTCCGTAAGAATACTACTAACGTAAAGGTCGAGAAACTGCCTAATAC